>Ga0316601_100000128_pt1 | contig 28516 bp, 22 predicted proteins | sample OWC_soil_day5_no_FD_207663 | JGI IMG/M metagenome (GOLD analysis project Ga0316601, IMG submission 207663) | Wetland soil microbial communities from Old Woman Creek delta, Ohio, United States - OWC_soil_day5_noCT | ecosystem: Environmental > Terrestrial > Soil > Wetlands | place: USA: Ohio... | reverse complement strand
CGTTCGCGATCGACGACGCCTCGTCGCGCCGCGCACTGCGATCTGCCATCAGCAGGGCGCGATCGCGGCGCCGCGCCAGCTCCCCATCGTCGGTCGCCCCGAGCGACTCGAGCCGGGCCAGCGCCTCCTTGCCACCGACCTTGCCGAGGGCCTCGGCGAGCGCGCGCCGCTCGTCCGGCGTCACGTCGGACGCGTCCCACCGCGTGATCAGCGCGGCCCTCGCATCGTCACCGCCGAGCTTGCCGAGCGCGACCGCGGCAGCGCGGCGCACGCGGGTGGCGGTGTCCCGCGTCTGCGCGAGCAGGCTCTCCCGCGCCTCGCCATCGCCCGCCCGCGCCAGCAGCCCGAGTGCTGCGACGAGCCGCGCCTTCGCGCCGTCTTCGACCCCATCGAGTCGGCTCGCGATCGCCGCGCGCCCCGCATCGCGCAAGCCGGCGAGCGCGGGCGCCGCTCGGGTCGCGGCGGGCTCGCCACCGGCGACGATCAACTCGACCAGCGCCGGCGCGTCGCGCTGGGCCGGCGTGAAGCTCGGCTTGGCGAGCTCCTTCGCGAGATCGAATTGGGCGGCGCGGGCCACGTCAGCTGGGAACCGCGCCTAGCGCCGGTTCTTCTTGCGAGCGGCCTTCTCGGCCTTGCGTTTGTCGCGCGACTTCGCCTTGTCGCTCGCGCGCTGCTGGCCGACGGCGACCTTCGTGCCCGGCGGCGTGTAGCCCTTCGGCAGCCCCGGCACGTTGCCCATGGGCATCCCGGGCATCGCCGGCATCCCGGGCATCCCGCCGCCTTCACCGAACCCTGGCGGCATCCCACCACCGGCGCCCATCAGCGCGTTGATGTCCATGTTCGCCAGCTTCTTCATCTGCGAGAACTGCTTGAAGCCGGGGATCTTGCCCATCAGGCCCGTCGAGGCACCGAGCTGCACCATCATCTGGCGCATCTGGGCGAACTTCTGGAGCAGCTCCTTCACCTCATGTTCGGTGCGGCCGCTGCCCTTCGACACCCGCTTGACGCGGCCGGGATCGAAGTCGGCGCGGCGGCGCTTGGCGCTCTTGCCCGCCGTCGACATGAAGTCTTCCCACGTGGTCGCGACGAACACCTGCGGGTTCGTGCGCTCCTCGCGCGTCATCGACGAGATCATCGCCTCGATCTTCGTCAGCTCGCGGTCGTCGAGGTTCACGCCTTCGGGCAGCCCGCCGCCAAAGAACGGCAGCTTCTCGAACAGGTCCTTCAGCGATCCCATCTTCTGGATCAGCCGGATCTGCTCGAGGAAGTCCTGCATGTCGAACTTGCCCTTGAGCATGCGGAGGGCGTCCTCCTCCGCCTTCTCCGCATCGACGACCTGCTCGAAGTCCTTGACCAGACCGACGATGTCGCCCATCCCGAGGATGCGCGACGCGAGGCCCTCGGGCCGGAACTCCTCGAGCTTGTCGAGCGACTCGCCCATGCCGAGGAACTTGATCGGCTTGCCCGTGATCTCCTTGACCGAGAGGGCGGCGCCACCACGCGCGTCGCCGTCGAGCTTGGTCATGATGATGCCGTCGAGGTTCAACCGCTTGTTGAACGTCTCGGCGACATTGACCGCGTCCTGGCCGGTCATCGCATCGAGCACGAGGAAGATGTTCGCGGGCGTCGCCGCCTTGTCGATATCCTCGAGCTCCTGCATCAAGAGCTCGTCGATCGCGAGGCGACCGGCAGTGTCGTAGATGATGACGTCGCACCCGTGCTGCGCGGCGAACGGGCCGGCCTCGCGGCAGATCGTGACGGGATCTTTCCCCTCCATCGACCACACCGGCATGTCGAGCTGACGGCCGAGCGTCTTCAGCTGCTCGACAGCGGCCGGACGGTAGATGTCGGCCGCGACGAGGCACGGCTTCTTCTTGTGCGTCTTCTCGAGGTAGCGCGCGAGCTTGCCGACGCTGGTCGTCTTGCCCGAGCCCTGGAGGCCGACGAACATGATGCCGGTCGGGCCCTTCTTGGCCCACCGCAGGTCGGTCTCGACCGGGCCCATCATCTTGATGAGCTCGTCCTGGCAGATCGCGATGAACGCCTGCTCCGGCGTGATCTTGACCGTGCCGTACTCCTTGCTCTTGGCCTTGAGCTCGACCTCTTTGCCTCGCGCGGCCTCTCGGACGCGCTCGAGGAAGCGCTTGACGACGCGGAACTCGACGTCACCTTCGAGCAGCGAAAGCCGGACGTCGCGGAGCGCGTCCTCGATCACCTCGTCGTTGAGCTCGGCGACACCGGTCAGCCGCTGGCGAGCGGCGCGAAATCCCTTGGCGAGGGTCTCTAGCACGTTGACCCTATAGCACGCTCGGGCACCGGCTCGTAGACCCAGGTACGGCCTGTTCTCCGACCCCGGGGTGGCGTGCGCTCAGGTGGAGGCAGCGGCAGCGACGGCGCGGACCTGTGGATCGGGATCGGCCATCAAGCGCTCGATGACGCCGGGGGCGCCACCCCCGCGGAGGCGGGTCCGGGCGGCGCGGACCGCTGCGGTCCGGATCTCCGGGTCGGGGTCGTGGGAGAGCTGCTCGATGATCCATGCATCGCCCACGAGCGGGAACACCCGTTCGAGCGCGATTCCGACGGCGAGCCGCCTCAGGGGATCGTTCGACAGCGACCAGGCCGCCGCGATGTGGGTCGCGCTGAGCGGTCGCAGTTCGCCGAGCGCGAGCGCGAGGCTGCGTCCGAGCGCGAGCGCGGCGTCGTAGTCGTCGATGTGCTCGCGGTCGATCTCGAGATCTGCTTCGAGATCTGCGTCATCGGTGCCATCGCGGTCGTCGGAGGGGATCGAGCTGGGTGCGGTCGGCGCGGCGGCCGACGCTCCTATCGCGGAGGTCGACAGCGCGAGCGCGGTCAACCGGGACAGCAGGCAACGGAGCGTGACCTTCGACATGGGAGGTAGGAGCAAGCTGGGCATGCGCTGCGGAGAGTCAACCTCTGCGGTCAACCCTCGGGCTGGTAACCCGGGCAGGGTCCCTCGCATTCCCGACGCGCAAGTGACCGCAGCTCCTCACGTCATCGGCAGGCTCGGCTCCGACCGACCTCAGGAAGCTTCAGACGACGAGGCCTCGTGGCCGTCGTCGTATGGCTGGTCTTCGTAGTCCTCGCGGTAGAGGGCGCCGAGCTTGCGCGACACGAAGACCTCGATCAGCTCGGGATCGTACATCTTGCCCGCGGTCTTGGTCAGGATCGCCTCGCACTCTTCGAGCGGGAGCGCCTTCTTGTACGGGCGATCCGTGGACATCGCGTCGTACGCATCGGCGATCGCTACGATGCGCGCGACCAGCGGGATGTCGCTCGACACCATCTTGTCGGGATAGCCGGAACCGTCCCAGCGCTCGTGGTGGTTGCGCACTGCCGGCATGATCGGGTGCAGCATCTCGATCTTCGACGCGATGTCATAGCCCTTCACGGGGTGCTCGCGCATGTGGACCCACTCGGCGTCATCGAGCGGCCCGGGCTTGAGCAGGACAGAGTCGCGAATTCCGATCTTGCCGATGTCGTGGAGGAACGCACCGAACTCGAGCGATTCGAGGCCGTCCACCGGGTAGCCGGCCTCCTTCGCGAGGACGAGCGAGTAGGCCGCCACCCGGCCGCAATGGCCCTTGGTGTACGGATCCTTCGCTTCGATCGCCTCGGCGAGCCCGAACAGGGCCTGGCGGTTCGCGATCTTCAGCTTCTCGTAGCTCTCCTCGAGCTCCTTCGTGCGTTCCTTGACGACGACATCGAGCAAGGTTTCGCGGCGCTGCAGCTTGCTCTGATCGATCGACAGCTTGCGCACGAGCTCGCGCTGCTCCTCGACGAGGTTCATCAGCTTCAGGCCTTCACCGACGAGCCCCACGAGCCGGCTGCGCTCGCTTGGCTTGGAGACCAGCCGGATGATGATGCCGTTGTGTGCAGGCCGATAATCGAGCTCGACTGCTTCATCCGGCGACGACACCAGCACGATCCGCAGTGCCTCGGGTGCATGGATGACGGTGGTCTCGAGGAACTTGACGCCGTCGAACGTTCCGCTCAGGTGATAGGCGACGATCACGTGCGCCGGTTGCCCACGCAACTTGTTGATCGCCTCGACGGTGGAGCGCGCGGTCTCGACGACCATCCCGAGCCCGCCAAGCAGCTCGGCGAGCTCGCCGAGCGCCTCGACGTGAGGGTGAGCCACCAGGGCGCGGAACCGACGCGACACGCCTGCACTATATAGGTGGCGCAACCGGCTGCAATGGGTAGATTGCACCCCGTGCAAGACGAGGTCACCGGGAACCTGACCGGCCTCAAGGCGAGCGAGATCAAGACGCTGGAACGGTTGTACCGGCGGCGGGTCGCGCCGACCGAGGTCGTGTCGAGCGAGCTGGCCGCTCAGCTCGCCAGCCAGAGCGCGGAGCTGCATCGCCAGGTCGGCGTGCTGATCGATCGGCGCGGCACGATCCAGCACGTCATGGTCGGCGACGCGTCGAAGCTGGTCTTGCCGGACGTCGGCCGGATGCGCGGTGGGCAGGGCAGGTTCCGAGGCCTGCGGCTTGTCCACACGCACATCCGCGGCGAGGCGCTCACACGCGATGATCTCACCGACCTCGCGCTGCTGCGGCTCGATGCCGTCGCGGCGATCACCGTCGATGCCGCGGGAACACCAGGCAAGCTCTTCATCGGTCACCTGCTCGCCGACGCGCCCGCGGACCGGCCATGGCGCGAGCTGCCGCCCGAGCCCGCCAGCGCACCTCGCACGAACTTCACCGAGCTGATCTCGGGCCTCGAGTCCGAGTTCGGCCGTGCTCGCCGCGTCGCCGCCACCGATGGAGGCAAGGATCGCGTGCTGCTCGTCCACGTCGCGATCGGGCGGGCGAAGGACTCGGAGGCCCGGGTCGCCGAGCTCCGCGAGCTGTGCCGAACCGCGGGTGTGAAGGTGCTCGACGTCCTCGTGCAACGCCGCCCCGAAGCCGATCCGAAATTCCTCGTTGGCCGCGGCAAGCTCGACGAGATCCTCCTGCGTGCGATGCAGGTCGGCGCCGAGGCCGTGATCTTCGATCCCGATCTCACGCCGGGCCAGGCGCGCTCGATCAGCGATGCGACCGAGCTCAAGGTCATCGATCGCACGATGTTGATCCTCGACATCTTCGCGCAGCACGCGACGAGCCGTGACGGCAAGCTGCAGGTCGAGCTCGCGCAGCTCCGCTACTCGCTGCCACGGCTGATCGAGAAGAACACGATGATGTCGCGGCTCACCTCCGGTCCCGGTGGCAAGGCGGGGCTTGGGGGGCGAGGCCCCGGCGAGACGAAGCTCGAGATCAACCGCCGGCGCGCACGCGAGCGGATCCAGATCCTCGAGAAGCGGCTCGAGGATCTCGCCGGAGATCGCAGGCTCCGCCGCCAGCGCCGCACGAATCGCGAGATCCCGATCCTCGCGATCTGCGGCTACACGAACGCCGGCAAGTCGACGCTGCTCAACAGCCTCACCGAGGGCAATGCGCTCGCGGCCGACAAGCTGTTCGCGACGCTCGATCCGATCTCGCGGCGGTTGCGGTTCCCACATGAACGCGAGGTCGTGATCACCGACACCGTGGGGTTCATCCGCGATCTGCCGGAGGAGCTGACGCGCGCGTTCCGCGCCACGCTCGAGGAGATGGCCGATGCCGACCTGCTCGTCCACGTGGTCGATGCCGCGGATCCCGATCGCGATCAGCAGATCCGTGCGGTCGAGGGTATCCTCTCGGACCTCGGGCTGGCCGACAAGCCGCGTCTCCTCGTCTGGAACAAGGCCGACAAGCTCGACACCATCGAGGCCGAGCACCTCACGTCGTACGGCGGCGGAGGCTTCGTGGTGTCGGCACTCGAACGTGCGACGTTCGGCCCGCTCCTCCTCGCGATCGAGCGCGGACTCTGGCGGCAGGGCAAGGACGCCGCCGTCGCCCGCGTCGTCCACGCCTAGGACGCTGGTTGGCAACGGGTGGCACGTCCGAGCAGGCACCGCCGTCGCGTACTACGATGATGGCGTGCAGCGGCGCTCGTTCCTCATCGGGGGCATCACCGGCTCGGCGCTGCTCGGCTGCCGGGCATTGCGAGCGCCATTCGCGCCTGACGCGCTGGATGCCCACGAGCTCGACACCCTGTCCGCGATGGCGGACACGTTCCTGCCCGGCGGTGACGGCACACCCGGGGGGCACGAGGTCAACGCGCTCGCGACGCTGGTCGATCCGGCGTACGGGCTGGCGCCGTACCTCGGCGAGCTCGTCGCGGATCTCGATCAGTGGTGCCTCGCGAGCAAGCACGTCGGGTTCCTCGGTCTCTCGGCGGGTGATCGCGAGCTCGCCCTCGAGCAGCGGATGGGAATGCACGGCAAGCTCGTCCAGTCGTGGTATCGGACGGCGTACGAGGGCGCGCTCGCCCTGACGAAGCTCGCGTTCTTCGGCGGGATGACGAGCACGCTCGGCACGAGCTACCTGGCGTTCCCCGGGCCGAGCACGGGCTACGCGCCGGGGAGCGCGGCCGGTGCATGGGCATCGCGCGACCGGCCGCACGCGATCGAGCGCGGCGTGACCTCGGCGATCCGGGTCGACGGCGAGGGCGAGGTGAGCGCTGTCAGGCTCAGCGTGTTCGCGATCACCTTTGACGAGCTGCGCGCGGCTCTGCGGATCACCGCGCCCGACGGAAGTCGTCACGAGCTCGCGTTGCATGCCGCGGGCGGTGACGTCACCCTCGACGATATCGCGGTGCCGCTCACCGGCGGCCCGGCGGCCGGCGCGTGGCGGCTCGAGGTCGCGGCTGCCACGGGGCGTGGGCGGCTCGAGTTGTGGTCGCTGCGGATCCGGACCGAGCTCGACGAAGCTGCCGCGAGGGCGCGATGAGCGAGGTGGTGATCATCGGCTCGGGGTTCGGTGGGTCGATCGCGGCAGCAAGGTTCACCGCCGCAGGGCACCGCGTCACCGTGCTCGAGCTCGGCGAGGACTGGGGCGATCTGCGCAAGGCCCAGCAGTCGCAGGATCCACGGTTCCTGTTCCGCCTGCTGCGCGACTACCCGGTGGACCCGCTGCGAGCCAAGCCCGAGGTCACGGTGACGCTCGGCATGGGGGTCGGCGGCGGTTCGCTGGTGTACGCCGGCATCCACCTCCGTGCGCCGGCGCAGGCGTTCGAGCGCTGGCCGGCGGGTTATACGCGGGCACGCCTCGATCCCTACTACGCGCGGGTCGAGCGCCGGCTCGCGGTCGCGCCCATGGTGGACGCGTTCGCGTTCGATCGGCCGCGGCTGTTCGCCGAGGGCGCTCGCAAGGCCGGGCTACCGCCGGCGCAGCCGATGCCGCTCGCGATGCAAGGCTGCACCCGGTGTGGCTGGTGCGTGCCGATCTGCGGGCTCGGCAAGAAGCAGACGATGCACCACACCTACCTGGCCGATGCGGTGCGGACGGGCCGGCTCACGGTGCTCGCGCATCGCAAGGCCGCGTACGTGGCGCGCGCCTCCGGCCGCTACCGGGTCTGGTCCTGGCGCACCGACGGCGTCGCGCGCGATTATCACCGGGTGACCAGCGGCCCCCTCGAGCCGCGTGATGCCGATCTCGTGATCGTGGCGGGTGGCGCGATCGAATCTCCGGTGCTGCTCGAGCGCTCGCTGACCGCCGAGCTTCCGAAGGGTGCCGAGCGGCTGCGGCCGTTCCCGACCCGACGGCTCGGTCAGGGACTCGATGGCACCGGCGACTTCGTGCAGGGTGGATTCGTCCCGCAGCGCGTCGACGGCTTCAAGGGCGCGGTGATGATGACGCATGTCGATCTCGGGGACTACGTGCTCGAGGACCTCCACGGCGTGCCCGTGGGTGCCGCGGTGTCGCTCGGGGCCCGGCTGCCTGGCGTCACGAAGGACTGGGGACGCGCCTACAAGGACAGCTTCCGCGATTACGGCCGGCACATGCTGGGCATCGCGATCATCGGCAAGCAAGGCCCGGGCAGCGAGCGCACGATCGCGGTCCACGACGAGATGGGCAACGCCGTGGTCTCGGGGCACGCGTACGCCCCTCCGCCTGGCTCCCTCGATGCCGCGCGTTCGATCATCCGCGCGCTCGGCGGTGAGGTGGCGCAGACACCCTGGGAGCTCGCGGGCCAGGCGGTCACGGTGCATCCGACTGGCGGGTGCGCGATGGGCGACGGGCCAGACGACGTGGTGCGCGCGCGCGACCTCCAGGTCCACGAAAACCCCGGCCTCCACGTGATCGACGGCAGCGTGCTGCCGGGCAACCCGATGCGCAATCCCTCGCACACGATCGCGGCGGTCGCCGAGCGCGCGCTCGACGTGATCCTCGGCGCCCACGCGCCGGGCGAGTGGCCAAGCGGCGCGTGATCGCTCCAGGGCTCCGCCCCCCTACCGGCGCGCCGGCAGGGTTCCCCTCGATCAGCGGCGACGGCGGCGGCCGAGCAGCATGCCCATCACGCCGAGCCCGAGCAGCCCGAGCGGACCGGGATTGCCACCACCAGAGCAGCCACAGCCACCCTCGGCCGGCACGCACACGGTCTGGCCGCCGATGTCGGAGCAGTCGAAGTCAGCCGGGCAGGTGCTCGCACTGATGTCGCAGGTCTGGGTGCAGAAGCCGCCGCCCGAGGTCTGCGCGCACAACCCGCCGGCGCACGCCTCGTTCGCGGTGCAGCTCTCGCCGGTCGCGGACGTCTTGACGAGGATCGCGAGCTCCTTGCGCGCGGTGTTGCCTGCGGCATCGGTCGCGATCACCGACAGCATGTGTGGGCCTTCGGCGACCGCGTGCGCGGTGACCTTGTAGACCGTCCCGTCGGGCATCGTGTCGCTGCCGACCTCGACGTTGTCGATGAGCGCGCTGACGTCCGACATCGCCTTGTCGTCGGTCGCGTCGACCACGATGTCGAACGTGGGGGGCACGGTGAGCACATCACCTGGCGTCGTCACGGTCAGCATCGGCGGCACGGTCTCGGTGTCGCGCAGGCCGAGGAACTGCTGAAGCCGCGAGGCCGAGTTGGTCGAGCCCGAACCGCAGGTGCATCCCGAGGGGTCCTGAGGCGAGGTACCGCAGCCCGACGCCTGGTCGATGAACGCCTTGGATCCCGAGTCGTTGATGAGGACGTAGGACAGCAGGTCGGTCGGGAGCTGCTCGTGCTCGAGCGCGAGCAGGTGACCTACCTCGTGAGCGATCGTGGCGCACAGCTCCTCGTCGTGGCGCGGGACCTGGCGATGGGTCTCGGAGAAGCTGAACGCGATCCCGCGCTCGGTGACGTTGCAGAAGTTGTCGGCAGACGCGATCCCGAACAGCTGGTCGGGCCCAAAGCCAATCTCGGTGCCGTCGCCGCCCACGATCGCCTCGACGTAGTCGCCGGAGGCCGGCTCGGCTTCGACGATCCGCACGTTGTACTTGGCGTAGTGGCCCTTCACGCAGCTGACGATGTTCGGCCAGTTGAAGAACCCGCTCGGATCGAGCGGCGGGATCGTGAACGTCGTGGTGCCGGTACCCGGGATGATCTGGCTGTTCGCGGTATTGGTCGCGGCGTCGGTCGAGCTCGCGAGATGGAACGTGCCGCCGTTCTTGTTGAGGTAGATCGTACGCAGGCCCACCGCGGGAGGCGGCGCGAATGCCAGCGGGTCGGCGACCACGACCTGCGGCGTGCCGCAGCCATCCGGCGAGCGCTGCCAGTTGCCGTCGATCTGGGTGAACGCCGCCACGCGATGGCCGGGAGCGGCTCCCGCATCCGCCGCATGGAGCACGCAAAGCACCAGGACACACGAGCGGATCTTCGTCACGAAGGCGAAGCTATCACCCCGTCCGCCGCTCCCTGGCTTGGTTCACCCTGTCATCGGCCAGCGCAGAGTGACGCCGGGACGTCTCACCCGAGATCGTTGGATGCCTTGGGGTTTCGCTCAGTGACCGCGATCGCGGTGCGGCGTCGGACGAAACCGAGCGCGATCCCCGCGAGCACGATCACGCCACCGAGGACGGCGTGCCGCGGCGGCTGTTCGCCGAACGCCACCCACGTGATGAACGAGCTGCCGATCGGCTCCCCGAGCACGGCCAGCGCGACGAGGTGGGTCGGCGTCGTGCGCACCGCCGCGTTCAGCAAGCTGTGGCCGACGAACGAGGCGATGACTGCCGCGCCGAGGCATCCGAGGTAGGCATCCGAGGGCAGCGCTGCCAGGTTCGCGCCCCACATGACGGCGGTGATCGCCAGCGCGATCGCCGCGATCGCGTTGACGGCGCCGAGGTAGGGCAGGAGCGGCACCGCGGTGCGCAGCCGTCGCCCGACCACGAGGTAGGCCGCGGCGCTCGCCGCTCCGATCAGCGCGAGCCCGTCTCCGATCAGCGCATCGCCGCCCGCGCTCCAGTCTCCACCCGCCAGCACCGCGCAGCCGGCGGCCGCGATCGCGATCCCGAGCACCTCGCGCCGCGTCACCCGGTCTCCCAGCAACTGCCCGAACAGCGCCGCGAAGATCGGGCTCGTGCAGACGAGCGCCACCGACGCTGCGGTCGAGGTGAACGACAGCGAAGCGATCCACGAACCGAAGTGGATCGCGAGCAGCAGACCCGAGCCTGCCACCAGCATCCGATCGCGCCACCCGATCCGCCAGAGCTGGCCAAGCTCGCGCCAGCCGGCACCGCAGAGCAGCACCGCAGCGAACCCGACTCGAAGCGCCGCGATCGCGATCGGCGGTGCCGGCGCAGCCCACCGCGCGAACGGTGCCCCCGTCGAGATCGCCACGATCGCGAGCGCGAGCCTCAGCAAGTCGGTCGTTGCCCGTGAGCCTGGGGTTAGCTGTCGGCTTTGGGCGGGGCGCTCTGATCGTCGAGCACGGTGAGCGCGATCGCCATCGCCTTCTTCGCGCGCGCGACCATCGCTTCGTCGGACTTGAGCTTCTGATAGGCGCGGAGGACCTGCTCCTGGTAGCTGGTGTTCTCGGCCTCGAGCGACTCGATCTCCTTGCGGAGGTCGGCGATGCGGTGATCTCGCTCGACGATCGCGGCCGCGTGAGCTCGCAGCTCGGCGTTGCGGTCCGCGATCGTCTGCACCGCGGACGAGAGCTCGGACTCACTGCGCTTGATGGTGTCGCGCGCGGCCGACAGGCCCCGATGGAGCTCTTCGCGCTCGCCCGTGAGCTCGTTGACAATCCTGGTGTGCTCGGCCGAGGTCTCGTTGACGGTGCGGGTGTGCTCGGCTTCCTTCGCGGCCATCGCCCGGTTGAGCTCGGCCTCGCCGGCCGCCTTGACCTTGATGACCTCACCGTTGACGAACGCGATCGCGCGCTCGTGCTGGTTCTGCTGCTCGGCCAGCGCCTGGGCGTGGGCCTGATCGGAGGCCTCGCGCTCGGTCTGATGGCGAGCGGCGGTCTCCTCCAGCGTCCGCTTGGCAGTGACGAGGGCGTCGCGAGACTCTGCGAGCTCGCGATCGGACAGCGCTGTTTGCTGGGCGAGCTCGTCGCGGTGCTGCGTGCTGGCGCGCTCGAGTGCGGCCTGGTACTCGGCCTGTGCCCGCTGGGCGTCCTCGAGGGTGCGCTGCTTGTCCTCGGCGCTCCGGGCGAGCTCGGCCGCGTGAGCCGCAGCATGGTCGGCGATCGCTCGACGGTGATCCGCGATCAGCTGTTCCATCGCGGTCTCGCGCTGCGCGATCGCGTCGTCGAGCTCCTTGCGCGCGACGTCGAGCTGGGTTCCGTGCGTCGCGGTTCGACGCTCGAGCTCGGCGTTGAGCTCGGCCAGCGCCGCGGCGTGGGCGATCGCGTCGTCCTGACGCGCGATGGCGAGCTCGCGTTCGCGGGCAGCCATTGCCTCGGCTTGCTGGGTTACCTGCGCCGCGAGCTCGGTCGCGTGGCGGCCTGTCTGCTCGGCAAGCATCCGGGCGTGATCTGCCTGCGCGCTCGCGAGCTCGGCTCGGCTGCGCTCGAGCTCGCCGGTGACCTGCGCGACGGCACGTTCGTGCGGCGCGGTGGCGACGGCGACCTGGGCAGCCAGCTCCTCGCGCAGGCGCGTGAGCTCGGCCGCGTGATCGGACGCGATCTGGATCAAGGTCTGGGCGTGCTCAGAATCGAGCTCGGCCGCAGCGGCAGCGTACCCGTCATGCGCGGCGGCGTGCTCGGCCTTCAGCCGCTCGAGCTCGGCGGCATGCTCGCGGTCCAGCTGCTCCTGCTTGGCCAGGCCACGGGCGATCTCCTCGTCGCGCTCCGCCGTGACCCGCGCGGTCGCGGTGTCGCGTTCCTGGGCGGCCTGCGCGAGTGCGGCGGCGTGATCCTGGCGAAGCCGTGCGACGTCGGCTGCGTGCTCGGCCGAGAGCTCCTGACGTGCGGCCGCGAGCGTGCCGGCATGGTGGGTGTCGAGCGCGTCGAGCGCGGCCGACGCTTCCTGGCTCGACGCCTCGCGCGCAGCCGCGAGCTCCGCGCGCGCTGCTTCGACCGCGGCCGCGTGTTGCTGGCGTGCGGCTTCGAGTTGCTGACGTACGACCTCGAGCGTGGCGGCATGCTCCTGATGCGCGGCGTCAAGCGCCGCTTGCTGGGCGCCGGCGCGCTCCTCGCGCTGGTGCTCGAGCGCGCTCGCGAGCGCGGCGGCGTGCTCCTGGCGCAACGCACCGAGCTCGCCGTGGTGACGCGAGATCAGCTGCTCGCGCTCGACCCGGAGCGTACGCTCCACATCCGACGCGCTGGCGGCACGTGTCGCTCGCTCGGTCGCGAGATCGTGCTCGATCTGAATCCGCGCGGCGTCTGCGGTGAGCAACGCCTGGACCTTCGTCTCGAGCTCGTGCTGGACCGTGGCGAGCTGCCGGGCGAGCAAGCGCTCGTTCGATTCGAGCGAGCTCACCCGGCTCGCATCGCCGGCGAGTCGTCGCTCGAGCTCGGCGGACTTCTCCTCGAGGCTCATCGACGCCTGCTGCGCTTGACGCAGTCGCTCCTCGGCGTCGGCGAGCTCCCGCTCGCGGGTCGCGAGCTGGCTCCTCGAGCGTTGCAGCTCGGCGTCCTGGGCCATGTTCTGCTCGCGCAAGCTGACGAACTCGCGTTCGCGACTCGCCCCGCGCGACGAGTCGGTCGTCGCACGCTGGCGTTCTAGCTCGGTCTTGAGCTGCGAGATCTGGTGCTCGAGCTCGCTGATCGTGCGGAGCGAGCGGCGGTCGAACACGCCGGAGTTCTCGGTGCGCGCGTCCTGCGCGACCGCGTCGAGGCCGAGATCGAAGACCGGACCGGGCGCGGGGCCGCGCCGTGGCTCGGTCGCGATCGGCGCGTCGAGCAACCTGGCGGGTTCTCCCCGGTCCTCGGGTTCGTCGCGGGCCACGAGATTGGCGTGCAAGACCGGCTCGGGCACTCCCCCCGAGTCCCCGTCCACCGGCTGCAGATCCGCGCTGTCGAGCACGATCCCGGCGGACGACTCCACCTCGTCGTCCTCGGGCGCGCGATCGCCGCTCTCGATCGGGGCTGGCACGGCCTGTTCCACGGCCACGGCCACGTCCTCGGAGACCGGAGCCGCGAGATCGGTCTGCTCGGCTGTGACCGCGACCAAGGTCCGCTGCGCCGGCGCGTCGTCAAAGCCACCCATCAGCGCGTCGAACGCTGCATCGGTCTCGGCCGACACCATCATCTGGTGCATCCCAGGGTCCGGGACGCTCACGGTCTGCGATTGGGCACCCGCACCCTCGAAGTCCGTCCCCTCATCGTCGTCGCCGATCGTCTCGTCGAGCACCATGTCGTGCTCGCCGACCGACAGGTCATCGATCTCGACGGGGATGTCGAGATCGTCCATCATCTCACCGAGCCCGATCAGGTTGTCGAGCCGGCCGAGGAGCTCGTCCTGGCCGATCGTGCGCTGGTCGATGTACTCGTCGGCGTGGACCTTGAGGCCACGGTGCTTCGCGAAGCTCTCGGCCGTCACGCTGATGGTGACGAGGATGATCGGGGTCTTCGCGAGCGGGCCCTTCTTGAGCCGCTGGAACACCTTGAAGCCGGCCTTGTCGGGCTCGTCGACGCCGACGACCAGCAAGGCCACGGGATCCGCGGCGGCCGACGCCATCGCCTCGTCCGCCCCGGGCTCGACCACGATGTCGAACCGATATCGTCCTAACAGCTGTGTGAGGTTGGCGAGAACCTCGGGATCGACGTCGATCAGCAGGATACGGCGGTTCATGCTCCCCGCCAGAATGATAACCGGTTTAGCGACCTTGCTGGGCTCGGCCGATCAGATCAGATGACACCACCAGCTCCAGCAGCTCCTGAGCGGTAAGCCGCTCGGAGGCGAACGCGTAGCCCATGAAGTGCTCGTCTACATAAGTGACCGCGGGGATGCCGTTGGCATCGTGGACGTGCAGCACCCGGTCGCCGAACTTGATCGCGGTGCCGCCGGTGAGCTCGTCGTTGTGGAGGTCGTCGATCACGACCGCCGTCAGCGTGAACCGGTTGGCGCCGGAGGTGACGACGTAGCGCAGCTGGGCGGCATTGTGACCCGACACCGCCGTGAGCCGGGCGCCGAGCAGCTGGATGTCGAGGCTCGGGGTGCGGAACTGGGGCGGCTCGATCGGTGCGAAGTTCTCGCGCAACCACGGGCCGGTGCCCGCCCCCTGGACCTCGAGTGGCAGCGAGCGGGTCTGCTGCCGCACGACCTCCTTGGCCACCGCCCCCGACTCGGTCGGGACCGGGGGACGCACGGCGACGAACGCCACGATCGCCGCCGCCGCGGCCGCCATCGCGGCGCCCGGCAGAATCCAGCGCCCCACGGAGGACAGCGAGCGCTGGCGATCGGCCTTCAGGCTCGCGTGATCCTCGGCATCGAGGGCGAGCGCGAGCCGCGCCTTCACGAAGTCGGGAGCCGGTGGAGCGACCAGGGCCTTGCGCACGAGCTCGAGGTCGGCGCGCTCGCGGTCGACGTGCGCGCAACAGCTCGCGCAGCCAAGGAGGTGGAGCTCCAGCTCGCGTCTCTCCTCGGCGACCAGCTCGTCGTCGAGGAACGCCATCGCGAGCGTGTCGATGCTCTGACACAGATTCTGGCGGCTATCGCGGAAAATGGGCTCGTTGCGATGACTCATCGCGAACCTTCTCGCGCTTTGGAAGCGCGGTACTTCTCGAGATCGATCGGCTTCTTGGACTCTTGACCGGTCTCCGGTGGAGCGGCTCCGTCAGAGCGGACGTAGCCCTCGGCGAGCGCGAAGTCGCGCAGCTCTGCCGCGAGCAGCTTGCGCCCGCGGAACAGCCGGCTCATCACGGTGCCGACGGGCGTCTGCATGATGTCCGCGATCTCCTTGTACGACAGTCCCTGGACATCGCACAGCACGACCGCGGTGCGGAAGTCGTCCGGCAGTGCCTCGAGTGCGCGCTGCACATCATCGGACACGCTGCGCTCCAGCAGCGCACGCTCGGGTGATTGGCGCACGGTCGCGTCGGCGTGGACGAGCACTCCGTCGGTCGCGCCTTGCTCGGCAGTCGCAGCATCGAGCACTTCGCGGCTTCGCTTCTTGCGCTGATACTCGTTGATGAACGTGTTGGTCACGATCCGCAGGAGCCATGCCTTGCAGTTCGAGTCCTGCTCGAACGAATCCCAGAACCGGTACGCGCGCAGCAGCGCGTCCTGGACGAGATCCTCCGCGTCCCGAGCATTGCGGGTCAGCCGGTAGGCGGCACCGTAAAGCGCGTCCATGTGGACCATCGCCTGCCGTTCAAATTCGGAGCGTTTCTCTCGAACGGCCTGCATACGAGGGTGTCTACCTGTGCCCACCCTGGAATTGTTCCCGAAAACCCCGGTTCCGGCTCGTCGCTCGGTCCCCGATGTAAGTACCTGCAAACATGGCGCTGCAGGTTCGCAGGACCCTCAGGTCGCGGCGCGGAACGCGGTGTACGGGACGCCGAGCGCTTCGGCCACGGCGGCGTGGGGAACCGATCCTTTGTACGTGTTGATGCCGGTCACGATGTGGGGCACCGCGGCCACCGCCTTCTCGAGCCCGTTATCGGCAAGCGTGACCACGTACTTGATCGTCGCGTTCGTCAGCGCGTAGGTCGACGTGCGCGGCACCGCGCCCGGCATGTTCGCCACCATGTAGTGGATGACGTCGTGCACGACATAGGTCGGGTTGTCGTGATAGGTCGCCCGTGCGGTCTCGACGCAGCCGCCCTGATCGATCGACACGTCGGCGATCACCGAGCCTGGCTCCATCTGCTTGATCATCGCCTCGGTGACGAGCCGCGGTGCGCGCGCACCCGGGAGCAGCACGGCACCGATCACGAGATCGCTCTCGAGCACGGCGCGCTCGACGCTGAGCGGATCGCTGTACTGGGTCGAGATCCGACCCGCGTAGATGTCATCGAGATATGCGAGCGTCTTGAGGTTGGTGTCGAGCACGGTCACGTTCGCGCCGAGTCCGACCGCCATCTTCGCCGCGTTCGAACCAACGACGCCGCCGCCGATGATGGTCACTCGACCCCGCTTGACGCCCGGCACGCCGCCGAGCAGGACGCCCTTGCCACCGCGCTCGCGCTCGAGATAGGTCGCGCCGGCCTGGACGGCCATCCGGCCGGCGACCGCGCTCATTGGCGTCAGCAGCGGGAGATCTCCGGGGCTGGGCTCGATGGTCTCGTACGCGACGCCGTTGACGCCGCGGCTCAGCAGCTCCTTGCCGAGCTCGTGGGCCGCGGCGAGGTGGAGGTACGTGAAGAGCAGGAGGTCCTTCCGCATGAGCGCGAACTCCGGCGGGATGGGCTCCTTCACCTTCACGACCATGTCGGCCTGACCCCAGATCTCCTCCTTGGTCGCCACGATCTTCGCGCCAGCCTTGACGTAGGCCTCGTCGGGGATCGAGGAGCCGACGCCGGCATTCTGCTCGACGAGGACGGTGTGGCCCCGGGCGGTGAGGATCGCGACGCCGGCAGGGGTCATGCCGACGCGAAACTCTTGAGTCTTGATCTCTTTGGGAACGCCAATGCGCATGCTGGCCGCAGTATCGGATTCTGGATGACCGAGATCCATCGCTTGCGTCACCAGATCTCGTGACGCGTCGCGCCGCGGCCATCCTGGCGCCAGGATGCCCACACCCGCTCGGCCGCCCGATCCGAGGTCCGGTGCGAGCCGCCGACCGGTGCCGCGTCATCCGGGTCGGGGCCGACGTCCTAGTCCGTGGCCGCGGCTTCCTCGTCCTTGCCGTGGCACTTCTTGTACTTCTTGCCAGAGCCACACGGACATGGGTCGTTGCGTCCGACCTTGGGACGATCGCGCCGGATCGGCTCGGCTTTGGTCTCGCCGTCGCCGCCATCCGCCTGCTGCTGCGCTGTCGCCGAGCTCGTCTTGCCACCGCGTCCACGGGACCGCGAGGCGGACTTCTGGGCGGCCGCCTTCGCAGTCTCCTCCTCGGCGTTCTCCTCCTCGGACTTGTTCATCGCGCCATGCTCGGCGAGGTGGCGCTCCTTCTGCTGGAGCTGCGGGACGTTGTCCTCTTCGCGCTGGATCTGGACCCGGAACAGCTTGGTCACCGTGTTGGACTGGATGCGGTCCATCATCTCGGTGAACAGGCTGAAGCCGGCCTTCTTGTACTCCTTCTTCGGGTCCTTCTGGCCGTAGCCCTGAAGGCCGATGCCCTCACGCAGGGCATCCATCGTCTTGAGGTGCTCGATCCACTGCTCGTCGATCTCGCGCAGCGAGAAGTCGCGCAGGAAGTACATGAGCCAGGGCCGTGACAGCTCCTTCTCTCGCTCGACCAGCCGCTTCTCGATGACCGGCCAGACATGGGCAGCGACCTCGTCGGGCGTGCCCGGCGTGATGTCGAACGTGGTGTTGAACTGCTCCTGGAGCGTGTCCTCTAGCTCGTCCCAGTCCCACTCGTCATCGGAGGCTTCGCTCGACAGGGTGTGCTCGATGATCGAGGCCATCTTCGCATCGGCGAGGTCGTACATGCGCTCGCGCTGCTGGACGAGCGAGGCGCAGACCTGCTTCGTCGACCACTCGATCAGCTCCTTGTGGTCGCCGTCGTAGCGCTTCTCGAGGTCGAGCAGCGTCCCGAACTGACGCCAGATCTCGCCGCGCAACACGCGCCAGCCCGGGCGGGTATCGCCGACAGGTTTCCCTGCGGCGAGATCGGCATCGCGCTCGGCCACCTTGTCCTTGATGACCTTGATCATCTCGGTGAGCTTCGGTTCGATCTCGGGGCTCAGCGACTCGACCGACCAGTCACCGCTCGAGGTGACCGGCTCGGGTTCGATCCCGGCCTTGACCTCTTCCTCGTTCGGCTCGCGATGGTAGCGACCTTCGAGGATCTGGCGGCGCAGCGCGTAGATCGTCTTGCGCTGCTGGTTCATCACGTCGTCGTACTCGAGGACGTTCTTGCGCTGATCGAAGTTGCGACCTTCGACCTTCTTCTGGGCGCCCTCGATCGACCGGGTCACCATCGGCGACTCGATCGGGACGTCCTCTTCGAGCCCCAGGCGCTCCATGAGCCCGGTCATCCGATCGAGCCCGAAGATCCGGAGCAGGTCGTCCTGCAGCGACAGATAGAACCGCGACGAACCCGGATCACCCTGACGACCCGAGCGGCCGCGCAGCTGGTTGTCGATGCGGCGCGACTCGTGGCGCTCGGTGCCGATGATCTTGAGGCCGCCCGCGGCGAGCACTTCCTGGCGCTCGGCGTCGCACTGCTTCTTGAACGTCGCGATCAGCTCGTCGAACCGCTTGGCCTCGTCGAACGCCGGCTCCGACGCCCCGCGGAACGGCTCGGTGCCGGCCTCGCCGGCGACCGGCTGCGACTCCTCGATGGTCTCGGCGAGCTTTGCCTTCTCCTCGGCGAGGGCATCCTTGGCCATCGCTTCGGGGTTACCACCGAGGATGATGTCGGTCCCTCGACCGGCCATGTTGGTGGCGATCGTGATCGCACCCTTGCGGCCGGCCTGTGCGACGACCGAGGCTTCGCGTTGGTGCTGCTTGGCGTTCAGCACGTTGAACGGCAGGCCCTTTGCCTTGAGCAAGCTCGCGACGACCTCGGACTTCTCGACCGAGACCGTACCGACCAGGACCGGCTGGCCGCGCTTGTAGCAGTCCTCGACATCGGCCACGACCGCGCGGAACTTGCCTGCCTCGTTCTTGTAGACGAGGTCCGGGTGATCCGTGCGGACCATCGGCTTGTTCGTCGGGATCACCGAGACATCGAGCTTGTAGATCTGGTGGAGCTCGGCGGCCTCGGTATCGGCCGTACCGGTCATGCCCGACAGCTTGCCGTAGAGCCGGAAGTAGTTCTGGAACGTCACCGTGGCGAGGGTCTGGTTCTCCTCTTCGACGGTGACGCCTTCCTTGGCCTCGATCGCCTGGTGCAGGCCATCGGACCACCGGCGACCTGGCATCGCGCGGCCGGTGTCCTCGCTGATGATGACGACCTTGTTCTCGGCATCGATCAGGTAGTTGACGTTGCGCTTGTAGAGCGTGTGCGCGCGTAGCGCCTGGTTGACGTGGTGGACGAGCTGGATGTTGGTCGCCTCGTAGAGGTTATCGACCCCGAGCAGCTTCTCCATCTTCTCGACGCCGTCGTCGGTGAGCATGGCGGAGTGAGCCTTCTCGTCGACGGTGTAGTCGACCTCGCGCTTGAGGCGCGGGATCATGCGATCGATCTTGACGTAGAGATCCGCGGACTCCTCTGCCGAGCCCGAGATGATGAGCGGGGTGCGAGCCTCGTCGATGAGGATCGAGTCGACCTCGTCGACGACCGCGTAGTTGAGGCCGCGCTGGACCATCCGATCCGGCGACGTCTTCATGTTGTCGCGCAGGTAGTCGAAGCCGAACTCGTTGTTCTGGCCGTAGGTGATGTCGCAGTTGTAGTTGGCCTGGCGCTCGAAATCGTCGAGGCCGTGGACGATGACGCCGGTGGTCAGCCCGAGAAAGCCGTGCAGTCGACCCATCCACTCGGCGTCGCGCTTGGCCAGATAATCATTGACCGTGACGACGTGGACGCCCTTGCCGGTGAGCGCGTTCAGGTAGGTCGGCAGCGTGGCGACGAGCGTCTTGCCCTCGCCGGTCCGCATCTCGGCGATCTTGCCGGAGTGGAGCACCATGCCGCCGATCATCTGGACGTCGTAATGGCGCATGCCGAGCCGGCGCATGCCGGCCTCGCGAACCACTGCGAAGGCTTCTGGCAGGATCTCGTCCAGCGTCGCGCCCTTGTCGAGCTTGCGCTTGAACTCCGCCGTCATCGCTCTCAGATCGTCATCGCTCTTGGGCTTCATCGAAGCCTCGAGCTGATTGATCCGGTCCACGATGGGCTGGAGTTTTTTCAGCTCTCGCTGGTTCTTGCTGCCGAAGATCTTTTGTAGAAATCCCATTTGTGTTCCAGCGCGTTGGCTCTGATTACCACGATCTCAGCTCGGGCGAGGTTTCCGTCGGACGGGGCAGGCTGTCCTTCACCGACCACGGTCGCTGGCGACCGGGCGAAAGCTCCGCAGGAAGCTCCACCAGTGATGCTTCAGGTCGAACGAGGTCCTGCAGATGGCCACGCGTCGGTGGTTCTCGTCGAGGAGCTCTGCGGGTAACTCGGTGAAGGTTCGGAGGGGGGAGGTCCAGCGGATGTCTTTCTGACCGACCAGCTCGTAGGCCTTGCCATCATCCCCGACGAACGAGAGCTCGTAGCGGATGATCCGCTGGCCGACGGGGCGGATGGTGAGCACTCCGGTGGCGGGCGCACCCTGCGCGATCGGGGGGGCAAAGATCGTCCCAGATAGCGCGGCCTTACCGTCCTGCAGGTGCTGGCGGGTCGACTCGGCGTGCGCCGTGACCTCGAACTTGAAGGGGTGACGGACACCCGGCTTGTCGTCCCATTCGATCGTCCCGGCCATCGTTTCGGCGAACTCGAAACCCATGGGTCGGAGGGTAGCCGAAAAAGCCGACGGGCCACCGTTGCCGGTAGCCCGTCTCGCACGTTCAGGTCAGGACCGCGATCAGTGCCAGTTTTCGAGCCCGGTGGCGTCGAGGAAGTCACCGTTCGAGTCGCTCACCATGCGGGGCGACGGGCCTCGGGTCTGGCAGGAGGCAAATCGGAAGCTCTCGCAGGTGCAGTTGGTGTCGCCCGCGTTGCACTGCGTGCCATCGGGCTTCTTGCAGTTGATGCCGTTGTAGACGGCCGAGCAGCGGGTGTTGTCGGCGAGGCAGTCCGGCTCGTGGGCGAGGGCGGCGCAGGTCGGCGCGGTGTCACACTGGGCGATCGCCTTGCACGCGCCGGTGTAGCAACCGTCGAGGATCAGCGGGACCTCGCCGGCGACGCAGCTCGGCGCCACGATGTTGCAGGTCACCTGACCGGCGCAGCTGCCGGCCGGGTCCGTGCCGGGCATGCAGGTCGAGCGAGTCTCATCGCAGTAACCGTAACCACCTGCAATTGCCTGGGCGTCGTTCTCGCAAACGCAGGTTGTCTCGCACGCACCGTTGTTGCAGTTCTGGCCGGCGAGGCAGTCCGCGTCGCTCGCGCAGGTGTCGGGCACGCACGACGACCGATCATCACAATGGAAGCCGTCGGGGCAATCCGCCGCCGTGCTGCAGAACCCGGCCTCCTCACAGACGCCATCCTGGCAGTAGCACCCGGCGGCGCAGTCCGTGTCCTCGGTACAGCTGAAGCCACCGCCGCCACCAGCCGGGCATGTGGCGCTGACCCACTCGCAGTTGTCGCCCTGGCAGGTGTAGTACCCGTCCGAGCCACAATAGCTCCAGCTATCGTTCTGGTTGCTGTGGTCTCCAAAGTAGAGCTCACAGCCGGTCAACGAGAGGGCCACCACGAGTGCGAGGCCGAGCGAGGAAATCAGTTTGGTCATGGGTCGTGTGTCCTTTTGGCGTGCGGTGAGCGAACGCAAAGCATTGGTCGTGCCACTGCTGCAACGGGAGCGAACTATTCAACAATCCAGTAACGTCTCGACACGCGAGCCTGGTCTGATGGGAGCTGACGGCGAATCCCTGACAAAAATGCCCGGAAATTCGCCGGTCGAGACGGTCAACGTTCCACCATCCCCAGCGGGTTGCCACCGGAGATGATCGGGGGGGATGTGGGACACGACATTGATTGTCCTCGCGGTGTGAACGTGGGGCCACACCCCCTGTATCGAGACGCCACGGCAGGACTGGGCAGTTTCCTCCGCCCATCCGCGCGATTGGATGAAGATCCGTTCGTCAGCCATCGGTGCTCACAGTCAGATTCTCCGCACGGGCGCCCGGTGGACGGCCCTGACGTCACGGTGCGCAGTACAGCCCGACATAGGTCGTGGCGCCGGCCACGCTGGGGACGCGCAGTTGATGATCGGGCAGCGGCGAGGTCCAGCCGCCGCCATTGTAGAGGCTGCAGCTGGGAAAGGGGGTCGCCGCCGCGCGGAGGTCATAGCTTCCGGGCGGGACATTCGCGATGAAGACGATTCCAGCCGCCGACGTCGCGGTCAGCGCGCGATCGGGGCGCTCGGACGGGTCCGCGTACATCGGCAGCAGGCCTTGGTCCGGCGTGATCGCGAGCTGCACACCCGCGACCGCGGTGGTCTGCCCCTGCGTGTCGGGGGCGAGCATGATCACCACGATGTGACCTTGGGTCGTGGGTGGGTAGGTGCCGCCGATGATCGTCCACGACGTCCCGACATAGGCGTCATCCCCGCTGAGCAGCCCCCGCATCGACGCCGGCGGGTCGCCAGGACCGTGGGGATTGAGCGTGGTCTCGAATCCCGGCCTGGTCATCCGAAGCAGGAAGTCGGTCTCCGCTGGCGCACACATCGTGATCTGGCTCATCGCGTTCGCCACGCCGCAGAGCTCGGGTCGGTCTTCGACACACACGGTGCCATCGAACCGAGCGATCCCCATCGTGCCGTGGCGATACGCATAGGGCTGGATCGTCCGGAGGTTCGGGGCGAACGAGCACGCGGGCGCCGTGTCGACCACGAGCTCCGCATCGTCCGGCGTCTCGCTGGTGTCGCCACACGCCATGATCATCAGGCACCACAGCCATCCGCTTCGCATCTGCGCACTCTCACACAGATCTACCGGGCGACGCTTGCGGACGGGCGGTCAGGCCAGCTCGTCCACCGCGTGGATGGTGTCGCGCAGCCCGAACTGCGGGCGGAACCCGAGCTCGGCCGTGGCGCGCCGGCCGTCGACCATGCAGACGTAGCGGATGAAGTCGAGCTCGGCGACGGGGAAGCTCGACATGCCGAGTCGAAACGCGAGCGACAGGATGGGCCGCGCGAACGGGTGGGGGATCGCCACCGGCTCGCGGCCGAGCTCCTTGAGCACCGCGGACAGCGGGACCTCGCCAGGTCCGACGAGGTTGTAGATCCCACGCCGGTTCGGGGCGAGCGCGAGCGCGATCGCTTCGGCGACGTCCTGGACGTGGATCAACTGCACCATCGGATCGAAGCCCAGCAAGATCGGCGGTCGCTGGATCCGCAGGTAGTTCGAGGGTGCGTTGTGGACGGGCCCGACGATGTGGACCGGGCGCAGGATCACGGTCTCGACCTGCTGCGCGCGCCACAAGAACGTCGAGACCAGGTGATCGATCTCGACGAGGTCGCGCATCTGAGGGAAGCGTTGCGCCGCGAGCAGCGGAGCCTCCTCGGTCAGAAACTGGGGGTTGTCAGGGCGTGGGCCGTAGACGTTCGCCGACGACACGAGCACGACCTTGGGCACGCGGTACGCCTGGCAGTATTCGAGCAGCTTGGTGGTGCCCGTGATGTTCCACGAGTAGAGCTCGGCCGGGCGCGATCTCGGATCGTGCATCACTCCGAGGTGAATGAGCGCATCGACGTCACCGGCCCGGAAGATGTCGCGCGCTTTCTTGCTGCGCAGATCGACCTGGTGGTGCTCGATGTCCTTGGGGCGGCCCTGCATCGGCCGGCGATCGAGCCCGACGATCTGCCAGTCGAGATCGTGGTGCAGCCGGCGCGCGACGATCTTGCCGAGTCGGCCCGAGATCCCGGTGATGACGACTTTCCGCCGCCGCCCGTTCGGTTGGTCACCAGAAGATGTGTTCGCGCTCACGCAGCCCCAAATGGATCATCGACTGGATCCGGTTCTTGACGGTCTTCACCTTGTCGTCGAGGACATCCTCATCATCATCCGGATCGCCCGTGAACGTCATGGGTTCGCCGAAGTAGACCCGGTACTTGACCGGCAACGGCACGAGCGGGACGAACGGGGGATACGGGACGACGGGAAACGCTGGCATGCCGAGCAGGCGCGCGAGCGGCTTGAAGTTGACCGCGGGAGCTTGCTCCTCGGCGCCGATCACCGCGATCGGCACGATCGGCGCTTGCATCTCGAGCGCGAGCCGCATGAAACCCTTGCCGAACTCCGCGAGCTGGTACCGCTTCGAGAACGGCTTCGAGATGCCGCGCGCGCCTTCCGGGAACACGAGCACGATCTCCTCGGACGCGAGCAGGCGCCGGCAGTTCTCGGGGGTTCCCGTGATCTGGCCCCAGCGCGAGAACAGGTAGGACGCGAACGGGACGGTCGGTACGAAGTACTCGACCATCGATCGCACGAGCCGCGGCTGAGGCGGCTCGAGAAACGACGCCGACGCGATCACGAGCCCGTCGAACGGTAGCTGGCCCGAGTGATTGGACACGAACAACGCGCGTCCGGTCGCCGGGATGTGCTCGATCCCGAAAGCGCTCGCCCGGAAGTAGTTGCGGTACAGCCATCGCGCGACCCGGGCAACGCCTCCGAAAGACTCGCGCGACAGGCCGAACTCGTCGAACCCGAACTCGTTGCCGCGGACGACGAGCGCTTGCGTACGGCCCGCCAGATCGTCGTTGGGGACCGGTCCTCGGAGCTGGCGCAGTCGATCGAGCAGGCCCACGCACGCAGTAAACCACGAGCCATCTCGCGCAGCGAACCGGACGGTGAGGTTATGCTGCTACCGTGATCGAAAGCTTCGTCGACCTCTCGTACCGCGGGCTCTCGCTCGGGCGCCGGATCAAGCTCACGCAGGTCCGGCCGAGCAGCGGCTATCTCGAACACCCGACCCCGATGCCGGTCGGCACCGCGATCGCGATCTCGACCGACGACGGGATCGCGCTCGACGCGGTGGTGACGCACGTCCACGAGCAGGTCGGCGGTTCGGACCGAGTGCCGGGCATGACGGTGAAGCCGGCGCTCGCCGATCAGAAGCTGACCGCCTGGTGGGCCGAACGCGTGACGCTGGCGGAGCAGGAGCCGCCGCGCCGCCTCGAGCGTTCGAGGTCCGTCACGGTGCGTCCACGCACCCACACCGTGCCTGCGCCTCCTCCCGCGGGTGCGATCGAGGATCCCGCCGGCACCCGAACGACCTCGGTCATGGACGTGGTCGATCAGGATCAGCTCGCGCAGCTCACCCGTCCGCAGGACGAGACCCTGACGGGCGGGGCCGGCGACCATCCGGTCATCGATGATGGCAAGCCCACGACCGTGATGGCAGCGGTCGATCCCTCGGAGCTCGGGCTGTCCTCGAGCGGTTCGATGCCCGCTGATGCGGTGGAGGAGGAGGAGGACGAAGGGGACGCCTCGGACCCCGGAGCTCCCGAAGGAGCAGGGACCGAAGGCGACGACAAGACACCGAAGGGGTCGGTGAAGCGGCGAAAGAAGCGCCGGTGACCATCGGCTCTCCCGCCGAGAGACCCCCCAGGATCCACCGAGGCCAGACGGTTGGCATCGTGGCCCCCGCTGGCCCGGTCAAGCTCGAACGGCTGCGCACCGGGCTCGATCGGCTGGGAGACACGTTCCGGATTCGGCTCGCCGACACGCTCGCGCTGCCACGTGCCTCGGGGATCGCGAGCTACCTCGCCGCCTCCGATGCGCAGCGCGCAGCCGAGCTCACGGCGATGCTCGCCGATCCCGATGTTCGCGCGATCATCCTTGCGCGCGGCGGCTATGGCTTGATGCGCATCTTGCCGCAGCTCGATCCCGGGCTGCTCGCCCGCGATCCCAAGCCGATCGTCGGGTTCTCGGATGCCACCGCGCTGCTCGCGTGGGCCCACGCCGCCGGCGTGCGAGGCATCCATGGCCCGATGATCGCCCAGCTCGGCGACCTCGCGGAGTCCGACGTCACGCAACTCGTCGCGCTGCTCACCGAGCCGCGGGCCCCGGGGCTGCGGCCCTGGCCGCTCGCGGTCCACTCCACCAGCCGCACCACGCTGCGCGGCCCGCTCGTCCCGGCCAACCTGACGATGGCCTCGATGCTCGTCGGAACACCGTGGCCGCTGCCGTTGGCGGGGGCGATCGCGCTGTTCGAAGAGGTCGGCGAGCGGCCCTACGAGATCGATCGGTACCTGACGCAGCTCGTGCTGACCGGCGCGCTCGGTCAGACCGCCGGCGTGGTCATCGGCGATCTCACGCGGTGCCACGATCCGTGCCCTCCGCACGGCGAGCAGGATCCGCCCGACGCCTCACTCGAGGTCATCCTCGAGAGGCTCGCGGCAGCTGGCAAGCCGTGCGCGATCGGTGCGCCGATAGGCCACGGCGATCGCAACGAGGCAGTCCCGTTCGGCGCGGCGTGCGAGCTCGACCTCGAGCTCGGGACGCTCGCGATCCTCGAAGCGGCTGTCGCCTGAGCGGTCTGGCGCTCAATGAAATACGGGCTCGTCATCGTTGCTGATGTCGATCGCTCCGAAGCGTTCCTCGTAGCGCTCGAGGTTCTTCTGCAGTGCCTGGAGCAAGCGCTTGGTGTGGCGCGGTGCGGAGATGACGCGCGTCCGGACCTTGGCGCGGCCGTTGGTCGGCTGGATGAACGCGAAGTCCAGCACGAACTCGTTCTCCGTGTGGTTGAGCAGGACGAGGTTGGTGTAGACGCCCTGCGCGATGTCATCGTCGATCTGGACCTGGAGCTTGGGCGAAGCGGGCGCGGGATCGTCGGACATGGATGGCCCGAACCTAGCCGAAGCGGCAGTGCTCCCGCCTGGGCCCGAGCCGAACACTGCGACGCTGCGACATCGCGATGCGCGGTGGACCACTCACCTCTCTCAGGCAGCTCGAGCGGAGGCGCCCCCCTTTCCTTCACGAACCCGAGTCATGGGGTGGCCACTCCACTGGCCACTTCAGAGTACGAAGTGACAGGAGTAGTTGCCGGGTGGCGTCAAGACGGATGCCTTGCACGCCCCTCATCCGCCGCAACTCCTCGGATTGTGGTTGTGCCAGTCCCGAATCCGCCTCGAAATCTACTGGCCCGGAATCTGCTCCTGGATCCAAGCAACCAAACGATAGCCACCGGTTCTCAAGGAATACGGGTTCTGTCGGCCTGGTTGACAATTGAAAGTTCACACGCGCGACGCAGGTGTCGAAAGTTTCGACTCGGTGGATGACCGGAGGTTCCCTCCCCCTCATCCCTCCGGTCTCCCCCACCACCTGAGGCAACAAGTAGCTGTCTGCGATCTGCGCCCAGGCCCTGTATGGCCCCCCCATACGGGGCCTTTATTTTTTCGGCGAAGCCTGCGCTGAGCGCAGATCGCGTATAGCTGCTTCATGCGTGCGCTCGGGCTCGATGTCGGCTCCAAGACCATCGGCATCGCGATGACCGACGAGGCGAACATCGCGGCCCACCCGCTCACGGTGCTCGAACGGGTCGGTCACGCTGGCGACGCCGCCGCCGTGCTGGCCCTCGTGAACGAGCACGCGATCACCGACGTGGTCATCGGGATGCCGTTCGAGCTGTCGGGCCGGATCGGTCACCGCGCGCGCCGCGTGCAGGACTTCGCGACCGTCTTGCGGGACGTGATCCGCGCGAGCCAGGGCGCAACGGGGCGCGAATCGACCCGCGAACCCGTGACGTTCCACGAGCAGGATGAGCGGTTCACGACCGCGGAGGCCGAGCGGGTGCTGATCGGTGCCGACCTGTCGCGCGCGAAGCGTCGCCGGGTGATCGACCAGCAGGCGGCCGCGTTGATCCTCCAGGGTTGGCTCGACACGCAGCGGTCGATCCGACGCGATCCCTGACCAGATCCGGGCTCGGATCCAGGGTAAGTTCGGATCAGGCGATGTCGAAGCGATCGTTCCGCACCGCGTTGATCGTCGTGCTGGGAACCCTCGCGATCCTCGGCGGCCTGATCGCGTTCTTCCTCCACCGCGCATTCTCGTATCCCGATGAAGCCCACGCCGGCGAGGGTCGCGACGTCGAGGTCGAGATCGTGTCGGGTATGAGCTTCCCGCAGATCGCGTCGATGCTGGCCGACCGCGGTGTGGTCGAGAGACCGACGTGGTTCCGGCTCTATGCGATGTGGAACGGCAAGACCACCGAGGTGAAGACCGGCAAGTACCTCATCAAGGACAACCAGACGCCGAAACAGGTGCTCGACGTCCTCGTGGCCGGGGTGAAGGAGATCACCGTCAAGGTCACGTTACCCGAGGGCAAGAACATGCTCGAGTTCTTCGAGATCCTCGAACAAGCGAAGGTGGCCAGCTCCCGAGATCTGCTGGCCCTCGCGCGGGACAAGGACCTGCTCTCCCGGCACGCGATCGTGGGCGACTCGGTCGAGGGGTACCTGTTCCCCGACACCTACCAGTTCCGGCTCGGCGAAAAGCCGATCGTCGTCCTCGAGCGCCTGATCACCCGCCAGCAGGAGGTCTGGAATCAGCTCGTCGCCAAGAACCCGCGCGACACCGCCACG
>Ga0316601_100000126_pt1 | contig 28581 bp, 24 predicted proteins | sample OWC_soil_day5_no_FD_207663 | JGI IMG/M metagenome (GOLD analysis project Ga0316601, IMG submission 207663) | Wetland soil microbial communities from Old Woman Creek delta, Ohio, United States - OWC_soil_day5_noCT | ecosystem: Environmental > Terrestrial > Soil > Wetlands | place: USA: Ohio... | reverse complement strand
TTCCCGCTGCCTCGCGCAACGGGGAGAAGGGGATGGCATAGCTCACGTCCAGGAGCGTCCTGCCGCGTGAACTGCGGAACGCATCGACCGCATGCGGTACGGAGAATTCCGTTGTCCCCTTGTTCCACACATGCCTGTCGGTTGTCAGCGCAGCCGCGACGGCCTGCTCTCCATCCAGTTCCAGATCAGAGACCAGCTTCGTCGCTTCGAGCGCGTTTCCTTGTTGAAGCCTGAAGTAGCGCGAGTCGTACATGGCCAGGTTCTCAAGCATATCCCTGTCGAGCAAATCGGGTTCTCCGGGAAGCGGACTGAGCCTCCAGTTGTTGGCCGCGGTGTTGTGTCGCGCAAAGTGGAAGATCCGCTGCGGCTCGTCGCCGGAGGCGTAGTACAGCCACGCCTGGTGGGGATCAATGCTGGTGGGCCCGAAGCTGCTCATGTTTCCCATGGTCCGCTCGATCTTATCCGGAGGGCCCTGCCGCAGGAATATCAGTCCCTGGTCGTTGAACTCCCTGTTCAAATAGAAAGCCTTCGGTTGTTTGAGCACCTTGGTACGGTCGGGGTTCGAGAACCCGGTACGGAATCCAAAGTACTCAAATTCCGCTTCCGCAGCCACGTAACGGCGAATATGCTCCATGAGGCGGTAGTTGATTGCCGCGGCGGGCATCGGGTCACGCACCTCCCAGAACCGGTGGAAGAAGGCGATCTTGTTGCGGTCCGAGGAGAGCGAAGTGTATTGCTCCAGCTCCTTGTTGGAGACGATGTACTTGAGGTCCTCAAAGATCAGCGCCCCACCGAGCCAGGTTGCAATGCTGTCCACTCCTTTCCAGTAGCAGAGTTGGGCCCGCGCCTCGTCGTTCTGGGACGCATAGATGCGGGCGAGAGCGATGTAATGCGCCTGTACCGGGAGGGTGGAGCGATGCCTCAGGAACTGGAGCTGGATGGATTCGGCTTTTGTGAACCGCTTGGTTCTTCTCAGGACTTCAGCGGTGAAGTAACGCCCGTAGTCGTTCTCCTGGCTCAGCAGCCAGTTCAGGGCCTCGTCGGGGTGGGTCTCGGCAATGTAGTGCCGGTAAATGTGGAAGAGCCCGACCTGGGCCTCGACTTGCTCGGGTCGCAGAAGTACCTGGCGGCTGGCCAGGGCAATGGCCTCCGGCCACTCTTCCTCGTATTCTCTCAGCCGGGCAAACTGGTAGAGCACGTCCTTGAAGAGCGAATCCCCGGCGATGACTGCTTCGAAGTGGTCTTGCGATCTTCCCCACGCAATTTTGCGCATGGGCCCGGCCCGTTGTGTCCCCAACTCCCTCTCGCAAATGCCCGCGTAATAATGAGCCGCGGGATCCCGCGGGGTCTCCTCGAGGATATCTTCACAGAGGTCCAGGGCTTCCCCCCAGTCTTCTTCCTTGATTGCTACCTGCACCAAACCGAGCCGGGCCTGTCCGATCCCCGGGCCGGCGGAGAGTACGGTCTCAAACAGCGCGCGCGCCGTGTCCGCGCTGCCGCGTGAGAGGTAGCGGTGAGCGATCCTCAGCAGCGAGTCGGGCGAGGCGGCAGACGAATCCGTTGGCGCTGCCCCGAGAGGTAGTGTGCAGAGAAGGAGTAAGAATGTCAGACGACAGATCCTCATGACCACCTTTGCTGCAAGGAACGTACGTCGAAACCTCGATGCCCACAGGGAAGATACGCCGGGTGAACAGCAGAGTCAACCCGGTCGGGCGAACGGAGTCAAAAACGCGTGTTTCCAGAGTGGGGTGACTGGAAGGACAAACCCCGCTTACATGAAATTAACGCCTCAAGGCGCTTCCCCGGTTCCCGGAAGTCCATGTGCGCAACCAGGTTCCCGGTTTTCCCCTCTTGCTTCTCCTCTGGTCGTGTTGTATGTTCCCATGAAGAACTCAGGTGCACTCATGAAAATAACCCGTGCGCTTCTTGTGCTTTTTGTGGTTGCCGGATCGTGTCTGACATCGTCTTCCCAGCCGGTCACGTTTCCGGAATCGCCGCTCGTCCGGCGCATTGACAGTTGTCTCGCACAGCTCGTGCAGATGCGGGAGGAGATCAAAGACATCCATCCCTATCTCTCGAGTCTTCACCCCGTCGCGGTCGTGGAAAGGGACGATCTGTACATCTTCGATATCGATTCGGGGAGCGGAACATACAGGCTGCAGCAGAAGGGTCCCTCGCCGTTCCCTATGCCGAAAGGCATCCGCGCTTCATTTCCCCTTGCGGCCTATGGCGGGAAACCGTCGTGCGTGGTTAGTCCTGACGTGTTCGATGAGCCGGGAGGGTACGCCACGATCTTTCACGAGTTCATCCATTGTGTCCAATCTCTGACGGTGGAACCGGCGCTGAAACAGAACCTGGATATCGCGCAGCAAGCGGTCCGATCGAACAACTACTCGTGGGAAATCAATCACGCCTTCCCGTACCAGGATTCCGTGTTCATCAAACAGTACAGCTCCTTTCTGGAGGCGCTGGGAAAGGGAGATCAGAAGACGATCGGTGAGTCAATGAGCACCCTCAGGCGGCACCTGGTCCGGCCCGACTATGAGTACATGGTCTGGGAAGAATGGAAGGAGGGGTTTGCGCGATTCATCGAAAACAAGATCAGGGCACGCCTCGGGATCCCGGCGAACCGTGGAGGCGCCGAGCCTCCCTACAACCGCGTCACGTTCTATTACGGCGGTGAGTTGTTTATCGGCTATCTTGTCTGGAAGGATGAAGACCTGCTGACGGATGTGGAGAAGTTGTTCGGGAAGATGCTTGGAGTACACGAAGAGTGAGGCTTCAACGACGAAGAGGTGTGGCCTCGGGACAAGTCGTACTCAACAGACCCGGAGAGCCACAGCGAAACGGAATATGCAAGGCCATACGTCTTGATGCTGCCCGCAGTCGCTTGTCTCAGTTCAGCTTTTTCAGCAGGTCCTCCAGGAACGCCTTCACCTCCAGCACATCGCCGCGCAGCTGCTCGTCCTTGATTTTCGCGGGAAGTTTTGGCGCATCAATGAGCTCAAGCTGTTCGCCGGCATCGGAGTCAGGCGTATAGGTCTTCAGCACCTGCTTGGCGCCTTCGATGGTGTAGCGCTCATCGCGCAGCAGCTTCTTGATGTAGAGGATAAGCTTGATATCGCGATTGGTGTAGATGCGGTTGCCCGCTCTGTTCTTGGCCGGCTTTAGCAGCTCGAACTCCGACTCCCAGTAGCGCAGGACATACTGTTCAAGATCGGTGATCTTGCTGACTTCGCTGATCGAGTAGTAGAGTTTTTTGATCCCGAGCGGCTTCATGGGGGTTGTCGGATGGTTTCGAGTATTATAGTAATTGGGTGGGTGAGATGCAACCCGGACAGGGTGAAATTCCCTGACGATGCTGGCGTTATTTTGGTTCTTCTTTCAGCACCTTGTCATCCTGACAGGGTGGTCGGGCTTAACGGGAGATTGTCGTCCTGACATGCTCTTGGTCAGGACCTATGACTGGCCAGGCATAGGTCCCGAATAAAGGAGTTTCGAGACGACAGGTGCTGAGCTCCCTCGTCCGATAAGGGTTCACTTCCTCCTGCTCCTGTTTATCTGCACATCCACCTGCTTCAATCTTGTCAGTTCCTGCCGTATTTGTTTCAGCTCATTCTGAAGGGTTTGGAGCTGCTGGGCCTGGCTTGAGATCTGGGCGTCCTGCTTCCGGTTGACGGCAAGCAGACTGTCGGTCGTCTGCCGGCGCTCTGTGAGGTGTTGCTGGAGGGTCGAGACGCGTTTGAGGAGATGGATCTGAGCTTGGGCGTTCTCCCGGTCTGATCCCAGGGCCGGCAAAGCAAGGTATGCGCTCAGCCAGTGGAGCGCGAGGCTATCGTTGCGCACGGGGTTGTCCGGATTCAGGTAGACGAGAGCCGCGTTCCTGACTGCGTCAGGATAGGCGCTGCTCGAAGGGTAATGTTCGGAGACGATCTGATATTCCAGCGCTGCCTGGGCAAACTCCTGGCGTTGTTTCAGGCTATCTGCGACCATCATGTGGTACGCGGCGCGTGCTTCCGTATCGGCATCGACCCCGAGGGTGGAGCAGCCGGACAGAAAGAGAAAAGCAACGCCGCAGAAAAGCAAAACGAATTTCATGATACCTCTCCTTCGGTAGAAACCGCGCGCGGAAATTCCACGGAGAATTGCGACCCCGCGCCGACCGTGCTGCTTGCGGTTATGCAGCCTCCCATGGCTTCGACGAGCGCCTTGACAAGGGCAAGCCCGATGCCGGTCCCGCCGCCGGTGCCGCGGGGAGCGTTTTTTGCGCGGTAGAACTTCTTGAACACGTGAGGAAGCTCCTCGGCCGCGATGCCGACTCCGGAATCCTTCACGGAGACGCACACACCCGTGGCGGAAGGTTTAACTTCGACGCAAACCGTGCCTCCTTTGGGAGTGTACTTCACGGCATTGCTGAGAAGATTGGTGAAGATCTGCGCGCAGCGTTCCGGGTTGGCGTGCGCCTGGGGCACCGGCTGCATTTCCAGGGAGACCCGGATCTCTTTCCGTGCCGCGTTGACCATCGCATCGTCCACGATAGGCGCCAGCACGGTGGGGATGTCGGTGGGCACCAGTTCATATTCCATCATGCCCGCTTCGATCTTCGCGAGATCGAGGAACTGGTTGCTGAACCTGGCGATCTTGTCGATGTTATCCCGGAGGGAGTGCAGGAGCCGGACCTGCGCCTCGTTGACCGGGCCGGCCTTCTGTTCCGTAAGCAGATAGTACGCGGCATGCATGGTCTGGAGCGGCATCCGGAGCTCATGCGAAATGTGCTGCATCATCTCGGCCCGGACGGCATTGGCCCGCTTCAGGCTGTCGCTCATAGTGTTGAATGCCCGGGCAAGCTGCGCGATCTCACCCCGCGTTGAAACCTGGATCTGCTCGAAGGAGCCGCGCGCCACCTGTTCGGTGCCGCGCATAAGAACCTTGAGGGGCCGGGTGATCGTGCGGGTGAGCAGGAAGGCAAGCGTGATTGCCGCCAGCAGCGTGCCGATGGTCAGGAGCAGGGCGATATGGACTGACCGCTCCGTGGTCTGGTCGACCTCCAGCACGGAGGCTGCAACAGCCCGTTGCCTCAGGTGGATGAGATCGTCGAAATTCCTGTAGAGGAGGTCAAGCGTATCCGTACGTGCCCGTTCCTCGCGGGTGCTCAACCCGGCAGGGCGCGAAACAGACGCCGCGTGGGCTTCCTGGATCAGATCGAAATGCCAGTTATGTCTGCGCTCGGCTTCCTGCACCAGTTTCAGCATCGTGGAGTCCGCGGGTTGATGCCCGAGCGAGTCCATGAGCTGCTGGAAAACTCTGCTCTGGTCCAGGAAAAGCGTGAAATAGGTGGTGTCGCCGGAAACCAGGTACTTCTGCGCGTAGCGCTCCTCGTCGAAGAGGGTCGCCCTGAGCTGCTTGGAAATGTCTACGGAATGGACGTCGCGCGTCAGGGTGCTTTTTGTTGTTTCCGAAACCTTGTTGAGCTCGAGCAAGATGTAGGCATCCACGCCTCCCATCAGGAGGATGACCACCATGAAGCCGAGCATCATCTTCCAGTAAATTGTCATTCTCACGGCACGTGTTCCTCGATCACCACCATTGCGACAACATGGCTGTCTGAATGAGAAAGGGAGACAAACACGGAAGCCCCGGTGAGGGTTTCTCCCAGTTTTCCGGAAAAGGCAATGCGGGGCTGCCCCGACGGATCATTCATCACTTCCACATCTTTCCATCGGAATTCTCCCGCCCACCCGGTGGAGAGCGCTTTGCTGACGGCTTCCTTGGCGGCAAAGCGCGCGGCATAATGCTGATAGGCGTTCTGCCGGGCATCACAATACGCGATCTCGCGCGGCGTGAACACCTTGTCAAGGAACAAACGTCCCCCCTCGTCAATATTCCTGCGAACGCGCGCGATCTCGATGATATCCACTCCAATGCCCTTGACCATCGCGGCTCAGCCGTTCTGTGACAGTTCGTTTTCCTTGTCGATGACCTGCAGAAGCTCCGAAATGTCGTTCAACTCATACCGGGCATTGGAAGAGACTGTTCCAAACGTGTCTCCGTAACGGGCGAACACCGTGGTAATGCCCACCATGGAGGCGCCGACCATGTCGCGTTCGGGCCAATCGCCCACCATGAGCGTTTCGTGAGGAGCCACTTTCAGCATCTCCAGAGCACGGCGGAACGGTGCCGGATGCGGTTTGCGTTCGCCGGTGTCACCGAACGTCACCACGCAATCGAACAAGTGGTGGAAATTCAGCGAGCAGAGCCGGAGCCACGCCTCACGCGCGGGAGCATCGGAGACCACCGCCAGTTTGATCCCCCGCTTCAACAGGGCGAAGAGGGTGAGGCTGACGTGGGGATAGGGAACCAGGGCAGCCTCACGGGCGCGGCGGTACGCGATAATGCCTGCCGAGAGGATCTTGTAGTCCACTTTCTGAAACACATCGTAGAGGAGTTGATCGAACACGCTCTGAAATTCGATCCCTCGCTCCTGATAGATCGCGTTGATGCGCTCACGCACCTCGTCCGGCGTCAGCCGGAGACCGGCGTCGATCATCGAATGGACCGCGGCCTCGACCGCCTGCGCCTTCATGCCCATGAAGTCGACGAGCGTGTTGTCAAGATCGAAGATGACCGCCTTAATCATGATCCGGGCCCCGTGATATCACTTCCGTGATCGCGCAGCTTTTGCCACCTCATCCTCAATATATGCGCGAAGGACCGGCTTCAGGAAAACGTTCTCCAAACCGATCTCCTGCAGCGCCGTGGCCAGCACCGACGCCTTCCGTGTCGGCATCAGCCGCCTGTTGACGAGCAGGATTCGTTTTTCCTTGAGCACGCAGTATCCTCCTTCGAAATCCCCCCGCTCGTAACGAATGGTCACGTTGAGCTGTGCTGCCAGGTCCTGAAGTTCCTTGATGAGTTCCTCATGCTTCATGCAGCTTCCTGCTTCCTTCTGAACGGCTGGAAAACGACCAGGCCAACAATGGTATAGTAACAAAGCAGGGCGACGACCGGGGCGCCCTTGAGCGCGCCCATCCGTTGAACGAACAGCCCTCGAAACACCTCGTTATCCGCCGTGGTAAAGAACTCCTGATAGATCATCTTGCCGTCAAGGTACATCGTGAATGCCTCGACCGGAACGAAAACGTAGAAAAGAATCGCCGACATCATCAGCCACCCATGCTGCTTCATCCTGTAGGGCGACGAGGCAAGGAACAGAATGCTGCTGGCCAGAAGCACGATGTAGCTTGCCATGACGAGCAGCGAGGTCATGGACACCAGCCGGAAGATCTCCCGCTCCGCCTCCGGCGCGAGGAACTCCTCGAATTCCAGTGTGCCGGCCTTCAGGAGATCATTCCCGATGATGGCCCGGACGTTCACCCCCCCAAGCCAGACGATGGCCGACAAGACCAGCAGAAACAGCCAGAACCGCCAGAGCGACGGACGATGTTGCAAAGACGGCATATTCTCTCTACTCCGTGCGATGGTCCATGACCCAGTTTTTGTACCAGCTCAGGTCGTACAACAGTGCCAGATGACGCTCCAACGCCTCCGGAGACCGGGCATAATAGGTGGATGCGAAACGCTCCTCCGTGCCGGCAGGAGCGGAGCGCAACAACGACCGTCCCAGCCCTTCGGCTTTTTCCATCTGTTCGGCGAACTGGCGAGAAAGAGCCTCGTATCCCTTGTCCTGCATTCCTATACGCCGCATGATACCATACGTCTTGGAAATGAACTTCGCGGCAAAACTGAGCTCGTCAAGAAGTGCCTTGCCATCGGGATGCAGAGCGAGCTCGACGAGGATCCCGAGATCTTCCTTCCGGGTGAGCTTGTGCTGGGAGTAGTCATCCAGCGCATCGACCAGGGCCGACGTGGGTGGACTCAAGTGCATGTTTCAATATACAAAATTCAGCCGGATAGATTCAAATAGGCACGCTGGATGAAACTTTTCTCCGCCTCCGCCCCTTTCTATGGCAGGGGAGGATGCTCTTTTTGATTCTCTGGGGTCAAATGCCTACCTTCTTTTACGCTATCCCGCATGGGATTGCATCTGTTGCCATTTTGTTCCGGGACCATCGACGATGATCTTCTTCCGCCGGCTTCCTCTGTCGCAGAAGATCCTGCTCGGCCTCGTGCCATTCTTTCTCTTGTTCATTGCCGTCAGCGTGCTGTTGCAGAACCACTTTCAGGAGAACGAAATGCTCGAAGAGGCCCAGGTATCGGCGCTGACGTATGCCGATATCGTCAAAGAATCCCTCGTCAGCATGATGGTCAATAACCTCCAGGTGGACGGGAGCTTTCTTGACCGCGTGAACAAGCTGCAGCCCGTCGACACCCTGCGGATCTTTATCAACGATCTCCGGCTCCGGGATGAGCTCCTGACCGACCGGCGTGTAGAGCGGCTCGAGGGCAAGTACGCCACGTTGCGCGCCGTGGACGACATGGACCGGGAAGCCCTCAGGACCGGCGAGCCGCAGTTCACACGCGCGGGTGATATCTTCCGCGGCGTCATCCCGTTCAACGCGACCCCGGTCTGCCAGAAATGCCATGAAGTGCCGGTCGGTTATACGCTGGGTGCGACCGATATCCGCATCTCGTTCGCCCATGTCTCACACGCCGCGGATGGGAATTGGAAGCGCTCCGCCGTGATCTTTTTCATTTTTGCGGGATTGATGCTGGGAGTCGCCACGCTGATGTTCCGCCGCCTGGTCTCCCGCCCGGTCTATCGGCTGGTCCAGGCGACCCGCGAGATCAGCAGGGGCAATCTTCACTACAGGGTCCCCGACGTGCCGCAGGGCCCCGAAGCGCTGGTCCCCCGCGATGAGTTGGCCGTCCTTGCCGCCAGGTTCGATGAGATGCGGAAGTCGCTGAGCGAGAAGATCGATCAACTCGACCTGGCGAACAGAACGCTTTCCAGGCAAAACCTGGAGATGGAAGAAACCCTCCGGCAGCTCCGGCAGGCGCAGGAAGACCTGGTGCGGAGCGAACGCCTTGCCGTCACCGGGCGCCTGATGGCTCAGCTCTCACATGAGGTGAACAACCCCATCCACAATATCCAGAGCCTGCTCCAGTCTTCCGTCCGCCGCCTGGAAGGAAACGACAAAGCCCAGGAGTTGATCACCGTGGCCCTCGAAGAGGTTGTGCGTCTCGCAAAGCTTACCAGGCAAATGCTCGACTCCACCCGGGGCTCGGTGCATGAGGTGGAAAAAGACATCGTCAACGTGCGCGATCTTCTGGCCGAGGTGACGAAGGCGTACGGCGACTCGCTCCGGGAATCGAAGATCATCATTCTGCATGAGGCCCCCGAGGACCTTCCACCGGTCCGCGGCTCGCATGACAAACTGAAGCAGGTGTTGATCAACATGGTGATCAATGCGCGCGATTCCATCCTGGCAAAGGACCGCTCCTCGCCTCCGGGCCCGGGTGGGGGGCGCATCACGCTGAAGGCTTCGGCTGTGGACGGCTCCGTTCGGATCGACATCACGGACTCCGGCGTGGGCATTCCTGCCGACCGGATGAACCGGATCTTCGATGCCTTCTTTACCACCAAACAGGAGGTCAGCGGCGTGGGGCTCGGACTATCCGTCAGCTACGGCATCATTCAGCAGCACCAGGGGTCCATCACCGTGGCAAGCAAAGAAGGAGAAGGAACGGTGTTCACCATTACACTCCCCGCCGTGAACGATGAGCATGACTGAGCAGGGACACATTCTTGTAGTCGATGATGACAAAGCGTTCCGCGTGGCCACGAGAACGCTCCTCGAGGACGAGCATTACCGCGTGTCGTGCGCCCCCAACGGGGAGGCCGCGCTGGCCGGGTTGGAGGGCGAATCGTACGACCTGGTCCTGTCGGATATGGTCATGGGAAAAATGAGCGGGATCGAGCTGCTCAAAGAGTTGAAACGCCGAAGGCCGGACATGCCGGTCATCGTGGTGACGGGCTTTGCCTCGATCGCGACGGCGGTGGAGGCCATGCGGCTCGGCGCCGTGGACTACCTGACGAAGCCCTCCAACAACGAGGAGCTGCTGATCAAGATCCGCAAGGCGCTTGACCTGAGAGAGAAGGAACGCGAGCTCCGAATGCTTAGGGAGGAGCTGCAGACGACGTACAGCTTCGGCACCATGATCAGCCAGAGCGATGCGATGAAGGAAGTTATACGGCAGATCCAGCGGGTGGCAGACACCGATGTGACCGTTCTTCTTCAGGGAGAAAGCGGGACGGGCAAAGAGCTGGCTGCGCGCGCGCTGCACTTCAACAGCGTCCGGAAAGGCCGTCCTTTTGTAGCGGTGAGCTGTTCGGCGATTCCGGAAAGCCTCCTGGAGTCCGAGCTGTTCGGGTACGAAAAAGGGGCCTTCACCGGGGCTGCGCGCCAGCGCGTCGGCAAATTCGAGGAAGCGCACACGGGTACGCTCTTTCTGGACGAGATCGGCGATGTTGCCCCGGCTGTGCAAACCAAGCTGTTGCGTGTCCTCCAGGAGAAATCGATCGAGCGTGTCGGCGGATCGGGACTGGTCAATGTGGAGACGAGGATCGTCGCGGCCACGAACCGCGACCTCGAACTGATGGTGCGCCAGGGAGATTTCCGGGGCGACCTGTACTACCGCCTGAACGTGTTTCCTATCAAGCTCCCTCCGTTGCGGGACCGGATGGAGGACATTCCGCTCCTAGCCGAGAGTTTTCTGCAACGCTACTCGTCGCTTTCCGGCTCGCGCGTCACGGCTATCGCCCCCGGCGTCATCAGCGACATGATGGGCTACTCATGGAGAGGGAATATCCGTGAGCTGGAGAACCTGATCAAGAGGGCGATCATTAAGGCTACAGGAGACACAATCACGTCGATCGAACTCCCGGGAACCGAACCTGCCGATGAAAAATCTCTGCAGGACGAGGCGACCGGTCCCGGTCCCCAGACACCGTACAAGGAGTATCTTTCCGCCATCACGCGTCACGCCGAAGAGCGTTACCTCCGGCGGATGCTGAAACAGTATAAGGGAAATATCAACCAGATCGCACGGCTGATGGATGTGGATCGCAAGACGATCTACAGAAAAATGGCGGACTATGCGATCGATCCTGCGACATTTCGAGATTGAAGCGCCCGTACAAGCCTGTGAATGAGGCAGTGAACGGCGTGAGAACCGCGCCATTGTGGCTCCGGCGCCACACTCTCCCCCGCTCATACCCCGGCTCATGCGGCATGCATGCCTCACCTGCCGCGGGAACCGCGGAAAAAGCTTGCTTCATGCTCCTCTTTCCTCTGGCACGATGGTTGAAATGGAAACAACCGTCCAGGGAAAAAATGAGGAGGATGTTCATCATGAGGCAAGAAGAAACGCCGTTCGTGCGCGAAGCGTTGCCGCAACTCAAGGCCCTCCGGGAGTTTGCTCAGTCGCTCTGCAAGAACCAGCAACGGTCCGACGATCTTGTGCAGGATACGATGATAAAGGCGTTCAGGCATTTCGACTCATACAAGCAAGGGACGAATTGCCGGGCATGGCTGTTCCAGATCTGCAAGCATTGCTTCATCAACGACTGCCGGCGCCGCCGCTATGAGCCTGTGGCCGTGGACATGGATGAAGCACTCTCTTCCGACGGCCCGGACCACGCATCGCTCAGAGAATTGCACCCTGTGCTTGCCGATGTGGAAACTCCCGGCGCTCTCTCCGGGTTACTAAGTGATGAAGTGGCTCAGGCACTGGAACAGATTCCCCTCGATTACCAGACCGTGCTGATCCTCAGCGACATCGAAGGATACAGCTATGAAGAGATCGCGGAGTTCATCCGCGCCCCTCTCGGGACGATCCGTTCCCGAATTCATCGGGGGAGGAAAATGCTGGCCGAAAGGCTGAAAGGGTTCGCGGAGAGAGAGGGGTACATCACCCGCATCCTGGAAGCGGCCTAAGGAAGGCCCTGGCGGGGATCAGGGAACGGACAGGGGGGAGCAGAGAAGGGCAAACGGGGGCACAGATGTGCACGGAAGCACTGCAAAGGAGGCTTTCATGACGATATCCTACAGAGTCCTCATCGCAGCCGCTCTGCTGGCGATCTTGTCCAGTATGACGTCTGCGCTTCCCCGGTTCTCCGCCCGGACAGGCGCGAAGTGCCAGTCATGTCATGTCAACCCGTCGGGGGGCGAGATGCGCCAGGCATTCGGGGTCCGCTATGGCAGAGAGGAACTCCCTGTTCCGACCTGGTCCCAGGACTTTGAAATGGAGGATTTCACCAATCTCATCGGGAACGTGCTCGGCATCGGCGCCGACGTCCGCACGTTGTTCTATTCCCGCGGTTCCAACAACTCGTTCTGGCAAATGGAGGGAGACCTCTATCTGAATCTGCGGCTTGCCAAAAAGGTGTCGATCTTCCTGAACAAAGGGCTCTATTCAGGGTTCGAAGTCTTCGGCTTGCTCAGCATCCTCCCCGCGAACGGCTATTTCAAGGTGGGCAAGTTCCTGCCCAACTACGGGACCAGATTGGATGATCACACGACATTCATCCGGACCTACAGCGGATTCAGCGCGGAGCTTGGCAGGCCGGAACTGACAGGTGCCGAAGCAGCGATCTCGCCCGGTCCGCTGAACATAGGCGGGGGGATCTACAATTCGGTGGATGCGTTCGGAGGCTCTGGAAGCAGCCTCAAGGCGTTTCTCGGACGGGTTGATGGTATGTTCAATCTGGGAGAGGGCATCAACCTGGGCCTTGGTGCGAACTATTTCGGCAACGGATCCCTGTCATCCAACGCTATCGCGAGGATCGCTTCCGACGTGGGGGTCGACCTCGCGGCTCCGGGCGTTGCCGCGGAGAACACGCTGATGGGCGGATTCGGTTCCTTCAGCATCTATGATCTGGTCCTCTTCGGTGAAGTGGACCTGATGAAAACAAAGTCGGAAGGGACCACCACAGAGGGAGTGATCGCGTATCTCGAGGCCGACTATCCGGTGGTAACGGGAGTGGACGTCAAGGTGTCATATGATTTCTATGATCCTGACAGGGATGTCAAGAGCGGGTCGATCGCACGCTACAGTGCCGGTTTGGAATTCTTCCCCATTTCAGGAGTCGAAGTGCGTCCTGTGTATCGCTGGTTGAACACGGAGAATGTGGTGGCCGGGGAGGGAGACGATTCCTGGTCGGAGTTTCACCTGTTGCTTCATTTCTATTTCTAATGCAATTCATGAAGGGATGATTCTATGAGACAGTTCTGGATATCTGCCGCGCTGGCAATCGTGTTGACGGTGACCCTGATGGCTTCGGGGCAGGAGCGGCAGGAAAAGAAGGGAGAAGGGGGAGGAGTTACAGTCTCATTCAAGGACGACATTACTCCGCTCCTGAAAAAGCATTGCCTCCCTTGCCATGCGGAAGAAAACTTCAATCCGAGCGAGCTCTCGCTGGACTCATACGACAATCTGATGGCCGGTGGAAAGCATGGGCCGCCGGTAGTTCAGGGAAAGGCGTCGGAGAGCCTTCTCATTGAGAAGCTCGGAGAGGAGCCACCGTTCGGAGACCGGATGCCGTTGATACGAAAGAAGAACGCCGGGAATCCGGACAAGTTGACAACGGAAGAGATTGAGATGCTTCAGGAGTGGATCAACCAGGGGGCGAAAGACAACTGAACTTTTCGTCAGACTGAACGCTTTGGATAAGCCCCGTGCGATGCGCGGGGCTTTTTCATTGCTTCTCAAAGGAAATATCTCGATATTGGTTTACATAATATGGCCGACGAAAAAAAAGGAATACAGCTTCTTTCACTGGTGCGGAAGGTCTATTTCTCGCGGAACGTCATCACGAAGTTTGTTATAGGGCTGACGTTAACGGTAATTCTTGCCTTCCTCTTCCCACGCGGGGAAGCAATCGAATTCAACTATAAGGTGGGAGGGATCTGGGCGCAAAAAGACCTCATTGCGCCTTTTTCATTTCCCATTCTCCGCGATGACCGGGAATATGCCAGAGACGTGGATGAGGCGAAGGCGAAAGTGCTGGAAGTGTTTGAACGCGATACGGTGGAAGCAGAGAGCCAGCTCGTACGCCTGGATGATTTCTTCCGGGACTTGTCCGCTGCCGTGAAGTTGCGCGATGCATACCGGCGGGATTTCAGGAAACATCTCCCCACGGAAAGCACCGACTCGGCTGCCTTTGCCGCGGCGGCGGAAGCTCTGGATATTCCCTTCACGGAGAAGGAGTGGGACATCCTCGCGAACCTTGTTTCCGCCGGCAGGCTGAAAGAGATGGGACTGTACCTGGCGGCAACCATCCGGGAGTATCTCCGGACCGGCATCCTGGACCGCAACAAGAACATCCTTGCCCATGCGGAGATCGCCGTGCGCAGGGGGACCAGCGAGCAGATCATTCCCCGGGTGCGCGTCTACGATCAAACGGACATCGTCTCCTTGCTCGACCGCGAGGTGCGCGCGCGTTACAAATCGGACAACAGCGCCGCCGGGATCGCGTACAAGATCGGCATCATGCACGTTCTCCCGAACGTGAAGTTCAGCCGTGCGGCCACGGAACAGGCCATCCTGGCAGCGGCAGACCAGGTTCCCCGCACGGTCGGGTTCGTGCAGGAGAATGAACGGGTTGTCAGCAAACATGAACGCATCACACCCGATATCAAGCTGAGGCTGGATTCTCTCCGCCGTGTCAAGGCCGATCGGGGGCCCGAAGCGGACACTCCCTCACAGCTGTTCGGTACGATACTCCATGTGATTCTCGTTGTGATGCTGTTCGGAATCTATCTCTATCACTTCCGCAAGGGGATCTTTACCAGCAGCCGCAAATTGACGCTGATCGCGCTGTTGATCCTGCTCGAAGGGCTCTTTGCGTATCTGACGCGTGAGCTTGACATTAATGCCCCGATCGAATACCTGATCTTCGTACCGGTGGCATCGATGCTCCTCACCATTATCTTTGATTCGCGGGTAGGATTCTACGGTACCGTGATCATCGCCTTTGTGGTCGGCGGCATCCGCGGCAACGATTACGCCATCGCATTGGTGTCGCTGGTAGGCGGAGCGCTGTCGGTGTACTCCGTGCGGGACATGAAGAATCGAACGCAGATCTTCCGCTCGCTCGGCTTCATCTTCCTCGGCTACGGCCTTTCCATTGCCGCGCTCGGCCTCGAGCGATTTGAGACCGTGCCGCTGATCTTCGAGCAGTTGACCTTCGCCCTGGTCAACGCCATTGTCTCGCCGGTGCTGACCTACGGCCTCCTGATCTTCCTGGAAAGAGTCTTCAGGGTCACGACGGACCTCACTCTGCTCGAGCTTGCGCAATTCAATCACCCTCTCCTGCGAATGCTGGCCGTGCAGGCGCCTGGGACCTATCATCACAGCATGTCCATGGCCAGCCTTGCCGAGGCGGGGGCGTCGGCGGTCGGCGCAAACGAGGTGCTGGCCCGCGTCGGGGCATACTTCCACGATATCGGAAAGATCGAAAAACCGACCTACTTCGTCGAAAATCAGAAGGGGGCGCGCAGCAAGCACGACAAGCTCGCCCCGCGGATGAGTTCGCTCATTATTGCCGCGCATGTCAAGGATGGCATGGCGCTGGCCCGTGAATATAACCTCCCCGAGGAGGTCGTGGAGTTCATCCCGATGCATCACGGGACGACGCGGATTGACTTCTTCTATCAGAAAGCGCTGCAGCTTGCCCAGAATTCCGACGATGAGACCAAAATCGACGAGATCAAGGAACAGGACTACCGGTACCCCGGTCCGAAGCCGCAGACGAAAGAGACCGGCATCATGATGCTCGCCGATGCGGTGGAAGCTGCGGTGCGCACAATAGACGATCCTACGCCGCAGCGACTCGAAGCGGCGATCGGCGAGTTGATCAAGAAACGGTTCGAAGAGGGGGAACTGGATGAGTGCCCGCTGACGCTCAAAGACCTCACGAAAATCAAGGCGGCGTTTCTCAGCGTCCTTGTCGGTGTCTATCACAGCCGTGTCCGCTATCCGGAGCCTCTGCTCAAGAAGAAGTCGCAGCAACAGGAGCCTCCGGAAGTTCCACCGGCAGACTCTTCCCTCAAGGCACGGCTCGGCAAGACGATCAAGGAGATTGACAGCCAATGATCCGGTACTGTGAAGCGTATCTCCAATTTCTCTCCCTAGAGAAGAACGCGTCGCCCAACACGATTGCGTCGTACCGGCTGGACGTTGCGCGGTATCTTCGCTTTCTCGAGGGGCGGAACATCCGGAACCTGGACGACGTGACGGAGCAGCTTGCGTCTGAATTTCTCCGCTCGCTGCACGATTCCGGGTTGTCACCGCGGTCCGTCACCCGGAATTTCTCCGCCATTCGGGGGTTCCATAAATTCCTTCTCGGCGACGAGGTCACCAGCCGTAACCCGACCGAGGCGATCGACTCGCCCAGGCTCGCGCGCACGCTGCCGGACGTCCTGACACAGGCGGAGGTGGAGGCGATTCTCAACCAGCCGGTTCCTTCCGGCCAGGACACGCGCCAGCTCTGGCTCAGGGACAAGGCCATACTTGAGGTGCTGTACGCCACGGGCATCAGGGTGTCGGAGCTGATCCGGCTGCGGCAGTCGGATATCCACGCGGAATCCGGCATCATCCGCGTTTTTGGCAAGGGGTCCAAGGAGCGAATCGTCCCGATTGGCCGGCCTGCCCTGCAGTGGATCGAGCGTTATGCGGTGAATTGCAGGGCGTGTCTCCGGAGGCGCGATTCCACGCAGGACATGCTCTTCCTGAACGCGCGCGGCAAACCGATCACGCGCATGGCCATCTGGAAGATCGTGCAGGCCTATGCCCGCAAGGCCGGCGTCCGGAAAGAAGTGCATCCGCATACCTTCCGCCACTCGTTTGCGACGCACCTCCTGGAAGGAGGCGCAGACCTGCGAGCCGTGCAGGAAATGCTCGGCCACTCGGATATTTCCACGACGCAGATCTACACGCATATCGACAGAGAGTACCTGAAGGAAGTCCACCGCACGTTCCACCCGCGCGGTTGAAACAGGTTCACCATCGACAGGAGACAACTCATGGTAACGGACCAGGTCGTGCAGACGCCCCGTGTCTGGGAAGATCTTCGGCAGGAGATTGTTGGATGCGACCGATGCGTCCCGGTGCTGGACGGCAGCGAGCGCCCGTATATCTTCCTGGACAATGCAGCAAGCACGCCTGCCTTCAGGAGAGTCCTTGAGGCCGTGGAGGAGTTCCTCCCCTGGTACTCCGGCGTCCACCGCGGGACCGGGTTCAAGTCTCTTCTGGCGACTGAGGTCTTCGATGCCGCCCATGACGCGGTCGGGCGATTCGTGGGGGCGGACCTCAGCACGAACACCGTGATCTTCACCAAGAACACCACCGAATGCGTCAACAAACTTTCCAACAGGATGAATTTCCGGCCGGGCGACCTGGTCATCACGACGATGATGGAGCACCACTCGAACGACCTTCCCTGGCGCAAGAACGCGTCGGTGCTGCATGTGGGCCTCACGCCGGACGGGCATCCCGATCTGCAGCTGATGCGGAAACTTCTGGAGCAGAACCTGGGGCGGGTGAGGCTCGTGGCGATCAACGGCGCGTCCAACATCACGGGTATCTGTTCTCCGATCCATGATATCGCCACCTGGGCTCACGCGGTCGGAGCGAAGGTCTTCGTGGATGCTGCGCAACTCGCGCCGCACCGTCCGATCAGCATGCTGGCGGACGACGACCCGCGCCACATCGACTTCCTGGCCCTCTCCGCGCACAAAATGTACGCGCCGTTCGGTACCGGCGCGCTCATTGGCCCGATGGCCCTCTTCGAGAAAGGGGACCCGGACGTCGTGGGGGGCGGCGTCGTGGATGTGGTGACACTCGAGACCGCCGTGTGGAACCGGCCTCCGCACAAGGACGAGGCCGGCAGCCCGAACGTCGTCGGAGGGATCGCGCTCGCGGAAGCCGTCACCCTCCTCGAATCGATCGGCATGGAGAACATTGCGGCGCACGAGACCGCGCTTCTGGCGTACGCGTATCGCCGGCTCAAGGCAATTCCCGGGCTGCAGTTCTACGGTCCCACGGAGGACCTCTCGGACAAGGTGGGCGTCATCGCCTTCAATGTCGAGGAAGTGCATCACGCGCTCGCGGCCGCCATCATCGGCACCGAGGGAGCTATCGGCGTGCGCAACGGCTGCTTCTGCGCTCATCCGTACGTCAAGGAACTGTTGCATGTCTCGCCGGAGGACGACCGCATTCTGGCCGCAGAAGTCATCGCGGGGAACAAGTCGCGCATGCCCGGACTGGTCCGCGCAAGCCTGGGATGCTACAACAACGAGGCGGATATTGACACGCTGGCGGAGATGCTCGAACGAATCGTCAGGAAGGACTACAAGGGAACGTACGTGCAGGATCGGGCGACGGGGACGTTTCGCGCCAAAGGGTTCTCTCCCGATTTTGAGAAGTACTTCTCGTTTGTCCGGCTTGCGGCTGGACGGGAGCGGAGACATTCCGAGGCGTCGTGAGCACGACGGAATCTCAGATACCAGGCATCCGGCATTTTTCAATCCCCAGACTCAGAGTGTTCATGATTGACCAGCTCTACATTCTTCCCATCCTGCTCTTTTCGGTCATCATCCATGAGATCGCGCATGGATGGACGGCGCTGATGCTCGGTGATCCGACGGCCAAGATGATGGGACGGTTGACGTTGAACCCCATCCCGCACATCGACCTGGTCGGCTCGATCATTGTTCCGCTGTTCTCCCTGATCGCCGCGGGAAGCGTTTTTATTGCCTGGGCCAAACCGGTGCCGGTGAACCCACGTAACTTCGCGCAGTACAGGCGGGACGATATTCTTGTGTCTGTTGCCGGGCCGGCCTCCAATATCATTGTGGCGTTCATCTGCAGCATTGTGGTGATCCTCCTTGCGATGGCCAACAAATCGGTCGGGGCCTGGGATTCACCGATCGCCGAACAGGCGATGGTGTTTCTGCTCCGGATGTTCTACGGCGGCGTCTATCTGAACATCGTTCTCGCCGTCTTCAACCTGATCCCTGTCCCGCCGCTTGACGGTTCGCACGTCCTGGCGTCTCTGTTGCCGGGCAAGGTCGCGACTGCGTACGCCCGCATCGGGTTTGCCGGGATCTTCGTGATCCTCTTTCTCATGCGGGTTCCGGTATTCAGCGATGCGTTCCAGGGGATCATCAGCGGACTGTTTCATCCGTTCCGGACGCTGATCGAGTATTTCCTTTAACCGCGCGCGGGTACATTGTGCACGAATACTCATACACGAACAATGTCTTGACGGGAGAGGGAGTTGAGCTTCGGGCCGTGGCGCAGGAGTTCGGCACTCCCTTGTATGTGTACAGCAAGCAGTCCCTCCTTGATCATTGCCGTCATATCGAGCGAGCGTTCGAGGGACACCCGCATGTGACGTATTATGCCGCCAAGGCAAACGCGAACAGGCGGCTTCTCCGGTTGATCGCGGGGGAAGGCCTTGGCGCCGATGTCGGATCGCGCGGGGAGCTCTATCTCGCCCTGGAGTCCGGATTTCCCCCGGATCGCATCACCTACAGCGGTGTGGGGAAACGCGACGATGAAATAGCATACGCGCTGCAGCGGGGGATCCACGCGTTCAACGTGGAGTCGGTGGAAGAGCTCGACATCATCGACCAGATCGCCGCACGGACAGGGACCAGGGCGCGAATCCTGCTGCGGGTGAACCTGGACATCGACGCCGGCGGGCATGCCTACGTCTCGACGAGCCTGCGGCAGAACAAATTCGGCATTGCGCGGCAGCAGGTCGCGTCCGTGCTGCGTGGAGCATCTGCCCTGCCCCACATCGAAGTCCGCGGCATCCACAGCCACATCGGCTCGCAGATCATCCGCGGTGAGACATTCCTTCGTGCTGCCGAAGCGCTGGTGGCGATGGTGCGCGAGCTCCGTGCAGCCGGCATACCGGTCCACGACGTGGACTTTGGCGGTGGCTTCGGAGTGCAATACCGGGGCTATGTGAGCCATCCGTTGTTGCCGGTGGAAGAACCGGAGGAAATGAACCTTTCGGCCTCGTCGCTGATAAAGGCCGTCCTGCCGATGCTGCGGGAGACGGAATGCCGGATCGCCATCCAGCCGGGGCGATCCATCATCGCCCATGCCGGGGTGCTGCTCGTCAAGGCACTGTACAGAAAAGAGATGGAAGGAAAAGTCTTCCTGGTCGTCGACGGCGGGATGAACGACCTGATCCGCCCGAGTCTGTACCATTCCTACCATCAGATCGTGCCGCTGGTGGTGGAGGAGCGCTCCCACGAAACGGTCGATGTGGTCGGGCCGCTCTGCGAGTCGGGCGACTTCTTCGCGCTGGATCGTGCGATGCCGCGCGTGCAGCGGGGAGAATACCTCGCGCTGATGTGTGCCGGCGCTTACGGCTACGTCCTTTCCTCCAACTATAATGCGCGCGTCCGTGCCGCCGAAGTGCTCATTGACGGCAGCCGCGTCGAAGTCATTCGCAACCGTGAAACCATAGAACAACTGTAACAGGATACCAGACATGAAGTCATGCAATGTCGCCGTTGTGGGTGCGACCGGCCTGGTGGGCAGAAAGATGATCCAGGTGCTCGAGGAACGGCGTTTTCCCGTCGCGTCGCTCCGCCTCCTTGCCTCCGCGAGGTCCGCGGGGAGACGGCTCCCGTTCAACGGCGCCGAATACACCGTGGAGCAACTCACTCCTGCTTCATTTCAGGGGATCGATGTGGCGCTCTTCTCCGCCGGCGCTTCGGTCAGCAAACAGTTTGCTCCGCATGCCGTCAAGGCAGGCGCGCTGGTCATCGATAACAGCAGCGCGTACCGGATGGACGAGGGCGTCCCGCTGGTTGTGCCCGAGGTGAACCGGCCGATGATCTTCCGCCACAACGGGATCATCGCAAATCCGAATTGCTCGACCATTCAGATGGTGGTGCCGCTGAAGCCTTTGCATGACCGCTGGACGATCACGCGCGTCGTTGTGGCCACCTATCAGTCGGTCACCGGTGCGGGGAAGAAAGGACTGAATCAGCTCGAAGAGGAGGTCGCGGGACGAACGGCGAAGGAAATGAAATTTCCGCATCAGATCGCGTTCAACATTCTTCCTCAGGTGGATATCTTCCTGGATGACGGCTACACGAAGGAGGAGCACAAAATGATGGACGAGACCAGGAAGATCATGGGTGACGATTCAATCCGCGTGAACGCCACCTGCGTGCGGGTACCGGTCTGGGGAGGACACAGCGAGTCGGTGACGGTGGAGTTCGCCTCGCCGTTCGACCTGGACGAGGCGCGGACGCTGCTGCGCTGCACGCCCGGCGTGATCGTGCAGGATGAGCCGCAGTCGAGCCACTATCCGATGCCCATCAACGCGTGGGAAAAGGACGAGGTGTTCGTGGGAAGAATCCGCCGCGACAGCACCGTGCCGAGCGGGATGACCTTCTGGATCGTGGCCGACAACCTCCGCAAAGGCGCGGCGACCAATGCCGTGCAGATCGCGGAAGAATGGATAAAAGGATGATGGAACGAAAACTCAGAGTGGGCGTCATCTTCGGCGGGAGGTCGGGAGAGCATGAAGTCTCCCTCGTCTCCGCGACCTCGGTGATCACCGCGCTCGATGCGGACAAGTATGAGGTGGTACCCATTGGAATCACGCAGGAGGGGCGGTGGCTGAGTTCGGACAAGGGATTGAAGCTCCTGAAAGAGAAGACGGGCATCGAGCAGGCGCCGGAATGCTTCCTGGTGCCCGAGCCCAACAGGCAGGCCCTGGTCGCCGCCGGCAGCGGTGAGATGCATTCCCCCCCGATCGATGTGATCTTCCCGCTGGTCCATGGCACCTACGGCGAGGATGGGACGCTGCAAGGGCTGCTGGAACTTGCCAATATCCCGTACGTCGGCGCGGGGGTGCTGGCCTCGGCGGTGGGTATGGACAAGATCGTCCAGAAGCAGATCTTCCAGCAGCAAAAGCTCCCGGTGGCGAAGTACATCTGGTTTCACTCGAGTGTCTGCCGCGAACATCCGGAACGGGTCGCAGCCATCGTGGCAAAGAGCCTGACATACCCGGTCTTTGTCAAGCCTGCCAACACCGGGTCGAGCGTGGGGATCTCCAAGGCCCACAACAGGAAGGAACTCCGGGAGGCACTGGCCCTGGCAGTGGAGTATGACAGAAAAGTGATCATCGAGCAGGGGATCAACAACATTCGCGAGATCGAATGCAGCGTCCTGGGCAATGATGAGCCTGTCGCCTCCGTGCCCGGCGAGATCGTGCCGTCCAACGAGTTCTATGACTACAATGCGAAGTATGTGGATGGGAAGTCGGAAGCGATTATTCCCGCGAAGCTGCCGAAGCGCGTGTCTGAGGAAGTGCGCCGTATCGCCCTCCAGGCCTACAGGGCTCTCGACATCGCCGGGATGGCACGGGTGGATTTTCTCGTAGTCCGCAAATCCAATAAGATCTATCTAAACGAGGTCAATACCATTCCGGGCTTCACCTCCATCAGCATGTACCCGAAACTGTGGGAAGCATCCGGCCTGGGATACCGCGATCTTCTCGACCGGCTGATCGAACTGGCGCTGGAGCGGCACCGTGCAAAGAACGAGTTGAGGACAGTCTACAATCCGGATCGCGATTGGTACAAAGAGTGAAGCGGGGGCAACGAGGGAAGAGGGGAGAGTGCAGGGGGTAGAGTTGGGATGGAGCACCGAGAGTGTAGAAGGAAGAGTGCAGAGGGTAGAATTTGGATGGAGCACGGAGAGTGTAGCAGGAAGAGTGCAGTGGGTAGAATTTGGATGGAGCACGGAGAGTGTAGCAGGAAGAGTGCAGTGGGTAGAATTTGGATGGAGCACGGAGAGTGTAGAAGGAAGAGTGTAGAGGGTAGAATTTGGATGGAGCACGGAGAGTGTGGAAGGAAGAGTGCAGAGGGTAGAAAGAATGAAGAGGGGAGAATGCGCATGTTGTTCAGATTTTCTTTTCTGGGGAAGGCACTATGGATAACCTCTTTTACAGAAAACAGAAAAAGCGCTTTGACTTCACAGGCGTTGCGAAGAAGCTTCTGAAGAACAAGAAACTCATGATTGCCTGCGGGGTCGCGCTCCTGCTGGGCAGCTATGTGGTTTTCGGGAACAGGGGCATCATCCAGCGCATCCGGTTGCAGCAGCAGAAGGCGGACCTCGAAGTGAAGATTCGAAAGGCGGAGGAAGAGACGAAAAGCCTGCAGTCGCAATCGAAAGCGCTCGATGGCGACAAGAAGGCCATTGAAAAAGTCGCCCGCGAAAAGTACGGCATGGTGCGGGAAGGGGAGAAGGTGTACAAAGTGAACAAAGGACAATGAGCCGGTGCCATGGAACTCTTTGATCCACCCTCCTCCAGGAATGCTGCTCCGGCAGGGGCCCCCCTCGCCGAACGGGTCCGCCCCGCCACCCTCGACGGGTTCGTAGGACAGGAGCACCTGCTTTCGCCCGGCAAGCCGCTCAAGGTGCTCATTGAGAACGACCAGCTTCCTTCGATGATCTTCTGGGGCCCTCCGGGGACGGGCAAAACCACGCTCGCGAGGATCATCGCGGGGCACACCCAGTCGGAATTCTTCCAGCTCAACGCGGTGGCCTCCGGCGTAAAAGATGTCCGCGCTGTGCTCGACCGCGCCGAGACCAACCGGAAACATGGTGGGCGCCGATCCATCCTTTTCATCGACGAGATCCACCGCTTCAACAAAGCCCAGCAGGACGCCCTCCTTCATGCGGTGGAAGACGGTCTGATCACGCTCATCGGCGCAACAACGGAAAACCCCTCCTTCGAGGTTATCCCGCCGCTGCTTTCGCGAACCCGTGTTTACGTTCTCCAGCCGCTCACGGCGGAGCATCTCAATACGATCATCGACCACGCCCTGGCGACGGACCTGATGCTGAGCAGTCTCAAGGTGACGGTGAATGACCGCGAGTACCTGATCTTGCTCTCGGGAGGCGATGCGCGTATGCTCCTGAACGGTCTTGAGACGGCGGTTCGCCTTGCCAGAGCCCAGCCGGACGGTTCCCGAACGGTAGCGAAGAAGGAGATCGAGGAAGCGTTCCAGCGCAAGTACGTGATGTATGACAAAGGGGGTGAACAGCATTACAATATTATCTCGGCATTTATCAAGAGCATCCGCGGGAGCGATCCGGACGCCGCGGTGTACTGGCTGGCTCGCATGCTTGAAGGAGGGGAAGATCCGAAGTTCATCGCACGCAGGATGATCGTACTGGCATCGGAAGACATCGGCAATGCCGACCCCTATGCGATCACGCTTGCGACGTCCTGTTTCACGGCCGTGGACTACATTGGCATGCCGGAGGCGCGGATCGTGCTTGCGCAGGCCGCCACGTATCTTGCCTCGTGCAACAAGAGCAATGCTTCATATATGGCGATTGATGCCGCGCTTCGCGACGTCATGAATATGCCGGATGAGCCGGTGCCATTGCATTTGCGCAATGCTCCCACCAGGCTGATGGAAGACCTTGGCTACGGCGCGGAGTACAGGTACAGCCACGATTACGAAGAGAATTTCGTGGAACAGCAGTACTTACCGGACCGTCTGAAGGACAACGTGTATTACCATCCCACCGACAACGGCGCGGAACAGAAGATCCGCGCCCGTTTGACCGCCTGGTGGAAATCGAAGAAACGGTGATAGTGATCAAACGCGTTTAGGCGAAAGCACTTGATCATCGCTCAGACAACGGCCCCTGCGTCATCCTCTCGTTCCGAAACGCTTCTGTCCGGGACCTATCCCATGCGCGGGGTAGGTCAGAAGGAAGAGCGACTCAGGATGACAGGCAGCCCTGACCCCGGAGGATCTCGCCCGCCGAGGGGAACGAGATTCCGTCTGCGCTCTGGTGCGCTCATCGCGCTGGCCTGCCTTTTTTCAGCCTCGCCTGCATCCGCCCAGCAGCGCGCCGCCCAGGACTCGCTTCGCGTTCCGGTCGACACCGTCACCGGGCGAATGCCCGATACGCTTCTCACCCGGAGCGACACCACCCAGGCAGCCGCACCTGATACCATCAAGCCCATCGAATCCCCTTCCGGCATCGACTCGGTGGTGACCTACAGCGCTGTTGATTCGGTGGTCTATTCTATGGCCGACAGGACGATGTATCTTTACGGGAAGGGAACCATCCGCTACAAGGAACTCGGGCTGAAGGCCGAGCACATCAACATCAACTGGGACGATGCCACACTGCATGCCGAAGGAGTCCCCGACAGCTCCGACTCCACGGGCAACAGGTTCAGCGGCCTTCCCGAAATGGTTGACGGCAATGAACGATACCAAGGGTCGGCCGTGGCCTACAACTTCCGGACGAAGAAAGGCAAGATCGACCTCGGCAAGACAGAGATCGAACGCGGGCTGTACTATGGCGATGCAATCAAGAAAGTGGACGACCGGGTGCTCTTTGTGGCGGATGGAAGGTTCACCACGTGCGACCTCGAGCACCCCCATTATTACTTCTACAGTCCCGAAATGAAGATCGTGGTCGGTGACAGGGTTGTAGCGAGGCCGGTGACACTGGATATCGCCGATGTGCCGGTCTTCGCTCTGCCGTTCGGCGTCTTCCCGACAGAGCGGGGACGCCGCTCGGGGTTGATCGCTCCGGCCTACGGCGAAAGCGGCACCCGCGGCCGATACCTTACCCACCTGGGGTACTACTGGGCGCTCAGTAATTACACGGACATCAACTTCCGGACCGATCTGTACACGAAAGGAGGATACACGCTCTATTCCGATTTCCGGTACGCGTTGCGTTACAATTTTTCCGGAGGAATCAGCGGATCGTATGGACGGGTCGTCACCGGCGAACCGGGTGATCCGAACTACGGCAACGACGAAGTCTTCAACGTCCGGCTTGCGCACAGCCAGGAGTTCGATCCTACCACCCAATTGGTTGTGGATTTCACGTTCATGAGCGGCTCCTATTATCAGCAGACCAGCAATAACCTCAACAACCTGTTGCTCCAGAACATGGTCTCGAACGCGACGCTCACGAAGTCATGGGAAGGGACCCCGAACAGCATGACGCTGAATGTGCGCCGGGACCAGAATCTGCAGACCGGGCAGATCAATGAGATCCTGCCCAGCATCATCTTCAACAGGAACCAGAGTTTCCCGTTTCGTTCCCGCAAATCATCGACCGCTCAAGCCTGGTATGAACTGATCGGCTACACTTACAACGGCCAGGGGATCAACAGGCGTGACAAGACCCCCATCGGCACGACCGGGGATTTTAACATCAACCAGCGACGCGGCATCCAGCACAGCCTTCCCATCAACGCCTCTCCGAAGCTTGGGTACTTCACGCTGACCCCGTTCTTCAACTATACGGAGAAATGGTACGACAAGAGTATTGAGCGCGGCCTGAATGAGTCGGACAGCGTGGTGACCAACGACGTCAAGGGATTCAATGCGGTGCGCTACTTCGATACCGGCATCTCGGCGAGCACCAAGTTCTACGGGATCTTTCAGCCGCGCGTCTTCGGCATTACCGGCATCCGCCACCAGGTGACCCCCTACATCTCCTACATCTACCAGCCCGACTGGTCTGACCCCAAGTTCGGTTACTATGACACGTACAGGGATACCAACGGCGTCACCCAAAAATACAGCCGGTTCGAGCGTGAGGTGTTCGGCGGGGCCCCCGGGGAAAAACGCCAGGCGCTTGCCTTCAGGCTGGGAAACGTGCTGGAGATGAAAACAGCCTCCCGCGACACCTCACAGGAAGAGAACAAATTCCAGTTGCTGGTTCTGGACCTTGGCACGTCCTACAACTTCGCCCGGGATAGCCTGAATTTCGATGAGATCGGTATGAGCTTCAGGACGAGCATCGGGCAGTGGCTGGACATCGGGGGTTCGAGCAGTTTCAACCTGTACAAGTTCGAGACAGATCCGGCGAACCCGCAAATCGGGAGACGGGTCAACACGTTCCTCGTCAACGAAGGACGTCTGGCCGATATGACCAATTTCTCCATCAGCATCGGCACCCGGTTGAGCGGCGAAAAAAAAGAGACCAGCGCGGGCCCTATTCTATCTCCCACCGATTCGGTTGACCAGGCGACGCGCAAAGGATATGTGGGATTGTACGACCAGGAAATTCCCGACTTCAGCATCCCGTGGAACCTCGACCTCTCGTGGAACTACTCGATGAGCCAGTCGGATCCCCGCTTCAAATTCCGAAGCTCGACGATCTCCGCGGGGCTCGGGTTCAACCTCACGGAATTCTGGAAGATCACCGCCAGCACGAGCTATGACCTGGTTGCCCAGCAAGTTTCCGCCCCCCAGATCACCGTCTACCGGGACCTGCACTGCTGGGAACTAAACTTCTCCTGGGTGCCGACCGGCCCGTACAGGAACTACCAGGTGGAGATCCGGCTGAAAGCGCCACAGTTGAGAGACGTGAAAGTGACAAGACAGGGAAGTGCGAGGGATGTGTATTAAGCGATGGGTTCATCAAGAAAGAGCAGAACCATAAACTGAAGCCACCGTGTGGGTAGCCATCATTATTCGTGATTCGCCCGTGCCTGGCCTTGGCAAAAAAACCAACCCCAATGTAACTCTGCATTCCCCTCTCACCGGCGGGCAGGCCTGCCTGCCGGTCGGCAGAATCTGGGTCTCTATATTTGTTTTTCTCCTGTTGTCTCCCGTTCACTCTCTTCAAGCCGCGGTCTATCGGGTCGGTCCCTCGCACACCTATGCGACGCTCCAACAAGTCGCCGGCCTTCTCTCTCCCGGGGACAGCGTCCTCGTCGACGGCGACGCGACCTATCCGGGCGGCGTCATCTTCACGCGGCCGGGGAGCGCTGCAGAGCCGATCGTCGTTCATGGCGTGAGGATCAACGGCCATCGCCCGGCCATCGAGGGGGGGACGAACGGCGTCGAATTCAGGACGAGCGGGACCGCGGCCGATCACTACGTCTTTGAAGGGTTCGAGGTGCGCAACGCCTCGTTCCGCGGTATCTACCATCACGCCGATGACCTGACGTTGCGTGACCTCGTTGTCCACCACTGCAACAACGGATTGATGGGAGCGGACAACGATTCGGGGACGCTCCTGCTCGAATACTGCGAGTTCTATGCCAACGGTTCAGGGGACCGCGCGCACCAGATCTACATGGCCACCGATGAAGCTGCCCACCCGGGGAGCGTCTTTCGCATGCAATTCTGTTACATGCATGACGGTGCCGGGGGGAACAACGTGAAGTCCCGCTCGGAACGCAATGAAATCTACTACAACTGGATCGAGGGCGGCTTCTATCACGAGCTCGAGTTGATAGGCCCCGATCCGTCCGGAGGAGTCCCGGCGAACGCGAAGCGGGAAGACTCCGATGTCGTGGGCAATATCCTCCGGAAGCGAGCCACCGCGTACAGCGGTGGGACGTTCAGCGTCACCAGGTTTGGCGGGGACGGCACAGGGGAGAGCAAAGGGCGGTACCGGGTCGTCAACAACACTATCATCATGGGGACGGGATCGGCCTTTCGGCTCTTCGACAGTCTGGAATCGGTGGAGATGCACAACAACGTCTTTGTCAGCCACACGGGTGCCGCCGCGCCGATCATCCGCACGGTGGAGGCGTTTTGGACTTTTGGAGAAAAGATCTCGGGGCAGAACAACTGGGTG
>Ga0316601_100000125_pt1 | contig 28688 bp, 20 predicted proteins | sample OWC_soil_day5_no_FD_207663 | JGI IMG/M metagenome (GOLD analysis project Ga0316601, IMG submission 207663) | Wetland soil microbial communities from Old Woman Creek delta, Ohio, United States - OWC_soil_day5_noCT | ecosystem: Environmental > Terrestrial > Soil > Wetlands | place: USA: Ohio... | reverse complement strand
GACCCCAGCGGGGTGCCCTCGAGGCGCTCGCGGGCGAGCTCGGGCTGCTGCGGCACGTCGAGTTCACGGGCACGCGCGACGACACGGCCTCGATCCTGCGCAACCTCGATCTCTTCGTGCTTCCCTCGGTGAACGAGGGGATCTCCAACACGATCCTCGAGGCAATGGCCAGCGGACTGCCCGTGCTCGCGGCCCGCGTCGGCGGCAACCCGGAGCTGGTCGTGCACGGCGAGACCGGGTTGCTCTACGAGCCCGACGCCGCGGACGGCCTCGCGGCCGGACTCCAGCGCTACCTCGACGAGCCGGGCCTGCGGCGTGCGCACGGCAGCGCCGGGCGCCGGCGTGCGCAGGAGAATTTCAGCCTGGACGCGATGGTCCAGCGGTACCTCGACATCTACGACGAGCTGACATGTGCGGCATAACCGGACTCTTCGATACCCGCGGGCGGCGTGATTTCGACCGGGCGCTCGTTCAGCGCATGAACGATACCCAGAGCCACCGCGGCCCCGACGGCGAGGGACTGCACCTCGAGCCGGGCGTGGCGCTCGGCCATCGACGGCTGTCCATCATCGACATCGCCACCGGCCAGCAGCCGCTCTACAACGAGGACGGCTCGGTCGTCGTCGTGTTCAACGGCGAGATCTACAACTACCAGGAGCTGATTCCCGAGCTGGAGGCATTGGGCCACGTGTTCCACACCCGCAGCGACACCGAGGTGATCGTGCACGGCTGGGAGGCCTGGGGCGAGCGCTGCATCGAGCGCTTCCGCGGCATGTTCGCCTTTGCGCTCTACGATCGCAATCGCGAGACGCTGTTCATGGCGCGCGACCGGCTCGGAGTGAAGCCGCTGTACTACTCGCTGCTGCCCGACGGCACGCTGCTGTTCGGCTCAGAACTCAAGTCGCTGATCGTGCACCCGAGGCTCGGTCGCGAGATCGACCCCTGCGCCGTCGAGGAGTACTTCGCGCTCGGCTACGTGGCCGAGCCGCGCAGTATCTTCCAGGGCACGCACAAGCTGCCGCCGGCCTGCTCGCTGGTGTTGCGACGGGGCGAGCCGCTGCGCGAGCCCCGCAGCTACTGGGACGTGCGCTTTGCGCCGGATGCCCGCATCGGGCTCGCCGAGGCCTGCGAGGAGCTCGACCGGCGCCTGCAGGAGTCGATCCGCCTGCGCATGATCTCCGAGGTGCCGCTCGGCGCGTTCCTCTCGGGCGGCGTGGACTCGAGCGCGGTCGTGGCCACGATGGCACGCGTGTCTTCCGAGCCCGTCAACACCTGCTCGATCTCCTTCGACGACCCGGAATTCGACGAGTCCCGCTTTGCCCAGAAGGTGGCCGAGCGCTACGGTACGCGTCACTTCGCGGATCGAGTCGCGAGCGACGACTTCGACCTGATCGATGACCTGGCCCGCATGTACGACGAGCCCTTCGCCGACAGCTCGGCCATTCCCACCTACCGCGTCTGCCAGCTCGCCCGCCAGCACGTGACCGTGGCGCTCTCGGGCGACGGCGGCGACGAGAACTTCGCCGGCTATCGCCGCTACCGCATGCACCTCGCCGAGGAGCGCATGCGGGCCGCGGTCCCGCTCGGCCTGCGCCGGCCAGTGTTCGGGCTGCTCGGCCGGATGTATCCCAAGGCGTTGTGGGCGCCGCGCGTGTTTCGCGCGAAGTCGACCCTGGAGGCGCTGGCGCGCACCCAGGTGGAGGGCTACCTGCACGGTGTGTCGATCATCCGCGAGCCGATGCGCCGCGAGATGTTCTCGCCGGCGTTCCGCAGCCGGCTCGGCGGCTATCGCGCGCTCGACGTCTTCGAGCGGCACGCGGCCGCTGCCGGCACCGAAGACCCGCTGTCGCTGGTGCAGTACCTCGACCTCAAGACCTACCTCGTCGGCGACATCAACACCAAGGTGGACCGCGCGAGCATGGCCCACTCGCTCGAGGTGCGCGAACCGCTCATGGACCACCCGCTGGTCGAGTGGCTCGCGACCCTGCCGCGCGACCTCAAGGTGCAGGGCACCGAGGGCAAGGTGCTGCTCAAGAAGGCCATGGAGCCGCACCTGCCGCACGACATCATGTACCGGCCCAAGATGGGCTTCTCGGTGCCGCTCGCGCAGTGGTTCCGCGGACCACTTCGCCAGCGCGTGCAGGACAGTTTGTTCGGCGAGACCCTCGCCGACACGGGCATTTTCGAGCGCCGGGTCCTGGAGCAGATCGTCGCGCACCACAATCGCGGCGTGCGCGACCACAGCTCGCCGATCTGGACGCTGCTGATGTTCGAGGCGTTCCTGCGTAACGTGATGGGCGGCTCGCAGCGGGAGCGTGCCGCGGCATGAAAGGAAATCCCAGAATCCTCCATGTTCTCGATCACTCTGTGCCATTACACAGCGGCTACACGTTTCGAACACTCGCGATCCTGCGCGAGCAGCGGCGGCGCGGCTGGGAAACGGTGCACCTCACCTCCACCAAGCACTACGGTGCGACCGCGAGCGAGGAGGAGGTGGACGGCCTGCGCTTCTACCGCACGAGCGCGTCGGCCTCGCCGCTCGCGCGCCTGCCGGTGCTGAACCAGGCGGCGGTCATCTCGGACACGCGCCGCCGTCTCGACGAGGTGATCGAACGCGAGCGTCCGAACGTGCTGCATGCCCACTCGCCGGCCCTGAACGGAGTCGCCGCCATCCAGGCGGGCCGGCGGCACGGCCTGCCCGTCGTCTACGAGATGCGCGCCTCGTGGGAGGACGCCGCGGTGGATCACGGCACCACGACCGAGGGCAGCCTTCGCTACCGGCTGTCGCGGTCGCTCGAGACCTGGGTGCTGCGCCGTGCGGACGCCGTGACCACGATCTGCGAAGGGCTGCGGCAGGACATCCTCGCGCGGGGCATCCCGGCCGAGAAGGTCACGGTGATCCCCAATGCGGTAGACATCGAGCGCTTCCCGCTGATCACCGACGTCGACTCGGAACTGCGGCGCCGGCTCGGGCTCGAGGGGGCGTTCGTGCTCGGTTTCCTGGGCTCGTTCTACGGTTACGAGGGCCTCGAACTCGCCGTCGAGGCGATGCCGCTGATCCTCCGTGAGTTGCCCAACGCGAAGCTGCTGCTGGTCGGCGGCGGACGCGAGGAGCCGCGCCTCAAGGAGCAGGTCGCCCGTCTCGGGCTCGAGTCGCACGTCTTGCTGGTGGGCCGCGTGCCCCACGACGAGGTCGAGCGTTACTACGGCCTCGTAGACCTGCTCGTGTACCCGCGCCGCTCGATCCGGCTCACCGAGACGGTGACGCCTTTGAAGCCGCTCGAGGCGATGGCGCAGGGGCGGCTGCTGATCGCCTCGAACGTCGGCGGGCACCGCGAGCTGATCCGCGACGGTGAGACCGGCTTCCTGTTCGCGCCCGACAGCGCCGAAGCCCTGGCCGGTGCCGTGCGTCGCGCCGTCGCATCCCGCGGGCACTGGGACGAGATGCGCCGCGCGGGGCGTCGCTTCGTCGAGACGGAGCGCTCCTGGAACGCCAGCGTCGAACGCTACCGTCGGGTCTATGGGGCTCTGCTGGGCTCAGGGGCCGTCGACCGTGACTGAGACGAATGGGCCCGCCGTGCTGGTGTGGAGTTCGCTCTTCCCGGGGCCCGCGCAACCGCAGGCCGGCATCTTCATCCGCGAGCGCATGTTCCGCGTCGGTCGCGAGTTGCCGATGACGGTGATCTCCCCCCAGCCGTGGTTTCCACTGCAGGGCGTGATCCGGCGGTTTCGTCCGCACTTCAGGCCGGTGCAGCCGCGGCAGGACACTCAATCCGGAATCGAGGTGCTGCGGCCGCGCTACTTCAGCGTACCGGGCGTGCTGAAGCGGTTCGACGGGATCTTCATGGCGCTGGGCGCCCGCCGCACGGTGCACCGTCTGCGCCGGGCCGGGCGGGCGGGCGTCATCGACGCGCATTTCGGCTATCCCGACGGTTACGCCGCGACGCTCGTGGCCGGTTGGGAAGGCCTGCCGTGCACGATCACCCTGCGCGGCACCGAGCTGCGCCACTCGCGCGAACCGGCGTTGCGGCGGCGACTCGTGGCCGGCTTGCGCTCCGCGACGCGTGTCTTTTCCGTGTCCGGATCGCTCAAACGGCTGGCCGTGGAACTCGGGCTGCCGGAGGAGACGATCCGCGTCGTGGGTAACGGCGTGGACTCCACTCGTTTCAGACCCATGCCGCGGGCCGAGGCGCGCCGGCCGCTCGGCCTCTCCGACGAGGCCCGCGTGCTCGTCACGGTGGGCGGACTCGTGGAGCGCAAGGGCTTCCACCGCGTCATCGCCTGCCTGCCGGAGCTGCTGAAGGAGTTTCCACGGCTGCACTACCTTGCCGTGGGCTCGGCCGGCCCCGAGGGCGACTTCTCCGCACAGCTGCGCGCACAGGTGGCCCAGCTCGGGCTGGGCGAGCACGTGCACTTCCTGGGGGCTCTGCCGCCGGACGAGGTGAGGCGCGCCGTCGCCGCCGCCGACGTGTCGGTACTCGCCACGCGCAACGAGGGCTGGGCGAACGTGCTGCTCGAGGCGATGGCCTGCGGCGTGCCCGTGGTCGCCACCGACGTAGGCGGCAACGCGGAGGTCGTCTGCCGCGACGAGCTCGGCGCGATCGTGCCCTTCGACGACCACTCGGCCCTGCTCGCGGCTTTGCGCGACGCGCTGCGCCGGGACTGGGACCGCGAGGCGATCCGCCGCTACGCCGAGGAGAACGACTGGAACACGCGGGTGCCGGTGCTCGTCGGCGAGTTCCGGCGCATCGCCGCAGCCAACGGAGGTCGCGTCCATGGCTGAGGCCGCGCCGACCCCCGGGCTCTACACCCGCCTCGCGTCGGGACTGCTGTTCCCGCTGCAGGAGCGGGTCAAGAAGCACCACAGCGTCGCCCGACGCCGCGAGCTCGAGCGCACGCAGTGGCTCGGCCCCGGCGAGATCGCCGACCTGCAGCTCTCGCGCCTGAGGGACTTCCTCGTGCGCGCGGGCCGCGACGTGCCGTACTTCGGCCGGCTGTACGCCGAGCACGGCTTCGACCCGGCGTCCCTGTCATCGCTCGCCGACCTCGCGCGACTGCCGTTCCTCGACAAGCCGCGGATCCGCGCCCACGTCGAGGACCTCAAGTCGCGCAGCGCGGGGCCGCTCGTGAAGTACAACACCGGCGGGTCGAGCGGCGAGCCGCTGGTGTTCTACATGGGCATGGGGCGCGTCTCGCACGACGTCGCGGCGAAGTGGCGCGCGACGCGCTGGTGGGGCGTGGACATCGGCGACCCGGAGGTCGTGTTGTGGGGCTCGCCCGTCGAGCTCGGACGGCAGGACCGTTACCGGGCGATCCGGGATCGCCTATTCAGGTCGTACCTGCTGCCGGCCTTCCAGATGTCGGAGGCGCAGATGGACGGCTACTGCCGGGAGATCCGCCGGATCGCGCCGCGCATGGTGTTCGGGTATGCGTCGGCGGTCGCGCTGCTCGCCCGGCACGCGCGCTTGCGCGGCCACCGGCTCGACGACCTCGGCGTGCGTGTCGTGTTCACGACCGGCGAGACGCTGTATCCCGACCAGCGGGCGGTGATCGAACCCGTGTTCGGCGCGCCGGTGGCGAACGGCTACGGATCGCGCGACGCGGGCTTCATCGCGCACCAGTGCCCGTCGGGATCGCTGCACGTTTCGGCCGAGGACATCGTCGTCGAGCTGGTGGGTGCCGACGGCTGCCCGGTTGCGCCGGGGGAGAGTGGCGAGATCGTGGTCACGCACCTGGCCACGAACGACTTTCCGTTCATCCGCTATCGCACCGGCGACGTCGCCGTGGCCTCGGGCGCCCGCTGCCCCTGCGGCCGTGGCCTGCCGGTGCTCGACGAGGTGCAGGGCCGCAGCACGGACTTCATCCGTACCGCGAGCGGCAACCAGATGCACGCGCTCGCGCTGATCTACGAGGTGCGCGACAAGCCCGGCGTGCGCTCGTTCAAGTTCATCCAGGACGAGGACCTGTCGCTCGAACTGCTGCTGGCGGGCGGGCCCGAGCTGACGGCCGAGGTCGAGGCGCAGATCCGCAGCGGCCTGCTGAAGCGCATGGGGCCGGGGACGGTGCTCGGCATCCGGCGGGTCGACGAGATCCCGCCGGAGAAGTCGGGGAAATACCGCTACGTCGTCAGTCGAGCGCCGGGCTGATTCAGGCGCGCGGAATCACGCCGGCGGTAGGGTAGTCCTTCGCCTCGGCATGCGTGGATCTCCACGACGAGGAGGCATGGATGCGTGACAGGGCTTCGGCGGCGCCTGCTACCCTGTGATCGGCAGCGTATGCCAGCCCTGTAGTCGCATACTTAAGATGCGCGTTGATGACGGTATCAAGCGTGCCAGCTGCATCCGTGAAGCCGAAGGGTGGCGGAACACCGACGACCGCAATGAATGGCAGGCCCGGCGCAGTGTCCGGCTGATGCCGGGCGCCGCAGATCTCGAGCATCCTCTCGTACACCTCGCTCCACGAGGACCAGAACCTCAAGGGACAGGGCGAGTCATTCACCTCAAGGCCACTAGGATCCGGATCGCCGTAGGCCATGTAGTTGTTGGGCAGGCGTCGCCAGCTGAAGCCCAGCGGCTGTCCATCTGCGGTTCTGCCTAAGCCGCACATGCCGACTATTGACTTGTAGGCGTGATTGCGGAGGTTCTCGTGGGTCGCCTTAGATGACAGGTCTGGATTGATCTCCAGATCCCAGGCGAAGCCCAGCGCGCACGCCACGTAGTGATGCATCCAGATTGCGGACTTCAGGTAGCCGTCCAGCGGAGCATGGAGCCCCGTGTGAGTCGCGGTCATGACGATACCGAGGTTGTTCTCCATGCGACGCCCAAACTCGTAACTAGCGTACTTGCCCGACTGCAGACCCCAGTAGTGATCCATGTTGTTGGACCACTGCTCGCGGAGTTCTGACTGGACGGGGCTGCCGTCCGGAGCTATGCACGAAGCCTGCGCCAGGGTCCGCAATTGCCACGCGAGCATGCGGGTGTTCGTGCCGACTGGAACACAGATGCCAGTGGCGCCGTCGCGCCCGTTGGTGCCTGCAACTGGCCACGGGGATGCCGGGTTCGTCTGGAAGTGGTTGTATGTAGCGAGCAGGGCGCAGCCTTCCCAGAATTGCCATCGACCGGTGATCAGGTAAGGGTAATAGCCCCAAGAGGGATGGTGCGAGCGCGCGTAGGTCGGTGTCGGCTCATCGGGCCACGGAATGCTGCCATCGCCGACGCGCAGTCGCTCGTAGCCGACTGCGGTCCTTGATGGCGGCGCAAGGGTGGATTCGTCGCGGATGTAGACCGCATAGCGCCCGAGACAACGGGCGTTCATGATGCTTGCGTTGATCGCGCGAGAATCCCCGGATGTAATGGCCAGCGCTTCCCAGTAGGGAAGCAGGCCGATCTGGTCCGAGACCAGTTCGCCGGCCACGCCCATGCTTGAGCGGAGACTGCCAACGTCGAACGGCATCGGGCGCATCGCATTGCCTTGGCTCGTGTCCAGGGTCGTCTGCGTGCGCGTGTTCTTTTGAAAGGCCTGGGGGGCCGGCGACATGTACCCGTAATTGGGAACCAGGCCTGTGCTGCGAAGGTAAGTACCGTCGTGCCTCGGCGTGATCCTGGGATCCGTTCCGACCCAGTCGGTTCGCGACCAACGCGTGTGGTGAAAGTGCGTGATGGGGATCCCGCCGTTGACCGGCAGCACCGCGTCCATGACATTCATCGAAGCTGCGTACTGGCGCTGTCCCGGAGATTCGACGCGCAGCCATCCGTTCTCGACGACTGTTTCGACCTCCATGGTGTCATTCGAGTACACGCGCACATAGAACCACACACGCAGGTGCGGGTCCCCGGCTGACGGAATGCCCATGTAGTGGAACTCGCTCATGACCGGGCCGTTGACGGCGGTGCGCACGCGACCTGCTGTCGAACCGCTTCTCGTCACACCCGAGCCGACCAGGGAACGCAGAGACACCGTGCCGAAGGTGCCGAGCGAGAGCGAGACGTCCTTGTCGCCGAGAATCGTGGCGATGCGGCTCTCGGCGACCGGCGAGCCGGAGGCGCTCGCCCCGGCAGCCAGTTGCAGGTGCTTCACCCTGTTGATGTTCGAGACGCCGGACAACAACGCGAACTTGATGCTGCCGTCGGACCAGCGGTTGCGGACGTCGCATTGGATCGGCTCGCCTTCAGCGGTGACACCGTTGATTACGTGGCCGCGGCGAAAGACGTGGCCGACGGTCCACGCGTAGGTGCCTGCTGGCGCTTCGCTGGCCAGTTGAAGGAAGGGCAGTGCGCTGTTTGATTCCGAAGCGCATGCACCCGGCGCCGCTGTGCCCCCTCGCACATTGAGTCCGCCGGGCGGGCAGGGCTCCCTCCCAGCGAGCACGAATCCGGGAATCAGTACTCCGCCGAGACCAGCGGATGCCTGCAAGAAATCTCTGCGCTTCACTTTGTACCGCCAACTGTAGTGTCTGGAAGTGCCCGCCGCCACAATGGGGCAGGGCGTCGCCGTGGCCAGACGAGCATACACGCTAGGCTCTCGAGGCACTTTCGAGCGCAGTGTTTGTAATGTCGGATCGTGAGCCGTTTCTCAGTTGGCGCCGCACAGAACGCCAGCCGGGAGACGCACGGGTCTGGCACCTGCAGGCGGGGACTAGACGGTGACCGCGCGGCGTTCGACATGCGCACGTACCATGCGTATCCCGAAACGAAACGCGGTCCGGTCCCAGGGCGCGATCCGCGGTATTTGAAGGGGGTCGGCCGCAGCCGTCGCGGCGCCCCACGCCGTGGACACGGCGAGCTCGAAACCCGCCTCACGTGCAAGCGCCACGTCCCTCGCGGTGTAGTCCCTCGCCGGACCGCCGTTCGGATACGCGAAGGTGGTGACCGGTGCGCCGATCACGTCCGCGAGTCGGGCCTTGCTCTCGACAATCTCCTGCCGAGCCGTCGCATCGTCGACGTTCGCGAGGATGGGGTGATTGACGGTGTGCGCACCGATCCCGACGCCCTCGCGATGGAGGCGACGGACCTGCTCCTCGGTCATCATCAGGTCGTCGGGCAACTCGACGCCGACGCGCTCGGCGATCGCCGTGGCTCGACGTATCCGCTCGGCCTGCGGCAGGTACTTGAGCACCGGCAGGATCGACGCGATGGCGCGAACGCGTGCCGCATCATCCGGCAGTGCGTGCCTGCCGAAGCCTTCGCGCGTGAGGTCGAGCTCGCCGCTCGCGCGTCGCAAGGCCTCGATCACTGTGTCATTGAACATCCGGCCGCCGGAGAGGAATCCGGGCGCTACGAACACCGTCGCAGGCATGGCTCGCGATCTCAGGATGGGCAGTGCTACCTCGCAGTTGTTCGCGTAGCCATCGTCGAACGTGATGCAGACAGCGCGGGGCGGCAGCTGTCCGGTTCGCAGCTTGCGCACGGCGTCGGCCAGCGGCAGCACCTTGAACAGACTGCCGATGAGATCCAGTTGTGCGGCGAACGCGGTGGCGTCCGGCTCGCCGGGCAACAACGGATCGGGTTCGGGCAGCACGCGGTGATAGATCAGCACCAGCAACGAGCCGGTGCCGAGGCCCGAGGTCACAGTGCCTGCGGCGCGGAGCAGCAGGGATTGCACCAAATTGAGCCGGTTCATGAAACGTCGTACCGGTGCTCGGCCAGCCACTGCTCGAGCATCGCGAGCACCCACACGAATTCGCCGTGGTAGCTTGCGTCTTCCGAGCCGTGAAGGTGCAGCAACTGGTCGAGGAAGGCGGACTGGACGATATTTCGACCCCGCAGGTCGGACAGATTCCCGAGCATCTGGTCGCGCAGCCGCGGCGAGTCATGCAGCCACAGCCCGAAGGGCAGCCCGAAGCCGTGCTTCTTCTTCTGGATGATCTCGTCGGGCAGGAAGCCCGTGGTCGCCTCCTTGTAGAAGTGCCTGAGCGCGGTGCCGGGCATCTTGCGTGAGGGCGGTACGCGGAGCGAGACGTCGATGACGTCGGGGTGAAGCATCGGGTAGGAGACACGAATCCCTGCGAGGGCCGCCATAGTTTCCACCTTCCGCAGGTCGTTGTCGGCGAGCGTGTACTGCCAGTCGTAGTAAAGCAGTCGGTTCAGCTGGCTGTCGCAGGGCGCCTCGTCCCAGACCTCCTTCATCCTGGCGAGCGGTGCGCCCGGGTCGATCGAGGCGAGGAATTCCGGGTGGAGTACGTCCCGGGCACCGACGCGGTAGAGGAGGTTCCAGATCTCGAGGCGCTCTGGAAGCGGCACGTTCGCACGACCGATGAAGGCGCTGGCGCGGCGGAGCGGGCGCAGTCGCAGCGCTTCCGGCAGGGCGGCGAGCATGGGCTCCAGAAGCCCCCTGCGCAGCAGAGCCGGCACGCGCTCGAAGCGCGCGAACACGTTTTGGCGGGCGTAGCGGCTGTTACCCGCGAAAAGCTCGTCGCCGCCGTCGCCGGCCAGGAGGTGCTCCATGCCTGACTCGCGCGCGAGCCTTGCGCAGTAGTAGAGAGGCAGCGCCGAGGAGTTTCCGAAAGGCTCGTCGTAGGCGCGCGCGATCAGCGGGAATGCATCGGCGATGTCGTCACCGGTGATCGTGTGCTCGTGGCCTCGGCAACCGAAACGCTGGTTGGCGATGCGTGCGTAGGATAGTTCGTCGAACGCGGGATAGCCGAAACCGATCGAGAACGTGTCGACGGCGTGCAGCCGGGCCTTGCTCAGGACGCCTGCAACGGTCGAACTGTCGAGCCCGCCGCTCAGGAACGCTCCCGTGCGTTCGTCCGGATCGCAGTCGGCGACCGCGGTGGCGAGGGAGGAGTGAAGCTCGGATTTGAGGCTCTCGAAGGACTGGCCGCCGGATTCGACGAACTTCGGCCGCCACCACGGGGTGACCTCGAGGCGACCGTCGTTCCAGACGGCCATGTGCCCGGCACGCAACTTGCGAACGCGCGCGAAGATCGTGTCCGGCGCCGGCACGACGTGGAGCATCAGGTAGTTGAACAGGGCCTGTTTCGAGAGGCCTGCCTCAATGCGGGGAGCGGTGGCCACTTCCTCGGCAGAGCTGCCGAACACCAGCAGGTCCTGCGAGCCCGAATAGGCCAGCCGCTCGATGCCCATGGGGTCGACCGCGAGCACGGCCCGGGCGGAGACGCCGTCCAGGATGGCCACCGCGAATCGTCCTGCGAGGCGGGAGATCACAGCGCTGCCGTCGCGCCGGTAGGCCTCGAGCAAGCTGGCGGCGTCGACCCAGCGGGTCGGAGCTCCGAAAGGACGCTGCCAGGCCGGCGATCCTCGCAGCACCACCATGACTCCACGATCAGCTGCGACGTCGGTCGCCCATCCCGCAAGCGTGGCGGTCGCGGTGAGTTCAGCGCGGTCGACCGTGCCTGGGCGCGGCTGGCGCAAGGCGTGGCGGGTGAGCGCGTCGCTCGCGGCGCGGGTGTCGCCGCGTGCTATGAAACCGAAGGAAGTCATGCAGAGTGCTGGCCGTCCCGAGGCATGCTGAGACCTCTCGCCAGGCTGGGGGCGAACGCCGTCAGGCGGCCGCCGCCATCACGCGATACGCCAAGCGTGCGTCGGACCCAGCGAGTCGGCGGCGTGAAACAGCACACGCGCAGTGCCGAACTCGACCATGCCGAATCGCTGCAAATTGCCCCATTGCAATCTCTTGATGCCTGGTCTCGCCCCGGCCAGTGCAATTGGTCGCATGCCGGTGTTCGGTAGCTCGGTCAGCGTCATCGTGCGAGGATTAAGCACGCGTATCTGCCCGCCTTTGGTGCCGCCGAGCCGAGCCGGCACGATGCCGATGTACACACGGTCGTCTGCAGCCGAGTACACCGCACCCATCCCATAGGAAAATTCGTTCTGCAGATATGGGTTGTTGGTTTTTAGGTACGTATTGAAATCGCTGTTGCCAGGGACCATCCCATGTCCGCCGTTATCCACGCCAGGCGTTTCCCAGTTTGACCAGTATGAGTCCTCGTCCCACAGGAACGCGGGAGTCGCCGCAGCGATTGAGAACGTGTTCGAGTGCAGGTTGTGCACGAGAATCTGCTGCCCGATGCGGCGCACAAGCCCGACGAGAATTACGCGCTTCGTGACGTCGCCGTCCGGACTAGGGACGTACACGGCCCACCCGCCGCGCGTCTGCCCGGAGTCAATCTGCGAGGTGAACTTGTGGTCGTGGATCGCGATGCCGCCCGTGGTCGTGCTGACCGCCCAGATCGTGTTGTCCGCGTAATTCCAGAGGCGGTTGGTGACGGGGTCGTGCGCGCAACAACCGAACGACTTGCCAGGCGGGCTGCCCGTAACGATCTGCGCAGTCCCGTGCAGCCGGAACGGCATGATGTTCCCAAGCGTCCACGGTGCAAAGTCGCCCGGCTGCTGCGCCACCCATTCCCGGTCGAGCGAAAACAGCCCCTGAGCGTTCAGGTTCGGGGTCGCCGCGGGCTGCCCCGTATTCCACACGCGCCCGTTCGCGTAGGCCACCTGCCCAAAAGTGTGCATCGCCTTAGGTCGGCCGTCGCCAAGCTCCCCGGAGGGGCCATCGCGATGTGTTGCAGCGGTCAGATAGCCCGGCGACGTGGTACTCGACCAGTTCGACCAGGAATTGTCATCCACGTCCATGTATGCATCCGGCGTGCGGTCGACTAACCGCCGCCATCCGGGGATGTCCCGGCTAAACTCGAGCGTGTAGGTCTCGTTTCCTGCGTAGCCGCCGCCACCGCCGTTTGCGACGAGCAGCAGTTCCTTTCGGTCTGGGTTGTATGCGCCCCCGCACCACGGCTTGATGACATCATGGATGCCCGCGTTGAATCCCTTGATGTCGATTGGCGTAGCTTTTACGTCCTCGATACGGTCGCCCCGCTGCCACGGCTGCAGTCCTGGCCACTCGGCGCCGCCGGCGATTGGTTGCCAGCCGGAATTGACTGGCAGTTCGTTGACCCACTGCGGAACACCCGCGACCGGGCTTCCGGCCGGGGCGGAGCATGTAGTCCGGGTCGGGCTGCCACGATTGACCGTGAGCAGCCCTGGCGGGCAGGGCTCCTTGCTCCCGAATGCGAGCATGGGCGCCAGCGATCCAGTCAACCCTATCGCCGAACTCAGGAATTCCCGACGTTTCATCCAGTCCCCCTCCAGCGACGGAGGTCCATCAAGGCTAACCTATTAACATGTTGCGACATACCCCGCCCGAAAGGCTCGGGAACAGGTCACACTTCGGGTCCGCAGCTCACCTGCCGGACGACCACCCCGTGGGCCCTTGCGGGACGAGGCACTGCCCGGTGACGAATCGCAAGCACGCTACGTATGTACTCGTCGCAGCCGGCGGCGCGGTCTCAGACCTATCCATTTGAGCATATCGCGGGGCGGCGCTGCGTGCCCTATTCTCCATCCAGCAAGTCACCGTACGGCGTGCCAGAGAGTCGTTGCCTGAGCTCGTCGAGATTCGCAATTCGATCTGCAAGGCGTCCGCGCTCCTGCTTCTGGGTGCGCTCACTCAGTTGCACCACGTCAGGTGCACCAAGAAATCCCAGAAGTCGACTTCGAACGGCCGGGTCCCTCATCGTCGCGTAATCGACTTCAATAGACCGCTGCCCGGTGATTCCCAGGACCAGACGAATCGCCGCATGAAAAATCTTGCGTTTGCGAGCGAAGGTACGAAAGCGCTCGACATCCACTTCCACTTGTTGACTGGGCTGAGCTGCGGCCTGCCGGTCCTTGAAAACCGCCCATTGCCCAGTCTTCATTGCGAGCTGCCCAGAGACAAACGCCGCAAGGAAGTTTGACCGCCTGACGACTATCTTCTTGATCCGCCGATTCAGGAGTACCGATAGCACCACCCAGAAATTATCGTAGGGTGAAATCTTGGCGCCGATGAACTTGACCGGATTGCGTTGCCCATCCGGAGTCACGCCGGTCTGACTGAATACCCAATCGAGGAATCGCCACGGATCTCGATCGCGCTCGGTCGCTGTTCCGAGGCTGAGATTGATTTCGCCGGACCGGACGCTCTGCGAGCACTGCGGCAATTTTTGGTTGAATATCTCGTGATGGCACAGGATGTCCGGATGCGAGTCCAGCGTCGAAGCAAGGAGATTTGATCCGGTCCTTGGCAGGAACAATATGACAAACGGCTGGACGCCGCTTTCGCTGCCATAGGCACGGAAGCAAGCCCGGAAAAAGCCATTAGGCCTGACTAACCGCAGCCTCGGAGTGCGATTCACTGGCTCTGTTATCTCCACGTGCTTAACGGCTCCAAATCTCGCCTGCAAGTCATATTGTCAGACCGCGACTTGCGAGCGAGCGCCTTACTGTGAGCGCGTCGCCGCGGCCTCTTAAGTAATCCGGAGCGTCCGGGATTTTGCCGCCAAATGTGGCCCAACTGAGATACTTAGGTCACAGTTCAACTCGTAGATCCTCGATCTAATCAGGTCGATCCTTCCGTCGAGAGGACAGCATGTCGGCGCATCGACCTCGATGGAACCACTTCTTTGCCGGGAGCACTTGGGGCATTCTAGCAACAACGACCCTGCCCACGCGGTCATGCAGGAGCCTGCGGGGATGTCGGGTGCGGGGCGAGAGGCGCCGAAGAATCGACACATGGGCGCGATTAGGCAGGAGGCTGAATGAAAATAAAAAGAATGTGTGCGCGTGCGATCGTGATGGCGGCGACGATCATTGCCGGCAGTTCACCCGGGGTGGTGATCGCCGATGCGCTGACCGACACCCTGAATGTCATGGCGCCGAACAGCTGGCGAAGGATCAACGCCAACGAATTCCAGGATGTCTGGACACCCGTTGACCAGCGCCCGACACTCCAAAGCCCAGAGAGCAACATCAGTTCCTGGAGCGGGGCCGCATGGGACAGCACTCGCAGGGACATCCTGGTCTGGGGCGGTGACATCGGCGATGAGCAGGGCAACGAGGTCTACATCTTTCACGCGACCACCGGCCTCTGGGAGCGCGGTGCGCTACCCAGCGCGATTACACGGACGGGCCTGATTTCTCACGCAATCGATGGCATTCATAACGCGCCTGTGTCCGGGGAGAGCTGGGACAACGTGGTCTACCTCCCCGGCGTGGATCGCATGGCGGTCATTGGCGTGTCGCGAGAGGGAATCACGTTCCAGGATCTCGACGGCGGGCCCACGGGTCCCTATTTTTTGGATCCATCGAGGGCAAGTCCCGTGAGGGTCTCTGGCACGACGGGCTCGCACGTTAAGCCGTGGGCGTACCCCGCCGTCCTCGGCGGTCAAATGTGGCAGAACCGCGATAACTTCGCGGCGGAAGCGAACATGGCTGCGACGGGCGTCACTGCTCACATGCGCGCCGACGGCAACGACGTCGTCTACTTCGCGGGCCGCTTCGACCATCTCTGGCGCTACACGGTGCGGGACCTGAATCCGGCAAACGACACGTGGGAGAGGATCGGCACGAGAACCGCAAACGGGGGCGATGGGCGAGGCTCGGGCGACATTGATCCCGTGCTCGGAATCCTCGTTCAGACGTTGTCGCCACAGTCCTTCGGCTTCTGGGATGTCAATCAGGACGTGGACTGGCTCCAGAATCGCGAAATCGAGGTGTATCCGACGGTGACCTCCGGCACGCCGCCGCCGGATTACACGAATTTCGGAATGCAGTACGACCCAGCGCTCGAAGGCTTCGTGCTCTGGGATGGCGGTCCGAACGTCTGGTTCCTGGAGCCGCCGGTTGACCTCGATCCGGACAATGACGGCGTGAAGAGCGAAGCTTTGGGCTGGACGCTCAGCCCGTTGAACCCGACGGGTCCTGGCCCGGTGATCCCGGCCAAGTACACCGGCGTCTATGGCAAGTGGATGTACTTGCCGCAGGAGCGCGCCTACCTCGGTGTTATCGATTCCTATTCCGGGGACGTGTTCGTCTACAAGCCGCCCCTCCGTGTCGAGGCGCCGTTCAGTGGCCTGCGCTTGAGGCTGGGCGTGTCCGAAGTCGTCGGTTGCAAGAGCCTGTTCGGTACGGTCGAACTGCCGGAGCCGCCTGCGAGCGACATGGTCGTAACGCTCCGCGACACGCTTGCCTCGGCGACAACACCGGCCACAGTGTCCATTCCGGCTGGGTCGCGCTACACGAGTTTTCGCGTTACCACCTCGGCAGTGTCGTCCAACCAGCTGGGTACAGTGAGCGCGTCGCTCGACGGCGCGACGGCGAGCCAACCACTATCACTGGTACCGATGGGCCCTCAGTCGCTGGTATTCAAGCCAACGTCGGCGGTCGGCGGGGTGTTACCCGCGGTGACTGGCACACTGAAGCTCCAGTGCCGCGCCGGTCCTGATCCGATCACGGTCGACCTGGCCTCCGCCCGGCCCGAGACGGCATATCCAGTGGCCGCGAGCGTCGTGGTTCCCGTCGGTCTCCAATCGGTGAAGTTTGACTTGATGACTGAGCAGGTCTTTGGCAAGGCCTCGGTAGTGGTTTCGGCGACCGCCAGCGGCATCACGACCTCCCGGGCACTCACCGTCCTGCCATGGGCGTTCGTCGATCCCCCGACGAGCCTGAAGTTCGCCGGCGTCGAGGTGGGCACGAGGAGCGAGGCGCGAAATGCCACGCTCACCAACAGGGGGACGGGTGCCTTCGCCGTGAACGACATCAGCGTGACGGGGACCGGTGCTTCGTGGTTTGCGCAGACCAACGATTGCCCGGCTTCGCTTGCGCCGGGCGCATCCTGCACCATCGGGGTGACTTTCAGCCCGCTCAGCACCAGCACCCGGTCGGCGAAACTCAGTGTCGCGACGAGCGCGACCACGACGCCGCTGACCGTGTTGCTTTCAGGGACCGGTCTGCCGCCCTGAGGGCGCGGCGAATCGCCGCAGGCGCGCGAGGGCTGCGCGACCGAGCAGTCGCGAGACGTTTCGGACCTGGCGCAGTCCAGGCCGAGGGTCCCGCCAGTCCAGTACCGCAAACGTCTTGCGTCCCCGCAGGAGTGCGCGTGGTCGGGCTGCTTCGCTGCCACGCTCCGCGAAAGCCGTGGCTGCGTAGAGGGCGAATTCCTGGTCGGCGATCCACCGCACAGGCGCCGGAGATTGCCGTGGGGCCTCCTCCGGCATACGCGCGGGTGCGAGTCTCTCCGGCTCCGTGAGGTCCCTGTACCACTCCAGCGTCAGGTTCACCCCGCAAGCGGTACCGAGATAATGCTGGTCCCAGTGTCGTGGGTTGATCTCGATGAGGTAGGCGGCCCCCGTCTTCTCGTGCACCTTGTATTCGATCTCGGACAAGCCGCTGAAGCCGATCTCACGCAGCAGTCGTCGGCTCGGTTCGACGATGCCCTCGATGGGCAGGCCTTCGACCACAACCCCCGTTCCACGCAGCGCAGGAACCTGCAGGAGCTTCCGGGCCGTGAAGTGGGCGCGCAGCTCGCCCGAGGGCCGACAGTACGAGCCGAAGATGACCAGGTTGGACTCCGGTCCCGGGACGTACTCCTGAATGGTCATCACCGGGTCCAGCGGCTCGATCCGGTCGTAGAACGACTCGAGGTAGTCCCAGTCATCGATCTGGATGGCCTTTTCCCGTCCAACGGCGTCCCAGATGCCCGGCTTGCGCCACTGCTTCGCATACAGGGGCTTCACGATGACCGGCATCGCGATCTCGCGACGCAGCTGCAGGACCTCGGCACGGCTTCGTACGGTGTAGCTGCGCGGCAGTGCGATCCCGCAGGCACGGGCCGCTTCGAAGCAGCGGTCCTTGTTCATGGCTCGCTCGATGACCTCGCGCGGGGCCATGGGAATTACGAAGAGACGTTCGAGCGCCGCGCGTCGTTCCAGCAGGAACTCGATGTCGTGGTCACGCGTCGGAAAGAGGATCGGACGCGTGTCGAAGCCGAGCCCGAATTCCAGCAGGAACTCCTCGAGGCCGCCCGGATCCAGCAGCGAGTCCGGGGCCTCCAGGAAATGGCAGTATTTCGAGGCGCTGCCGGGAAACTCCCGATGTGCACTCAACCCGAACACGGGCACGCCATGTGGTGCGAGCCCGCGGGCGATCCCGAGCCCCGAGTAATGCATGTTGAGTACTACGACCGGCACTCGCTTCATGACTCGGTATTCTCTGCCGGAACGCCAGGCGCAGGGGGCGTCGCGATGCGCCGCATTCGATCGCGTATCGGACGCAGCCTGTCCTTGAGAGACTCGACGGCTCTCGGTCCCTGGAAGCCGAACCAGCCCCGCAAGGACCGTCGAGCGATCGTCAAGGTGACATCGTTCGGCGTCGAGTCGGCCCAGTTGAGCTTGTGGCGACTCACGCCGGCCAGGAAGTCGTAGGCGCGATAGCGATGCGAGATCAGATACTCGAACACCTGGGCCCGCAGCGCGTTGCCGATGTTCTTCTTCGCGAGATCGAAGTCGAATCCCTCCTGCAGCAGGTATACGACTCCGTCATGTGCAAAACAGTACTCCTGGGCCACGATACGATCGTCGAGGCGCAGAAAGAAGAAACGCAGTGCGCCGAGTTCGTGCAGCCGCGGAGTGAGCCGCCGGTAAAAGTCCCGGCGCCTTTCGTCGACGAACACGCCGGATTTTCCAGAGGCGCGCCAGCGCGACTCGTGGTTCACGAACAGGATGTCGAGGGCTTGCGGGAATCCGGCCGGATCCTCGTGCAGCCCGAACTCGAGCCGGTGCTCCGCCGCGAGCTTGCGCCGCGTCGAGCGTACCGACGTGCGGAAGCGTGCTGGCATGCCGGCGAGCAGGGCCTCGTAGGAATCCGGCAGACTCCGCACCGGGCAGGCTGCGGCAACCTGCTCGGTCCGATGGCCGCGCTGCCGCGCCCACTCAGTCAGATGTCGCAGGGACGCTGACTGTTCGGGGATGTTGCTGAACACCGCGAGGTCCCAAGGTAATTCCGCCATGGCCTCGAGCAGTGCCGAGCGAACAGGATTCGCCAGGTCGGACCGCAGGACGAAATCCATGTGGTCGGTCTCGCTGCTGCCGTCGCCGATGAAACGCAAGCATTGCAGCGGCATGCCGAGGCGCTTCTCGCGAACGATCATCAGCGGCGCCACGCCGACAAGCTCGTCATCGCGGTACGCCGCGACAATCCGCAGCCACGCAGGAGGCTGGTAGGCCTCCCACCACGACAGCAACCATTCGGGCGTCAGAAAAGTGTTGGCGTGCGCCGCGCGTTCAATGAGCTGAGACCACTGCGGCGCGAGCCGGACGAATCCCGGCGTGCTCTCGACACTCTCGAGGCGAAGTGCGTTACTCATGCGGTCAGGTGGATCGTCATGGTTCTTCGCGTGGTTGGCGGTGGAGCCGCAAGCGGTCGGGCGGCGAGTTCGTGTCCAACCGCCATTCGCTGGAGACGAGGATGGGCGCCGCGTTGCCCCGGTGGGCTGCCGCGAGGTTGCGCAGGGGCTCACAGGCCTCCTCGAGCTCTTCGCGCCCGGTGATCATCGACGGCTGAACGCTGCGGATGGTGCGCGAAGGGCGGGCAGGTCGAAGCTGCCCGCAGTAGCTGACGCATGCATTACGCCTGCTCGGCCCCGACTCTGCCAGGTGCGGTGTCCGAGGGATGCGCGAGTACGGGTGAGGCCGATTCCGGGGCCGCGCTACGCGCCGCCACCATGCCCATCAGCAGCATTCCGAGTGTCAGGAACCAGAAACGTACTTCGAATTTCGGATACTGCACGAAAAGATCCGCGATGATGATTGCGACGAGGCTGCCCGCCACGGCGGGAATCAGCAGTGTGGCGGAGGACTCGGAGGTTCCCGGACGCGACTTCGCCATGGAACGCAGGGTGGCCAAAATCCAGAACACCATTGCGACGTACAGGACGGCCCCCGGGATCCCGTGCTCGACCAGCATCGTGAGGAAAGTGTTGTGCGACGATCGCCTTCCCTCTGAGTCGAGCTGCTTTTCCGGAAGGAACTGGGGGCTCAGCACGTCCGTGCACCGCGATCCGCAGCCTAGCGGGTACTCCCGCGACATCTGCAGCTGCGCCTGGGCCAATATGAGGCGCCTGCTGCCCGTGTCGACGCCCTGGATCTCCTCGCCGCGGTACTGCAGAGACTCGATCCGACCCCAGTAGTCGGCATTTGTCAGGAGCAGGAACCCGGCGAGACCGACCACCGACAGTCCGACCACCCAGCGACGGAAGCGACGCGGCGCGAAATAGTTGAACGCCATTCCGCCGAATACGAGTGCCAGGAAGGCGCTGCGGCTCATCGTTGCAACGACCGCGTTCACTATCAGCGCGGTTGCTGCGACGAGCAGGAACTTGGCGCGGTAGCCGCTGGCGAGGAACAGCGCACCGGCGGACAAGGCCCCCGTCACGCAGGCCAGTGCACCGGCGTTGCCGTCGCCAATGCCAGCACCGCCGAAGTCGTCGAACCGGCCTCCTGTGTGCGTCGTGTACACGACCCACCCGAGATACGTGCAGCCGAGCACGTGGGCCCAGAGGAATCGTTTGACGTTTTCCGTCGAGTCGACGCAACGGTAGATCAGGTACATCGCGACGATGAACTTCGGGTAGTAGGTCATCAGCGACTGATGCATCACGGGATCGAGCGCCCAGAAGCTCTGGATGCCCAGCCATGTGGCAAAGATGATCATCCCGATCACCAGTGGTTGCCGCAGGAATGGGATCGGCGGCGGCTTCGTGCGGTGGATCACGAGTGCGATCGCCGTGACCACGGCCGCGACCAGCGCCCAGCGTGACCCCGTCAGTGAGGCCTTCCCCCACCAGCGGTCCGACGGGCTGATGTAGAAGACCAGCACGTAAGTCATGAGCCCGTAGATCGGGTGCCGGGCGAGCGCCATGAGGCAACCCACCAGGTAAGCGATGACGAAGGCTGCGGCTGTCAGCATCTTTGGGTGCCGTCGTGTGCCCGGTCGCGCGGCGCGATACTCATGGCCATAAAACCAGGCACGGATTACTGCTCATTCGGTCCCGTCTCGGCCGGCGCATCGCGCCACTGGCCCGCAGCCGTCAGCTTGTCGCGCAGGGTCGGAAGTGGATAGCCGGCCGCATACGCCGCCCACGCGTGCTTCCTCGCCTCCGCGTAATCCCCGCTCTCGAAAGCGATCAGTCCAAGCGTGTTGTGAACCTCTGCATTGGTCGGATCGACGACCAGCGCCTGCTGCCACCACAGCATGGCGCGGCGAGTGTCTCCCTTGCGATTGAAGTAGTAACCACCGTAGTTCCAGACCACGGGGTCGTCCGGCGCGAACTGTGCCCCCCAAATCAGGTAGCAGGCTGGGGCCTTGTATCTCCCATCGTAGTGCCGTCCGCCCATGAGGTCCCAATCGATGAGAATTCTCAACGCCTGCTCGTTGTTCGGTACCTTGGTAAGGACGAAATCCAGGTTGTTCATCACTTCGAAGTCCAAGTTCCTCCCCGAGTTGACCCGCGCTCGCGCTGGCCAGATGTGAGCCCACTCGTGAGCAACGAAATCGCGCTGATTCTCGATGTTTGCGTTGCGCTGGCGATAGTCCCGCTTGCCCTTGATCCTGTGTCCCGGGGGCGGCGGGCCGCAGGTCACGACCATGTCTTCCATTGCGAGCGGCTCGGGCGCAGCAGCGACCGATGATTCCGGTCGAAGCACGCCAAGGAGCGCTGAAACGACGACGGTAGCGAGGTGGCGTGCGCCAATCATTCTTTCACTGCTCCGATGGAGACTCGACTCACTGTGATACCCGTGCTCTGCAATAGCGACTGTAGCGTGCCGGCAACGCGTACTGGGCGTTCGAGGCACAGCGGGGCCGGAAATCTGTGACGTACCACTTTTCTCATACACTCCATGATTCAATCGGACGGCGCCGAATCGAACACGGCGACCACGGGAAAAGTGTACTGCCACGGCAATCGTGGAACCGAATCCGCCAGGAGGTTTGCCGCAGTGGCGGGAACACGCCCGTCGGCCAAATGGGTCGCGATAACTTACCAGTTCCACCGAGTTCCGGCATAGCCACTTGACGTGTCCGCGGTGCCTCCGACAGATTCATGTCGTCGGGTTCTATTCGGCACGGCTCGGCGACGTTGGCGAGGTCCCGGAGGGAAAGAGCGCATCCAAGCGCTCGCGGTCCGGGCGGCCCTTGGCGTCGTAGAAGTCGAGCCCGAAAGTTCTAATCACAGCGAAAATGCTGTCGATTTGCCGCGTGCTCAGGGACCCGAGCCACGCGCTTCTCGGGTCGGCGCCCGCGCGCAAGGCGGATCCAGTGTCGGTCGTGCCGCTCGGTCGCATTGCGCTCTCCAGCACGCCCTCCGGCATCGTCATCTGCCAGGCGTCGAAAAGTCGCGACAGTTCCCGTTGCGGATCGGCGGCGAGGTCTTCATACGGGATCAGGACGAAAGGCCACGGCCTCGGCAGCATCAGCGGAGCGTAGGTCTGCATGCTCCATAATGCGGCCGCGAATTCGGCCGGGTCACTCAGGGTCTCGAGGTAGTCGCTGAACTGCGGGTACTTAGCGAGGAAGCCCTTGAGCCGTGGAGGGTGTGGATTCGACCAGCCGCGGCGCAACTGAGATGCGATCACCGCGCAGGGGTGACGCACCAGCAACGCCGGTGACTTGATGGGGAAATTCTTCGCGAGCCAGCCGAGCATGAAGTTCGCGTCGACGAATTTCACGATCCAGGTACGCGGTGCCACCGCGCTCGTCAGCGGCACATGTGCGGCGGTCCAGCTCGAGATCAACTGCCCGCGAAATACTTTCTCGAAGAACTGGCGGCCCAGTGGCCAGTCAACCTCAGGATCCTTTATGGTGTGCCACGACAGTCCTGCTTCCCGGGCCTCGGGAACTTGCTGAACGTGCTCGGGTTCGAACAGGATCGCCGACCGTGGAATCCGGTTGAGCAGCTCAGCCAGCCACGTGGTGCCGCTGCGTGGGGATCCCGCGATCACCAGAGTGTTCCTGAGATCGTAGGACCGTGATGCGGTGGCCTGCAGCAGAAGCGGGCTGAGGGTGCGGCGTGACACGCGCTGCAGCGCCTGCTGCGGGCTGTACCCGCTCAGTATGCGGCGAGTCGCCGAGTTCCAAGCTTCGTGCAACGTGCCCGATGGCAATCAGGCACCTCGGTTCGGCGTCGCTTCCGGGCCTCTCCGAACGAGGCTCAGGTTGACCGACATGCAGCGCCAGAGCCTGGAATCGAGCTGACGCGACTCGCGAAGATCGGCCTCGTGGAGCCGTCGGCCCAGTCGGATCGTAGCGTTGCCGAAAAGCGGCACCGCCGCCAACGGCAGGACCCACTTGGAGAGGCCCACGACTCCCTGAATCTGCTCGATCCGGAAGTACCTCTGGATCGCGTCGAAATTGTGCTTCTTGAACGGCCATTCCCAGGCTGCGTTCGTCTGGAAGGGCCGGTAGAGCCAGCGCACCAAGCGCACAATCCACGCTGTCTCGAGAGGATCGAATGAGACTACGCGTCCGCCCGGTGCCAGTCGCTGAGACAGCAGCGACATCAGGAGGTCGAAGTCCTTGAAGTGATGCAGCACTGCGTTGCAATAGATGATGTCGAACGGCTCGTAGTCGAAGTCCTTCGACAGGAAGTCAACCGCGCGAACCTCGGCATTACGGATTCCGGCTTTGTCGAGGCGCTCGCGCAACTTTGCAAGTGCGTTTTCGCTCAGGTCCACACCGAGGTAATAGCTGCTCTTGGAGGCAAGTTCCAGGCTGAGGCGATTGCCGGTGTAGCAGCCGAGGTCAAGCACGCGTTTCCCGTCAAGGTCTCCAACCCACTCGCGGTGCAGCTTCAGTACGTCGTCGAAGACCCCGATGCCCTCCCAGATGCGGTAGACCCGGTCACGCCACGCCTCCCACAGCTGCATGACGGCGTTCAGGCGCCGTTTCTGTTCGACCTTCTTCTCGTAGAACTGCTTCTGTTCCCGGTTGATTTCGAGTGCCTGGTCGCGGGCCGTATCCGTTTCCGCCATCTGCAGCTTCCTCAGCGTTCCGCGAACGGGGGTAAATATTGGGGCCGGGACTGAGCCGGGTTGACACGCGGAAGCCTAACGGACTCCGCCGCGGATGCAAGCGTCCGGTGCGCGGGGCGGAGCCGTTATGTGAATTGATCCGCGTCGGGGGCCAGCGGCTGCGGCGAACGGCTCACCCGATCGTCGTCCAGACGAGGCCCGTCGTCTGGCTCTCAATCCCCTCCGAGTTGACCGAGCTGATCGCGAAATACCAGATGGCCGGTGTCAGGCCATCGACGACGTAGGTCGTGATACCGGGGTTGCGGACCTCCACTATGTGTTCCAGTACGCCGGGGCTCTTGCCAAAGCGGATGTTGTAACCAACGAGGTCCGTGAGCGGAGTGCCGTCGGCATTCACCACCGGTGCCTCCCACTCCAGCGTCGCTGAGCCCGCCGAACCGCTAGCGGACGTCTGTACGACGTCGAGTTTGGCAATCCTCAGCGATGCCTCGGCCTTGCCATCGGTCACCGTAATCCGGATGCCGGTGTAGCTGGCGACGTCGGCGGCGGAGGGCCTGCCGGCGATTCGCCCGCTGGCTGGATCGAACGTGAGCCATGTCGGCACACCGGTTGCGGAGAAAGAGAGCGGGTCGCCGTCGGGATCTGTGGCCGCTGGCTTGAAACTGTAGTCCTCTCCAACTGTGGCCTCGGTCGGGGCGGCGCCACTGATCGAGGGCGGCTGGTTGGTAGCGGTAGGATTCGGCGTCGGTGTCGGTGTGGGAGCAGGAGATGCCACGCCGCCGGTTCCACCGGCGGGTGCGCTATTGCCTTGCTGGCGATCATCGAAGCAGCCCGTGAGCAGGACGAAGCCGCTCAGTGCCAGCAACAATGAAAGTCTCGACGTCCCGCGTGTGCTCTTGCTCATCGACATGCCTCCACCAACGACGCGTCGTCAGCGGTCCTGGCGGAGGCACAGACGGGAGGTTCCGCAGGGACCTGCGGTTCCGCGCTGGCAACCCCGCTTTCCGTGGCATCGCTGCCCGAGGACCGGTGGCTTTGCGTCCCCGACTCTCGTCGGGTTTGCCGCTTTTCAAACGCGCACGAACGATGGCAGATCAATGCGCCTGAGGGAATGCGCGGGAATCTGTTCTGCGAGGAGGTTCACACTGCGTCGACAGCGGGACTCGCCGGGCGTTCTATGGACACCACTCGAAGGCACCAATGTCCGGATGACCGTGCGCCGGTCGCCTACGCGACTTCAGCGGCGCGACCGGCTCGAACACGGGTGTGATCGCCTGCGGTGCATCGGCGGGCGAATCAAGAGCGGCGTTGATCCCGCGCACGCCGGCGGCAAGCTGGTAGTTGCCGCGGTCCGGGTCCAAGAACTCCGTCCGGCTTGTGAGCCGGTTGCCGCGGACGGTCGCCGGCCCCACGACCGTCAGACCTACCGCGCCGCCGAACACGTTGTTGAAGACCAGCGCTGGGCTCGCCGACCGATTGGAGACGAAGAGCGACCCTATGCCCCGGCTGTAAAACGTATTGAACGCGACCGTGAGCCGGTTGTCCCACTGCTTCTGGTTCTCGGCCGCGTAGCTCAGTAGCGTGCGGTTGTCGCTCCCTGCCGACTGCACGATCACGTTGCCGATCACCAGCGCGTTACCGCCCTCGGGCAGGTCGAGTTCAAAGCTCGCTGTGCCCGTTTCGTCGTCCTCGAGACGGTTGTAGAGGATCTCACTGCGCCTCGCACGGGACTTGACGAGGTGTCCGCGGATCGCACCGTGCGAGTAAGAATGGCGCAGGACGAAGTGGCCGACGCGCCCGATGTAGATGTTGTGATGGTAACGTTCGTCCTCCGCACCGTTGGCGGCGAATTCGCTGAATTCGACCGTGATGGTGCTCTCGGGGTCGTGGTTGGTGAGCAGGCCCATCTCGTTGCTGTGGAAGTAGGAAGCGCGGACGGTGAGGTTCCGGCCTTCGGCGCGGATGCCCGCGCCGTTGCGCGATGGCACGCGCGCGCCGGACAGCTCGACGTTCTCCACGATCACGTCGCGGCCCTTGATCACCCAGATAGCCTTGCCTTCCGCGACCTGGGCCGGCGCCGTGACGTGGGGTTGGCCGTTCACGCCGCGGAGCCACAGGTCGTTCTGGCGCCAAACGGCGGTGTCGGTGTACTCACCCGCATCGATCTCGACCACGTCGCCGTCACGGGCGACCCGCGCTGCATCGGACGGCGCCTTGAGCTCGCGTCCGGGCCCGACGTGCAGGACGCGACGGCCGGGCGGATACGGTGCCGGTGTCCATTGCACCGGCGCGGCGCTTGCGGCCTCCTCGCAGGTGGTCGCGCCGATCCACGGCGTCCAGCAGAGCCCCGCCGCGGCCAGCAGGGCAGTGGCGAGCAGGCGGGTGCGGTCACGCCGCGCAATGCTCAAGGATTCGTTCCCTTGAACGACTCCGGCTCGATGCCGTGTCGCGCGAGGAGCTTGTAGAAATCGGTGCGGTTGCGCTGCGCGAGGCGCGCCGCCTGGCTGACGTTGCCTTCGGCAAGCTGCAGCAGCTGCACGAGGTAGTTACGCGTGAATTCGTCGCGCGCCTGGTCGAAGGACGGCACCTGGGCGATGCGTCCGAGCGCGTCGTCGACGAGTTCGGGCGGGATCACCGGCCCGCTGCAGATCGCGGCCACCTGTCGCACCACCGCGCGCAGCTGGCGCACGTTGCCCGGCCACTGCGCGGCCGCGAAACGCTCGATGGCCTCGGGCGAGCAGGTCTTGCGCTCGGTCTGCGTGGCGCGGGCCAGTTCGTCGAGGCTCTGCTTCACGAGCAGCGGGATGTCCTCGCGCCGGCGGGCCAGCGGCGGCATCTCGATCTGCACGCCTGCAAGCCCGTCGAGCAGGTCGCGCGCGACGCGCCCCTCGGCGGCGAGGTCCTCGAGCCGCTGGCTGCTGGTCGCCAGCAGGCGGATGTCCAGCGCGCCGCTGGAAGCGGCGAGCAGTCGCGCGAGCTTCACCTGCAGCGGCGGCGGCAACTCGTCGATGTCCTGCACCAGCAGTGACCCGCCACGAGCGCGCTCGATGGCGGCGGCGAGCTCCGCATCGGCAGCGTCGGCCAGCAGCGCTCCGCCATCGACGATTTCGAATGGACGGTCGCGGCGCGCGCTCGCGCGATGGATGGCGTGTCCCAGCAGTTCCTTGCCGGTGCCGGGCTCGCCGGTGATGAGCACCGCGGCGTCGGTGTTCGCGAGCGCGTGCGCCCGCGCGAGCCGCTCCTCCAGCACCGGACTGCGCGTGGCGAACTCGTCGCGCCAGTCCTCGACCACCTCGGCGAGCCCGGACGTGCGCAGCGCCTTGCGCACCTCCTCGAGCAGCCGCTCCTTCTCGACGGGCTTGGTCAAGAAAGCGACGGCGCCGGCCTGGGTGGCGAGCACGGCATCCGGGATCGTGCCGTGCGCGGTGAGCAGGATCACGTTGAGGCCCGGCCAGCGTCGCTGCAGTTCCTTGAGCAGCCCGATACCGTCCATCCCCGCCATGCGCAGGTCGGTGACGACGAGGTCGGGGCGGAAGCGGCTGACCGCCTCCAGCGCGGCCGACGCGCTCGCCACGGGCTCGACCGCGTACTTCTCGGAACGCAGGCGGATCGTGAGCAGGCGCAACAAGCCCGGGTCGTCGTCCACGACCAGGATCCGGGGCGTTCGTCGCGGGGTACGGGCCATCAGGGCTGGGGCGGCGGCGTCTCTTCGACCGGCTCTTCGGCCTGCTCGAGCAGCGAGCGCTCCATCTCGGCGACCGCCTCGAGCTTGCGCTCCGCCGCGGTCAGCGCCCGGCGCAGGCGCGCGTTCTCGGCCGCGAGCGCGTCGGCGCGCTGGCCGGCCGCCGCGTCGGCGGCATTCAGGCGCCGCTCACCGTCCTCGCGCTGTCGGGCGAGCTCGGCATACAGCGCCACGCGCGCGTCGAATTCGCGCAGCAAGGCACCGGCCAGGTCGACCTCCAGCGGCTGCAACCCGTGATCGCCGGCAAGCAGTTCGGCCACCAGCCGCTTCGCCTCGATCGGGTTGCTGAGTGCGTGCCCGGCGCTGCCGAGCGCCAGCGCGTAGCGCAGGCGATTCGCGGCGCTCGGGTCCTGCTGCGCGGCCGCGAGCGCGGCGCCGAGCGTCGCCTGTTGTCGCGCGGGGTCGCCCGGCGCCATGCCGGCCAGCGTGTCGAGGTAGCTCGCGAGGTCCGCGGTGCGCGGTGCGGCGGCGGGTGCGGCCGCGACGGGGGCGGCCGCCGGCGGAGGCGGCGAGAAGCTCGCGCAGGCGCCGAGCAGCAGCGGCAGGGCGGCGAGGGCGGGCAGGACCAGGATTGTCGGGGCGCGGCGCATCGCAGTCACGATTTTAGGGCCTCACCCGGGATCGGCGCTGCCCGTCCGCGACCGGCCCGGCGCAGGGGCATGCGCAGCCGGAAGTGGGCGCCGGGGCGGCCGTCGTCCACCAGCTCGATCGTGCCGCCGTGGGCATGGGCGAATTCCTGGACGATCGACAGCCCGATGCCCGTGCCGCGCACCAGTCCGTCCTGCGGCGTTGCGCCCTGGAAGAACGGCGCGAAGATGCGCTCGCGCTCCTCGGGGGCGATGCCAGGTCCCTCGTCAGCCACGTCGAGCTCGAGACTGTCGCCGTCGGCGCGCGCCGCGAGCCGGACCACGCCGCCCTCGGGGCTGAACTTGACCGCGTTCGACAGCAAGTTGTCGAGAATCAGCCGCAGCTTCGCGCGATCGGCCTCCAGCTCGAGGTTGTCGATCGCCGCCTCCAGCCGCAGCCGGCGGGCGGCGATGCGCAGCTGGTAGCTGCCGACCACCGAGTCCACCAGCGGCCCGAGGC
>Ga0316601_100000124_pt1 | contig 28853 bp, 17 predicted proteins | sample OWC_soil_day5_no_FD_207663 | JGI IMG/M metagenome (GOLD analysis project Ga0316601, IMG submission 207663) | Wetland soil microbial communities from Old Woman Creek delta, Ohio, United States - OWC_soil_day5_noCT | ecosystem: Environmental > Terrestrial > Soil > Wetlands | place: USA: Ohio... | reverse complement strand
CGGCTCGACCTCGCGAAGCCTTCGCCCTTGCTGGCCTTGGCCAGGGACAGGAATGGAACGAATGCGTTGTTGGTGCCGGGGCGCGCATAGTGGCCAGTCAGCAGCCAGACCAGCCGCTGCAGGTAACTTCCCAGCGTCGAGTGCACGTTCATCTGCAGGCCGAGGTCTTCCATCATGGAGACGCTTCTGGCCCGGGCAATCCGCCGCGCCACCTGCCGCAGCAGGTTCTCCTCGACGCCGCAGATTTCCGCGTATCGGGAAACCGGGATCTTCCCCAGCGTCGGCTCGAGTTCGGCGTACCCCGTCGTGTGTTCAGCGATCCACTCGCGCGCGACCAGGTCTTCCTGCACGAGGATGGCGGCCAATGCGGCCAGGCACCAGGCGTCGGTGCCAGGCCTGATGGCCAGATGGAAGTCCGCCATCTCGGCGGTCTCGCTGCGGCGCGGGTCGATGACGATCAGGCAGCGATTCGGGTCCTTCTGGATGTCGCGCAGGACGACGCGCGTGCGCGCGAACCCATGTGAATGCCATGGGTTCTTGCCGACGAAGACTGCGACTTCGCAGTGTTCGAAATCACCGTGGGCGCCGGTCGTGAGCATCTTGCCGGCGACCCAGAACTCACCGGTCTTCTCCTGCGCGAGCGCATTCGAGCGGTACTTGACGCCCAGCGCCTTCTGCGTGCTGTCGCCGTAAGTGCCCGCGAGGTGGCTGCCCTGGTTGGCGCCGCCGTAGTACAGGATGCTCTCGCCACCGTGCGTGTCCCTGATCGCCTTGAACTTCTGCGCGATCTCGCCGATCGCGGTGTCCCAGTCGATCGCCTCGTAGGTTCCATCGGGGCGCCGACGCATGGGCGACGTCAGGCGGTCCGCGCCGTTCTGGTAGTAATCCATGCGCTGCGATTTCTCGCAGACGTAGCCCTGCGAGATCGGGTGCGCCTTGTCGCCGCGGATCTTGACGATGTGACGCCCGTTCGCGCCGCCGGTCTGCACCTCGAGTCCGCAGTTGAGCGCGCAGATCATGCAGGCAGTCTTTTTCCACTCGTCCGTCGCGGTCGTGCTCATCGCGGTTCTCGATCAGGCTGAAGGGGCTGGCTGCTCGAGCAGTGAATATATCGTGCCTCGCGTGCCGGCTGTTACAAACGGTTACAAAACACCCGGCCGCGGAAATTCGCGGGCAACACGAGCGACCTAGAGTAATACTCACGGCAGGCACACTTGCGCGCGGGGGGACGTTGCGATGCGGTACGACAGCATACTCGGCACGATCGGGCGGACGCCCGTCGCGCGCCTGCGCAAGCTCGCGCCCGAACACGTGAATCTCTACGTCAAGCTCGAGGCGTTCAACCCGATGGGCTCCGTCAAGGACCGGCTCGCGCTTGGTGTCATCGAACAGGCCGAGAGATCGGGCGAACTGCAGCCGGGCCAGACGGTCGTGGAAGCGACGAGCGGCAACACCGGCATCGGGCTCGCGATGGTGTGCGCGGCGAAGGGCTATCCACTCGTCGTCGTGATGGCCGAGAACTTCAGCGTCGAGCGGCGCCGGCTGATGCGATTCCTCGGCGCGCGCGTGGTACTGACCCCGGCTGCACAGAAAGGCAGCGGCATGCTCGCCAAAGCGCGTGAACTCGCCTCGAAGCACGGCTGGTTCCTGACCCGGCAGTTCGAAAACGAGGCGAATGCCGACGTGCACTCGCGCACGACCGCCGTGGAGATCCTCGAGGACTTCCGGGGCCAGCGCCTCGACGCGTGGGTCACCGGCTACGGTACCGGTGGCACGCTCAAGGGCGTGGCCAGGGTCCTGCGCGAGCAGCGCCCCGAGACGCGCATCGTGGTCTGCGAGCCGGACAACTCGCAGGTGCTCGGCAGTGGCATTCCGCAGCCGCGGGCGGGCGATGGCGCTCCGGCCGCGAGCCACCCGATGTTTCGTCCCCACGCGGTGCAGGGGTGGGCGCCGGATTTCATCCCGAAGCTCACGGAAGATGCGGTGGCGCAAGGGCTGGTCGACCGGATCGTGGCGATCGATGGTGCGCAGGCGCTCGGCCTCGCACGCAGGCTCGCGACCGACGAGGGAATCCTCGTCGGGATTTCGGGTGGGGCGACCCTCGCCGGCGCGCTCGAGGTGTGCAGGACGCTGCCCGAGGGCGCCACGGTTCTCTGCATGCTGCCGGACACCGGGGAGCGATACCTCAGCACGCCGCTCTTTGCGGACATTCCGGCCGAGATGACGGACGAAGAGATCGAGATCTCGCAGTCGACGCCGAATTTCCGCTTCGATGTGCCGGTGTCCGCGCCGGCTCCCCAGGCTGCCGCAGCGACGGTGCAGTCGACACCCGACGCCGAGGAATTCGTCGCGGGCGTGCTGCGCGATCCGTCCGAGCCCGTCGTGCTGTTCGCACTCGAGTGGTGCGAGTTCTGCTGGTCGGTCCGACGGCTGCTCGAGCGGCTGCGAATCCGTTATCGCGCCATCTGCCTGGACTCGGTCGAGTACCAGGTCGACGATCGCGGCGGCCAGATCCGCGCGGCGCTGGCGGCCCGTACCTCGGTGGCGACCATCCCGCAGGTCTTCATCGGGGGCAACTTCGTGGGCGGCTGCACGGAACTCTTCGACGCGTGGCGCAGCGGGCAGGCGCAGCAACTGCTCGATCGCCATGCCGTGCAGTACGACCGCGGTGCGACGGTCGACCCTTATACTTTCCTCCCCGCGTGGCTGCAGCCCCGCTGAGGAGACGCGATGACGAAGGCATTACTCGAAGACGCGGCGCGGCGTGCCGCCACATACCTGCAGTCGCTGTCCGAGCGATCGGTGGCGGCCGCGCCGGCCGCGGTCGCCGGGCTGGACGTGCTCGAGGACACACTGCCGGAGCAACCGTGCGACCCCGCGCGCGTGCTCGCGTTGCTCGACGAGACCGTGTCGCCGGCGACGATGGCGATGGCAGGGCCGCGTTTCTTCGGTTTCGTGATCGGCGGCTCGCTGCCCGCGGCGCTCGCGGCCAATTGGCTTGCCGGCGCGTGGGACCAGAACGCGGCGCTCGGGACGGTCACGCCCGGAGTGGCCCGGGTCGAGGCGATCGCGCTGCGCTGGCTCATCGACGTGCTGGGACTTCCCGCAACCACGCAAGGCGCGTTCGTCACGGGCGCCACGATGGCGAATTTCACGGCGCTCGCGGCGGCCCGTCACCGCGTGCTGGCCGATGCCGGCTGGAATGTCGAGGCCGATGGCCTGTTTGGCGCGCCGCCCATCACCCTGATCGTCGGCGACGAGGCGCATCCGACGCTGTTCAAGTCGCTCGGATTGCTCGGGCTCGGCCGCAATCGTGTCGTGAGGGTGCCGACGGACAGCCAGGGCCGCATGCGCGTGGACCGTGTCCCTGCCATTGCCGGCCCCACGATCGTCTGCGTTCAGGCAGGCAACATAAATTCGGGCGCGTTCGATCCGTTCGCCGAGATCTGCCCCGTGGCGCGCGACGCCGGCGCGTGGGTCCACGTCGATGGCGCGTTCGGATTGTGGGCCAAGGCGTCCCCCCGGCTCGCGCCGCTCGCGACCGGCATGGAACTCGCCGACTCCTGGGCGACCGACGCGCACAAGTGGCTCAACGTGCCGTATGACTCAGGCCTCGCATTCGTGCGCGAACCCGGAATGTTGCCGGCTGCGATGGCCATTACCGCGGAGTACCTGCCGACGAACGATGCCGAGCGCAGTCCTGCGGATTTCACGCCGGAACTGTCGCGACGTGCGCGCGGCGTGGAGGTGTGGGCCGCAATGCGCTCGCTGGGACGCCGCGGCCTTGCGGAACTCTTTGAGCGGAATTGTCGACAGGCGCGCAGGTTTGCCGAGCGGCTGGCGGCGGCCGGTTACGAGGTGCTGAACGACGTCGTACTGAACCAGGTGGTGGTGTCGTTCGGCACGCCGGATGCGAATCGGCAGGTGATCGAGGCGATCCAGTCGGATGGCACGTGCTGGGCTGGCGGCACGACCTGGCGGGGACGCCCGGGCATGCGCATCAGCGTCTGCTCGTGGGCGACGACGGATGCAGACGTGGAGCGGAGCGCGGATGCCATGATCCGCGCCGCCCGGTCCGTGCTTACTTCGCGGCAGCCGTCGCGCTGAGCAACTCTACGTCGAAGAGCAGGACCTGGCCGGCCAACGGCCCGCGGTCGCCGTACGCGAGTGCCGGCGGGATGGCCAGCTGCCACTTCGCGCCTTCCTGCATCATCTGCAGCGCTTCGGTCCAGCCGGCGATCACACCTTTGACGGGGAACGTCGCGGGCTGACCGCGCTTGTACGAGCTGTCGAACTCCGTGCCGTCGACGAGCGTGCCGCGGTAGTGGACGGTGACGGTGTCGGTGGCCGTCGGGCTGCGCCCGGTTCCCGCACTGAGGACCTTGTACTGCAGGCCGCTTGCGGTCGTCTTCACGCCTTCCCGCTTCGCATTCTCCGCGAGGTACGCCGCTCCATCCGCGGCCGCCTTCTGCGCCGCGGCGGCCTGCTCCTTCGCGCGCTGATCGGTGATCTGTTTCTCGAGCGCCATGAGTGCCGTCTCCATCTCGGGCTGGCTCAGCTGCGGAGGTGCGCCGCTGCGGCCGTCCTCGATGCCCTTCAGGAGCGCCTGTGGACGGGTCTCGGCCCCCGCGAGGTCGCGGCCGAGCTGGTAGCCCAGCGCGTAGTTCATCTTCGCCGCGTCATCCATCGGGGCGGCTGGCTCGGCGGCTCGCGCTGTGGCAGCGCCCAATGCCAGGGACATCGCAAGGCCTGCAGCGACATGCACTCGGTTCATCGACGGAACTCCTCGGGGAGGGTACGGGGAAGGGAAGGGCGGGCATGTTACGTGGCCCGCCGTCCGCGGGCTACCTCCGGCCTTGCAAACCGGCTGCGCGAAGCCTCAACTTGGAACCTTCGGCGATTGATCAACGGGACGGACGGATGACTGACGCGGGTTGGAAGGACGAAATCGAGGAGCTCCGCCGCCGCCAGCAACTCGCGGCGGAGATGGGTGGTGCGGCGCGGGTCGAGCGGCAGCGCTCGCGGGGCAAGCTCACGGTCCGCGAGCGCATCGCGGGATTGCTCGACGAGGGCACGTTCCGTGAGTGGGGCAGTCTCGCGGGGGAAGGCCAGTACGATACGGCCGGTCGTCTGACGGCGTTCCGAGCCTCGAGCTGTCTCACGGGACGCGGCGAGATCGACGGCCGCACGGTGGTCGTGAGCGCCGACGATTTCACGATCCGCGGCGGCTCGTCGGAGACTTATCACCACGAGAAGAATGCGCAGGCCGAGCTCATGGCCGCCGAATACGGGCTGCCGCTGCTGCGCCTGCTCGACGGGACGGGCGGCGGCGGCTCGGTGGCGGAGATCGAAAGGCTCGGCGCGACCTACGTGCCGTACGTGCCGGGCTTCGACCAGGTCATCGCGAACCTCGGCGTCGTTCCGGTCGTCTCCCTCGGGCTCGGCCCGGTCGCGGGCCTCGGCGCGGCACGCCTCGTGGCGAGCCACTACTCGCTGATGGTGCGCGGATTGAGCCAGATGTTCACCGCCGGGCCGCCAGTCGTGGCCGCTGCCGGCGAGAAGGTGACGGCCGACCAGCTCGGTGGCGCGGACCTGCACGCGTCGACCGGCAGCGTCGACGACGTCGTGGACACCGAAGCCGATGCCTTCGCGCGCGCTCGTGGGTTCCTCGCGTACCTGCCGAGCAGGGCGGGCGTACAGGCCGCGCGCCTGGCGTGCGACGATCCCGTGGATCGTGCCGAGGCCTGGCTCGACTCGGCGATTCCGCGCGATCGCCGCTGGCCGTACGAGATCCGGCCGATCCTCGAGGCGGTGCTCGACCGCGGGAGCGTGTTCGAGATCGGTCGTGCGTGGGGACGGTCCGTCGTGACGGCGCTCGCCCGGCTGAACGGCGTAACGGTGGCCGTCATCGCGAGTGATCCCGGCCAGATGGGCGGGACGTGGACTGCGGCGGCGTCACGCAAGATCGCGCGGCACGTCGAACTGGCGGAGACGTTCCGGCTGCCAATCGCTCACTTCGTGGATGTCGGTGGATTCACCATCGGGTCGCAGGCGGAGAAGGCCGGGACGATCCGAGACGGCACGCGAGCCATCGCAACGATCTATCAGTCCACGGTGCCCTGGTGTGCGGTCATCCTGCGTCGCGCGTTCGGCGTCGCCGGGGCGGGGATGATGGACCACACGCGTTTCCGCTACCGCCTGGCGTGGCCGAGCGGGGACTGGGGCTCGTTGCCGGCCGAGGGTGGCATCGAGGCGGCGTTCAAGGCACAGATCGAGGCGGCTCCCGATCCCGACGCCGCCAAGCGCGAGATCCGCGACCGGCTGGAGCGTCTGCGCTCGCCGTTCCGGTCGGCCGAGCGCTTTTACGTGGAGGAGATCATTCCCCCGTCCGAGACGCGCCGCTGGCTGTGCGAGTTCGCCGGGTTGGCGGCTGCGGCGCCGCGGGGCGCGTCGGCTGGATTCCGGTATCGCCCCTGACTGGCGGTGGCGCACGACACCGGCATGGTCCGATACCTACCCAATCTGCTGACCGCCGTCCGGATATTGGCGGTCCCGCTGCTCGTGGCGCTGGCCACTGCGGGCTGGGAGACGGCGTTCACGTGGGTGCTGATCCCGGCCCTGCTCACCGACATCGCCGATGGACTGATCGCACGGGTCTTCAAACTCGAGTCGCGGCTGGGCGCCTTCCTCGATTCGATCGCCGATACGCTGTTGCTGTTCGCATCCGTATACGGGATCTGGGCGCTGCATCCCGAGGTCATCGCGCAGCACCCGGTATTGTGCGCGTCGGCGGTCGGACTGTGGGCGCTGGAAAACGTCGCAGCGTTGGTCCGCTACGGCCGGCTGTCGAGCTTTCACACCTATGCATCGAAGGTGGCCGCGAACCTGCTCGGCCTCTTCATCGGCGTGCTGTTCGTGTTCGGCTTCTACTCCTGGATGCTGTACCTCGCGGTGGGTATCAGCATCCTGAGCAGCCTCGAGGAACTCGCCCTGCTCAGCGTGCTGCGCGAGTGGCGGGCCGACGTGCGCGGACTCTGGTGGGTGCTGCATGAACCCCGGCCAGGAAGCCGATCAGCGCGCCCCTGAAGAATGGGTCGCCCACGACGGTCAGCAGCCCCACTAGGGACAGGTATCCACGGCCGGAACCTTGCCTACGAGCAGCAGGAAGTTCGTGAACGGGCCCATGTTACCCATGGCCTCGCCGTATGGACCGCTGAAGTGGAGGCGTCCGAACATCATCGCTTTCATGGGGCCGTACTCTCCGGCGCCCATTTCGCGCCAGCGCTTCGTGCTGGCGTGCATGACGTAGTCTGCACCGCTGTCGAGCGCCGCACCCTGGACGGGTCCGCCATAGATGCACTGCGCCTTGCCGTCCTTGAGCGCGACGCGCAGTTCCACCGTCGGCTTTTCGTCGCAGTCTTCCCGATAGACCTGCATTATCTTGTAGCCGCGGCCCTTGTCGTTCTTGATCCAGCCGCTCTCGACGAGCTCGTCCGTCAGGACCGGGTCGGAATTCCAGGCAGCGCAGGCCGCGGGCCCCCAGTCGCCCGACATCAAGGCGGGCTCGGCGGCCTGGGCAGCACCGGCCGTCAGCAGGATCATGCAGGCAACGCGTCCAATGAGCATTTTTCGTCTCCCCGGTTAACGACGCGTAATACTCTACGATGAAACTCATGCGGGATCTCGCCTGCTGGCAGGGCGCGCGCTTCCGGGATGGCCAGCGTCAGGGCCACTACGAGAGCTGGTTCCTGCGCGCAAATCATCCGTCGCGCAACGAAGCATTCTGGATCCGCTACACGATCTTCTCGCCGCAGGGGCGCCCGCAGGATGCGATCGGCGAGTTGTGGGCAGTGCATTTCGACGGCGAGGCCGGGTTGATCCACACCGCGAAAGACGAGATTCCGATCGGCGACTGCAGGTTCGCGCCAACAGGACTCGACGTCAGCGTCGGCTCGTCAACGCTCCGTGCCGGCAGGCTGCGCGGCGGCGCGGCCCGTCCTCAGCAGATCGCGTGGAACCTCGCGTACCGCGACGGCCAGGCGCCACTCATATTCCTGCCGGACCGTCTTTACGAGGCGCGCTTCCCGAAAGCGAAGTCCCTTGCGACGCGCCCCAACGTGGTCTTCACCGGTACGCTCTCGGTCGACGGCGCGAAAGTGGCGATCGACGACTGGGTGGGCAGCGAGAACCACAACTGGGGCAGGAGGCACACTGACAGCTATGCGTGGGGGCAGGTCGCCGGATTCGACGATGCCCCGGATGCGTTTCTCGAGTGCGCCACCGCCAGGCTGAGGGTGGGCCCGCTCTGGACACCGCCACTGACCATCGTCTGCCTGCGCGTGGACGGCCGGGATTACCGCCTGAATTCCCTTGCGCAGTCGTTCCGCGCACGCGGCTCGTGGCAGTACTTCGACTGGCGCTTCGACACTGAGCAGGATGGTGTGCACATCTGCGGCCGCATCCACGCATCGCGCGAGCATTTCGTGGGGCTGACCTATTACAACCCGCCTGGCGGCAGTCATACCTGCCTCAACAGCAAGATCGCGGCCTGCGAGTTGACGCTCGAGCGTCCGGGAATGCCGACGCGCACGCTGACGACGAGGCATCGTGCGGCGTTCGAGATACTCACCGACGATGTGAATCACCAGGTGCCGCTTGCCACGTGAGCGCGCACACTCTCGCGAGAACCATTCGATCAGACGGAGGAAGTGACATGGCCACCAGTCGCAAAGTGGCGACGAGGCGAAAGCGGGCAGCGAGGCCTGCGGGCGATCCCGCCCTGACGGTCGCGGAGAAGCGCGAGCTCGACCGGCAGATCAACGACCTCGATGATCCCACCCGGTACCTGCTGGTGAGCAGCCTGGTGCCGGGGTTCTCGCTGTATTACATGCTCGCCGACGACGCGTACGTCCTGAACGATCCACGCGGCGCGACACTCTTCAAGCGGCGCGCTGCGGCCGCCAGGATCAAGGAACTACTGCGGCCCGGAGTGTTCGTCGTGCCGTGCAAGGTCGACCGGCACGGGCACGTGGTGCTGAAATCGCTCGCCGGGCGCAAGGCTGGACGCGCGCCGCTCGTGTTGCGGCCGACCTGGCGGGAGAAAAAGGGCGCCTGATGAATCGTTGGATGTCGCTGGTGCTGGCCGGTCTGGCGGTCGCCTCAGGCTGCGGCGACCGGCGCCCGGCGGGTGCCGGCGGGACCGGGCCGGGCGAAGCCTCGTCGTTTACCGTCGCGGCAAACGAGGCAATGACGAAGAACCTGACCCTCACGGACCCCGAGGACTTCGAGGACGCGCGACGGGGGTTCATCGCGACGGACGACCCGCTGATCATCCCCGGTCCAGAGGGCACGACCGTCCGGGACTCTTCCAGTGATGGCGTCATCGATGGTGAGGCGCCGCCGACGGTGAATCCGAGCCTGTGGCGACAGGCCAGGCTCAATGCGCTGCGCGGGTTGTTCAAGGTCACCGACGGCGTCTACCAGGTCCGCGGGTACGACATCTCCAACATGACCCTGGTCGAGGGGCGCACGGGCTGGATCGTCGTGGATCCATTGACGGTCCAGGAGACGGCCGCCGCGGCGATCGCGCTTGCGCGCAAGCACCTGGGCGACAGGCCGGTCTCGGCGGTGATATTCACGCACAGCCACGTGGACCACTTCGGCGGCATTGACGGAGTGTTGCCGCCGGGCCCGCACGAGCAGGCTACCGTGCCGATCATCGCGCCCGAAGGCTTCCTGGAGGAAGCCACCAGCGAGAACGTGCTGGCCGGCGTCGCGATGGGCCGGCGTGCCCTCTACATGTTCGGGCAGTCGCTGCCACGGTCGCCGCGGGGCCACGTGAGCACCGGGCTCGGCAACGGAGTGCCGGCCAAGGGCATGATCAGCATTCGCGAACCCACTGCGCTCGTAGATCGTACGCCGCAGGAGATGGACATCGACGGAGTGCGCTTCGTATTCCAGAACACGCCGGCCTCCGAGGCGCCAGCGGAATTGACCTTCTACCTGCCGGACCTCAAGGCCTGGTGCGGAGCGGACATCGTTGCGCACACGATGCACAACCTGTACACGCTGCGCGGCGCAAAAGTGCGCGACGCGCTCAAGTGGAGCGGTTACATCGACGACGCCATCGATCGATTCGAGGACATGGAGGTCGTGTTCGCGAGTCACAACTGGCCCGTGTGGGGTCACGGGCGCGTCATCGATTATCTCGAGGCGCAGCGCGACACGTACCGCTACATCCACGACCAGACTCTGCGGCTCGCCAACCAGGGCTACACGCCACAGGAGATCGCCGAGCAGCTGGAGCTGCCCTCGACCCTGCGCACGCGCTCTGCAAATCGCGGCTATTACGGCACGTTGCGCCACAATTCGAAGGCGGTGTACCAGGCCTATTTCGGCTGGTACGACGGGAACCCCGCCAATCTCGATCCGCTGCCGCCCGCCGACGCGGCCCGGAAGTACGTGGCAGCGATGGGTGGTGGGGCCTCCGTCATGACGCAGGCCAGGGCAGCGCGCGCTTCAGGCGACGACCGCTGGGCCGCCACCTTGCTCAATCACCTGGTGTTCGCCGAACCCGACAGCGACGAGGCCCGGGAGCTGCTGGCCGAGACCTATGACCAGCTGGGGTTCCGGGCGGAGTCGGGTCCCTGGAGGGACATCTACCTGACCGGCGCCCACGAACTCCGCAACGGCAACCAGGGCACGACCGGCGAGCCGCGCCGGGCGGTCGGGCTCCTGCGCAACACGCCGGTGGAGCAGTTCCTGACGTCCATGGCCGTGCGCCTGAACGGTCCGGACGCCGACGGCAAGCGCATGAAGTTCAACCTGGTGTTCACGGATGTCGGCGAAACGCACGTCGTAGAGATCGAAAACGCGGTGATGCACCACCGTCGTGCCGAACCGGCGGCGGACGCCGATGCCACCGTGCGCCTGACGCACGAGCTGCTGGTGCAACTGGGCACCGAACAGGCCGGGCTGAAGGACCTGGTGCTGTCAGACACACTTGAGGTGGAGGGCAGCCGCCTCAAGCTGCTGTCGTTCCTGTCGCTTATCGACAAGCCGGACGGACGCTTTCCCATCGTTACCCCCTGACGGACGGCACTGCGGATTTCCCGGAGACACGGCCGCCGGCCGCCGGGATACGCTGCAAGCTCGGTCAAGTGCCCGTCGGTGCAGGAAACAAACCATGGATGACACAGGGCGTAGAGGTCCCGGCGGCGAGCTGGGCCCGGTGACGACGTCCCGGCGCAAGTTCCGCACGTCCCGGCGAGAAAGTGCCCGGCGTACAACCGAAGGCGACGTGTCACCCCACCTGGGCGCGCGCGCCATCGCGGACTTCGCGATCTCCGAGGCAGTGAGCGCAGCGACGGAATCCAAGGCACATGCCGTGCGTGACATCCTGTCGCGCGCCGCGCGTGGGGACCCTGGCGGGCTGATCGACTCCTTCGAGTCCATCCTCACCGGCGCGTCGCCCGACGACGTCATTGCACTGCGCAATCTCCTGGTCCGGCACGAGGAGGCGGCGCTCAAGGTCAGGTACGAGAAGGCGGATGGCGAGCTGGCCGATGACTGGCGCAATGGCGGTTATCCGTACAAGCACCTGATGTCGCGCAGCAGCTACGAGCGCAGGAAGTACGAGCTGCAGGTCGAACTGTTGAAGCTGCAGGCGTGGGTCAAGGAGACCGGGCAGCGCATCGTGATCCTGTTCGAGGGCCGCGACGCGGCGGGCAAGGGCGGCACGATCAAGCGGTTCATGGAGCACTTGAATCCCCGCGGTGCGCGCGTGGTCGCCCTCGAGAAGCCGAGCGAGCTCGAGCGCGGGCAGTGGTACTTCCAGCGCTACGTCGAGCACTTGCCCACGCGCGGCGAGATCGTGATGTTCGACCGGTCCTGGTACAACCGTGCTGGCGTCGAGCGCGTGATGGGTTTCTGCACCGACGAGGAGTACCTCGAGTTCATCCGACAGACGCCGGAGTACGAGCGCAACCTCGTCCGCAGCGGATTGCACCTCGTCAAGTTCTGGTTCTCGGTGAGCCGCAAGGAGCAACGGCGGCGCTTCCGGGAGCGCAAGTCACACCCGCTCAAGCAGTGGAAGCTGAGCCCGGTGGACCTCGCATCGCTCGACAAATGGGACGACTACACGAGGGCCAAAGAGGCGATGTTCTTCTACACCGACACCGCCGACGCGCCCTGGACCGTCATCAAGTCGGACTGCAAGAAGCGTGCGCGCCTGAACGCCATGCGGTACATCCTGCATCGCCTGCCGTACTCGAACAAGGACATCGATCGCATCGGACCGCTCGACCCGCTGCTCGTCGGCCGGGCGAACGTCGTCTACGAGCGCGGCGAGAAGCACGCCGTGCCGTCGAGCTGAACGCGCAGCTCAGCGGCGTCGGCGACGTAGCATCCGGACCGAGCTCGTAAGATCCTCTTCGACGGTCGCAGCGCGATCGCGTTCGGCGGCCTGCAGCAGCGCATCGAGGTGGCCGCGCGTGTCGCGGACCAGCCCGATGATCGCGGCTTCCTCCGCCGGCCTCGCCACCAGGTAACCCTGGACCGAGACTTCGCCGCAGGCGGCGAGGAAGTCGAGCTGCGCGGGCCGCTCCACGCCCTCGACCGTCACCTGCAGTCCGAGGTTGCGGCAGAGACCGATCATGGAGTGCGCGATCGCGGCGGAGCGCGGGTTGCTATCGACCTCGGCGATCACGCTGCGGTCCAGCTTGACCCGGCTGAGCGGCAATTGCTCGATCGAGGTGAGCGACGAATAGCCCGTGCCAAAATCGTCGAGCGCCGTGTCTACGCCGAGCATGCGCAGCCCGTGCAGCACCTCGACCGTCACCGCGCCGGTCTGCAGCATCGTCTCGGTGAGTTCGAGCTCGATCGCATCGACCGGCAGGTCGTGCCGCGCCAGCAGGCGCTCGATCTCCAGCAGGAAATTGCCCGTCACGAACTGCTGCGCCGACACGTTGATCGCAACACGCGCGTCGGGCCACCCGTTGCGTCGCCACTTGCTCACGGCTTCCGCCGACGACTCGAGGATCCAGTCGTTCAGGTCGAGCATCAGGCCCGACTGCTCGGCGATCTCGATGAACTCGCCGGCCGGCACGATCTGGTTGTCGTTTCTTCGCCAGCGCAGCAGCGCCTCGACTGCCGTCGTGCGCTGCCGGCCCAGGCACACCTGCGGCTGGTAGTGGAGCACGAAGTCGCCGCCCTCGATTGCCTTGCGCAGGGCCTGCTCGACGCGAAACCGGTTCGACGCGCGCACCAGCATCGACGGATCGTGGATGCACAGACGGTTGCGGCCGAGTTCCTTCGCGCGGAACAACGCCGCGTCCGCGGCGCGCAACAGCGACGTGGCGTCGCGGCCGTGGTCCGGAAACATCGCGACACCGCAGCTCACGCCGACGGAAACCTCGCGCCGATCGATGTGCACCGGCTTCTGGAATCCCGCCACGAGGTGCGCGGCACGACTCTCGACCTCGCTCGGGTCCCCGGAGTAGCTGAAGACCAGCGTGAACTCGTCGCCCCCCAGCCTCGCGGTGAAACCAGTGTCGCCGGAGATTCCGCGCAGCCGCTCACCGATCTCGGTCAGCACACGGTCGCCGAAATCGTGGCCGAGGGTGTCGTTGATGGTCTTGAAGTTGTCGAGATCGAGGAACAGCACGGCGATGTGTCTTTCCGTCGGACCTGCAGGCCCGGTCGCGTCCAGCATCTCGTTGAGACGCTGGAACAGCTGGCGCCGGTTGGGCAGGTTGGTGAGCGGGTCGTGTTCGGCGAGGTGCCTGAGCTGCAGCGTGCGTTCCTCGACCCGCTGCTCGAGCTGGCTCTGGTAGGTCTTGACCGCGCGCTCCGCGTCCGCGAGTTCCCCTGCCATGTGATTGAAGGCATGGGCCAGTTCGTCGAGCTCGCTCGCGCCACCGCGGCTGACGCGGGTCTCGAGATCGCCGGCCGCGAGGCGGCGCGTTCCGGCGGTCAGTCGACGCACGGGCCCGGTGATCGCCCAGGCGGTTGCCAGCAGCGCAAGCAGCGTGAGCAGGGCCGCCTTGAAGGTCGCGGACCTGATCGTGTGCGCGGTGTCCTCGACGGCCCGTTGTGCGCCTGCGGCCGCGGCGGTGAATTGCCGCCAGGCGGGGGCTTCGACCTTTTCGCGTATCTGCACGGCGAGCCCGTCGCCGTTCGCGGCAAAGGCCGCCTGCCGCGCCTCGATGTCGGCGCCGAGTTGCAGGGCCCGACGGCGCAGCGTGACCGCGCGGCGGAAATCCTCCATGAGCAGGTCCAGCCACACGCGGCCGGGCGAGAGTGCGAACTCCGCGCGGTGCGCCTCGAGGGTCATGCGCAGTCGCGCCTCGCCGCCATCCGGTCCCGTGGCATGCTTCCCGCCGCGAGTCAGTTCGCTCGAGACGTCGTTGCGCGCGGCTTCCAGCGCCCGCGCCATCTCGGCCATCGACGGGCGGGCCATCACGCTGTTGCCGACGACGACCCCGGCGCCACCCGCGGACTTGATGCGGCGGGCAAGTGCGTCAAACGCATTCTCGAGGCCGACGATGGCGCGGCGGCGCTCGTCCTGCATGTCGAGCAGGCGAAATCCCTCGGACTGGTGATCGGCGATCTCCTTCAGCAGGGGCGCGACCGTCGGCGACTCGTCCGCTGCACCGATGTCCGCGGTCAGGTTCCATGCGCGCGACAGTCGTTCCGCAGTGCCCACGACCGCCGCGCGCTTGCCGGGCGAGTCGGCGCGCAGGTAGGCGAGTACCGCGCGATCGAACGCGGCCATGCCATCGCCGAGATCGCGCACGCTGCGCGACAACGGCTCGAACTGCTGCTGCATCCTTGCGAGGTCGGTCGTCGCGGCGCGGGTGCTGCGCAGCGAGACGACGCTCGCTGCTGCGAATGCGCCGATGACGAACGCGAAGCCGAGCACCAGCCACACGCCGATCGGCAACCCGATCGCACGCGACAGGGGCACCGTCGGCTGCAGTGACTTCGTCCGGGGCACGGTAACCTGCCGTTCGCTTCGAAGCGTGTTGTGACCCGTCGAGATACTGCCGGGTCAGGCGGGGGCAGGGTGAGGCCGTCGGACCAGGACTTTGATCTACGTCACAGGAGTCAGTGCTTCCGCTGGGTGCAGCAGCGAGGCGACATAAGACTCCGTGCGGTCGACGAAGTCGATTACGCTGGCCGAGTCCATCGGCCGCGCGACGAGGTAGCCCTGGACCGATACCTCGCCGCAGTCGATCAACAGCTCGATCTGGCTCGGCCGCTCGACGCCCTCGACCGTGACCTGCAGGCCCAGGCTGCGGCACAGTCCTATGATCGAGCGGGCGATGGCCGCCGCGCGAGGATTCCAGTCCACCTCCGCGATGACGCTTCGATCGAGCTTGACGTGACTCAGCGGCAGCTGCTCCAGGGACGTCAACGAGGAGTAGCCGGTGCCGAAGTCGTCGAGCACGGTTGCGATGCCGAGCCGGCGCAGCTTGTGCAGGCTCTCGATGGTGATCGCGCCGGTCTGCAGCATGTTCTCCGTGAGTTCCAGCTCGATCGCATCCGGGGGGAGGTTGTGGCGCGCCAGCAGGCGCTCGACGTCGCTGAGGAAGTCCCCGGTGATGAACTGCTGCGCAGACACGTTGATTGCGACCCGCGCGTCCGGCCAGCCGCCGTCGCGCCAGCCGCGCACGGCCAGCGCCGCCTGATCCAGCACCCACTCGTTGAGGTCGAGCATCAGCCCGGACTGTTCGGCGATGGCGATGAACTCGGCGGCGGGCACGATCTGCGTCGGACTCCTGCGCCAGCGCAGCAGGGCCTCGACCGCCGTGGTCCTGCGCTTATTGAGGGACACCTGCGGCTGGAAATGCAGCACGAAGTCGCCGCCATCGATGGCCCTGCGCAGGGCCTGCTCGACCCGGAATCGATTGGATGCCGCGACCAGCAGTTCCGGATCGAAGACGCACAGCCGGTTGCGGCCGAGTTCCTTGGCGCGGAACAGCGCGGCATCGGCGGCGCGCAGCAGGGAGGCCGCGTCCTTGCCGTGTTCCGGGAACGTCGCTGCCCCGCAACTCACACCGATGGATATCTCCCGGCGATCCATGACCAAGGGGCGCTGGAAGCTCTCGACCAGCTGTGCCGTCCGCCGTTCGACCTCCCCGACCGATCCGCAGAACGGGAACACGAGGGTGAACTCGTCCCCGCCCAGCCGGGCGATGAATCCCACCTCGCCGCTGATCTGGCGCAGGCGTTCGCCGATTTCCGTCAGCACACGATCGCCGAATTCGTGGCCGAGACTGTCATTGACGGTCTTGAAGTTGTCGAGGTCGAGAAACAGCACGGCGAGGTGATCACGGTCCGGATCGGCGACCGCGAGTATGGTGTCCAGGTGGCGGAACAGCTGGCGGCGGTTGGGCAGGTTGGTGAGCGGATCGTGCTCCGCGAGGTGCTGCAGCTGCAGCGTTCGTTCCTCCACTCGCTGCTCGAGTTGCGCCTGGTAGTTCTTTACGGTGCGCTCGGCCCGCTCGAGTTCGATCGCGAGGTGATTGAATGCCTGGGCCAGTTCGTCGACCTCGGCCGCGCCGCCACGACGCACGCGTGTGGTGTGATCGCCCCCTGCGAGGCGCCGCGTGCCTGCGGTGAGCCTGCGCACGGGCCACGTGATGACCCACGCGGTGGCCGTCAATACGAGCAACGTGAGCAGCACCGCCTTGAACGTCGCATCCGCAATCGTCGTCTGCGCGCGCTCGACCGACAGGCGCGCGTCCTGCGCCGCGGCTGTCAGCTCGTTCCAGGCAGGGACTTCCAGTTCGTCCCGGGCGTAGGCGGCGAGATCGTCGCTACTTGCGGTGAATGCCGCGCGGCGTGCCGTGAGCGCCCGGTCCAGCTCGCCGATACGATCGCGCAGGGCAATTGCCCGGGCGAAGTCCTCGTCTATCAAGTCCAGCCACGCCTCGCCGGGTGACACGCGAAGGCTCTGGCGGTGCTCCGCGAGCGTATCGCGGAAACGAGCCGCGCCCTGGGAGGTCGCCCCATTTCGGGACGGGGCGCGATCACTGATCTGTTCCTCGAGCTCGCCGTGCATTGCACTCGCGGCACCGGCGAGTTCCGCGAGCGATGGCCGTGTCAGCAGGTTCTCGCCGACACGCAGTCCCTGGGCGCCGGCCCCGCCGATGCGGGTCTCCAGCGCGTTCAGCGTTGCCTCGAGGTTGTCCGCCGCACGGTTACGCCGGTCCTGCAGGTCTATGAGTGCGAAACCGTCAGCCTGATGGTTCGTCAGCCGGATGACGGCGTCCCTGAAGCCGGTATTCTTCGCACCACTGCGCTTCCAGCTCTCTGCGTTCACGACGGCCGACAGGCGGACGCCGGCGTCCGCCACGGCCTGGCGATTCTCGTCAGAATAGGTGCGAAGGTAACCGAGCACGGCCCGGTCGAACGAGGCGGCGCGGTCGCCAAACTCGCGCGCCATGCGCGCCAGCGGCTCGAAGTCCTGCTGCACTCGCGTCACATCCGCGGTGGCGAGTCGAGTGCTCTTGAGCGCGAACAGGCTGGCCGTCACGAAGGCCCCGATCACCAGGACGAACCCGAGCACCAGCCAGGCGGCGATGGGCAGCCCGAAGCCAGGTCGGCTGTCGGACTTGCTTTGCGGGCGGCGCTTGAAGGGCAAAGCCTGCTCCTGGCGACCTGCGGTGGCTGCTCATGCCGGCCGGGAAGGCGATCCGTCGCGCCTGGTCGAGGCCGGCACGAATCGTACCCTGCGGAGCCAGGGCCCGTAAGATCTGCCTTATGGCAGGTCGGTCTTACCCATCAGGTAGCGATCGCACTCGCGAGCCGCCCCGCGACCCTCGTTGATGGCCCAGACGACCAGGCTCTGGCCGCGGCGGCAGTCTCCGGCTGAAAACACGCCCTTGAGGTTCGTGGCATACCGGCCGTGCGCGGCACGCACGTTGCTACGCGCATCGCACTCGACGCGCAATTCCTTGAGCAGCGGCTGCTCCGGTCCCAGGAACCCCATGGCGAGCAGCGCCAGCTGCGCCGGCCGCACCTGCTCCGTGCCGGGCACCTCCACCGGCCCGACCTGGCCGTGGGCGCTGCGCTCCCACTTCACCTCGACCGTGACCAGCGACTCGAGCTCGCCCCTGGCGTTCCCGACGAACTTCTTGACCGTCGTCAGGTATACGCGCGGGTCGGCGCCGAACTTCGCTGCCGCTTCTTCCTGGCCGTAGTCGAGCTTGTAGACCTTCGGCCACTCCGGCCACGGGTTGTCGGCCGCGCGCTCGACGGGCGGGCGCGCCAGGATCTCGATCTGCAGCAGGCTGCGGCAGCCCTGGCGCATCGCCGTGCCGACGCAGTCGGTGCCGGTGTCGCCGCCGCCAATGACCACGACGTCCTTGCCGCGCGCGTGGATCGGGCTGTTGTGCGGCCCGCCATCGAGCAGGGACTTCGTGCTGGCCGTCAGGTAATCCATCGCAAAATGCACGCCTCCGAGCCCGCGGCCCTCGACGGGCAAGTCGCGCGGCTGCGTGGCGCCGGTGCAGATGACCGTGGCGTCGAAATCACGCAGCAGCAGCTGCGCCTCGACGTTGTCGCCGACGCTCGCATTGCAGATGAACTTGATCCCCGACTGCTCCATGAGCTCGACGCGGCGCAGGACCACCTCGCGCTTGTCGAGCTTCATGTTCGGGATGCCGTACATGAGCAGGCCGCCCGGCCGGTCCTCGCGTTCGAGCACCGTCACGAGGTGGCCGGCGCGGTTCAGCTGCTCGGCCGCGGCAAGGCCCGCCGGGCCGGAGCCGATCACGGCAACCTTCTTGCCGGTGCGGGCCTTGGGCGCCTGCGGCAGCACCCAGCCCTCCTCCCAGCCGCGGTCGATGATCTCCGCCTCGATGGTCTTGATCGTGACCGGCGCCTCGTTGATGCCGAGCACGCACGAGCCCTCGCACGGCGCCGGGCAGACCCTTCCCGTGAACTCGGGGAAATTGTTGGTCATGTGCAGGCGGTCGAGCGCCTCGCGCCAGAGCCCGCGGTAGACCAGGTCGTTCCACTCGGGGATGACGTTGTTGACCGGACAGCCCGAGGCCATGCCGCTGATCAGCGTGCCCGTGTGACAGAACGGCACGCCGCAGTCCATGCAGCGCGCGCCCTGCTGGCGCAGCCGCTTCTCCTCGAGGTGCGGATGGAATTCCTTCCAGTCCGCAATCCGGGCCAGGGGGGCGCGGTCGACCGGCAGCTCCCGGAGGTACTCGATGAATCCCGTTGGCTTGCCCATGGCCTAGTTGCCTCCGACCCGCGACAGGTCGCGCGCGTTCTCCTCGAACGCGACCATGATCGCTTCCTCACCGACGAGCCCCTGCTCCTCGGCGCGTGCGATGGCCTCCAGCATCCGCTTGTAGTCGCGCGGGATGACCTTCACGAAGCGCGGCACCATATCGTCCCACGCGTCGAGGACCTGCCGCGCACGGTCGCTCGAGGTGTGGTCGAGGTGGCGCTCGACGAGACGACGCACCTCGGTGATTTCGGCGGGAGTCTCAAGCGGCTCGAGGATGACCATCTGGGCGTTCACCTTGCCGGCGAAGTCACCGTGCTCGTCGAGCACGTAGGCGATGCCGCCAGACATGCCGGCCGCGAAATTTCGCCCGGTCGACCCGAGCACCACGACGCGTCCGCCGGTCATGTACTCGCAGCCGTGGTCGCCCACGGCCTCGACGACGGCGTTGACGCCGCTGTTGCGCACGCAGAATCGCTCGCCCGCGGCGCCGCGGATGTAGGCCTCGCCGCTCGTGGCGCCGTACAGCGCGACGTTGCCGACGATGATGTTGTCCTGCGCGACGAACGTGGCCTCGCGGGGCGGGAAGACGGCGATCTTGCCGCCCGAGAGTCCCTTGCCGACGTAGTCGTTGGCATCGCCTTCGAGCGACAAGGACATGCCGGGTGGGATGAAGGCGCCGAAGCTCTGGCCGGCCGAGCCGCGGAAGTGCAGCCGGATCGTGTCCTCCGGAAGGCCCCTGGCGCCGTACTTGCGCGTGATCTCGCTGCCGGTGATGGTGCCGACCACGCGATGGACGTTACGGATCGGCAGTTCGGCCACGACCTCCTCGCCGCGCTCGATGGCGGGCCTGCAGACATCGAGCAGGAGGGTCACGTCGAGCGACTTGTCGAGGCCGTGGTCCTGCTCGTCCTGGCAATAACGGCCCCAGTCGGGATCGACTTCCGGCGTGTAGAGCAGGTTGGTGAAGTCGAGTCCCTTCGCCTTCCAGTGCTCGATCGCTTCGCGTGGCTCGAGCTTGTCGACGCGGCCCACCATCTCCTCGACCGTGCGGAAGCCGAGCTGCGCCATGATTTCGCGAAGCTCCTCCGCCACGAAGCGCATGAAGTTCACGACGTGCTCGGGTTTGCCCTTGAACTTCTCGCGCAGCCGCGGATCCTGCGTGGCCACGCCGGCCGGGCAGGTGTTCAGGTGGCAGACGCGCATCATGATGCAGCCGGTGGCCACCAGCGGCGCAGTCGCAAAGCCGAATTCCTCGGCGCCCAGCAGTGCGGCGATCGCCACGTCGCGCCCGGTCTTCAGCTGCCCGTCCGTTTCGACCGCGATGCGGCTGCGCAGGTTGTTCAGCACCAGTGTCTGGTGGGTCTCGGCGAGGCCGAGTTCCCACGGCAGTCCCGCGTGCGTGATCGAGGTCTGCGGTGAGGCGCCCGTGCCGCCGTCGTAGCCGCTCACGAGCACGACATCGGCGTGCGCCTTGGCAACGCCGGCCGCGACCGTGCCCACGCCCACCTCGGCGACCAGCTTCACGCTCACCCGCGCCTGGCGGTTCGCGTTCTTCAGGTCGTGGATGAGTTCGGCGAGGTCCTCGATGGAGTAGATGTCGTGGTGCGGCGGCGGCGAGATGAGGCCGACGCCCGCCGTCGTGTGGCGAGTCTTGGCGACCCACGGATAGACCTTGCTGCCGGGCAGCTGGCCGCCCTCGCCGGGCTTCGCGCCCTGCGCCATCTTGATCTGCAGTTCCTTCGCGCTCACGAGGTATTCGCTGGTCACGCCGAAGCGGCCCGATGCCACCTGCTTGATGGCCGAGTTCTTCGAGTCGCCGTTCGGCAGCGGCACGAAACGCTCCGGATCCTCGCCGCCTTCGCCCGTGTTGCTCCGGCCGCCGATGCGGTTCATGGCGATCGCGAGCGTCTCGTGAGCCTCCTTGCTGATCGAGCCGTAGGACATCGCGCCCGTCTTGAAGCGCTTCATGATGTCTTCGGCCGGCTCGACGTCCTCGAGCGGGATCGCGTCCGCGGACTTGAACTCGAGCAGGCCTCGCAGCGTGCACAGGTTCGTGGCCTGGTCGTTGACGAGCTGCGAGTACGACTTGAAGGTCTGGTAGCTGCCGGTGCGCACCGCCTTCTGCAGGCGATGGATCGTCTCCGGATTGAAGAGGTGGTACTCGCCGTCGCTGCGCCACTGGTACTGGCCGCCGACCGGCAGCGCGTGGCGCTCGAGCGGCCGCTCGGGGTACGCCGCGTGATGGCGCATCAGCACTTCCTGGGCGATGACGTCCGTGCCGATGCCGCCCACGCGCGAGGGGGTCCAGCTGAAGTACTCGTCGATCACGTCCTGGCGCAGGCCGAGCGCCTCGAACACCTGCGCGCCGCGATAGCTCTGCAGCGAGGAGATGCCCATTTTCGAGGCGACCTTGATCACGCCCTTGGAGGCGGCCTTGACGAAGTTCCTGCACGCAGTCCTGTAATCGACGTTGGTGAGCATGCCCTCGTCGATCATCCGGTCGATGGTCTCGAAGGCCACGTAGGGGTTGATGGCGCTCACGCCGTAGCCGATGAGCAGCGAGAAGTGATGCACTTCGCGCGCCTCGCCGGTCTCGAGCACCAGGCTGGCGCGGGTGCGCAGGCCCTCGCGGATCAGGTAGTGGTGCAGGCCCGACACGGCCATGAGCGACGGGATCGGCGCGAACTCCTTGTTCACGCCGCGGTCGCTCAGGATGATCACGTTGACCTCCTCTTCCTCGATGAGGCGACGTGCCATGAGGCGCAGCTCCTCCATCGACTTGACGAGGCCCTTCTCGCCGCGGCTCACGCGGAACAGGATCGGCAGCACGCCGATGCGCAGGCCCGGCAGGTCCATGCGGCGGACCTTGGCGAACTCCTCGTTGGTGAGGATCGGCCACTTGATCTCGAGGCGGCGGCAGTCGGAGGGCTGCGGGTTGAGCAGGTTGCCCTCGGAGCCGAGGCGGGTCTCCGCGGAGGTGATGAGCTCCTCGCGGATGCAGTCGATCGGCGGGTTCGTCACCTGGGCAAAGAGCTGCTTGAAGTAGTCGTAGAGCAGCCGCGGCTTGTTGGAAAGCACCGCAAGCGCGGCGTCGTTGCCCATCGAGCCCACGGCCTCGACGCCGTCGCGCGCCATCGGCGTGAGGACGATGCGTTCGTCCTCGAACGTGTAGCCGAACGCGACCTGACGCTGCAGCAGCGTGTCCGGGTCCGGCGCCGGCACCTCGGGCGCAGCCGGCAGGTCGTCGAGGTGGATCTGGTACTCGTCGAGCCACTCGCCGTAGGGCCGCTGCGAGGCGACCGTGCGCTTGATCTCCTCGTCGTCGATGATGCGACCTTGCTCGGTGTCCACGAGGAACATGCGGCCCGGCTGCAGACGACCCTTCTGCACCACGTTCTCCGGCGGCACGTCGAGCACGCCGGCCTCGGACGCCATGATCACCAGGTCGTCCCGGGTGACGTAGTAACGCGAGGGGCGCAGGCCATTGCGGTCGAGCACGGCGCCGATCTGCTTGCCGTCGGTGAACGCAATGGAGGCAGGACCGTCCCAGGGCTCCATCAGGCTCGAGTGGTACTGGTAGAAGGCACGCTTCGTGTCGTCCATCTCCTCGTGCCCGGACCAGGGCTCGGGGATCATCATCATCATCGCGTGCGGCAGCGAGCGGCCGGCGAGGTAGAGGAGCTCGAGCGTGTTGTCGAGCATGCCGGAGTCGCTGCCATTCGGGTTGATGATCGGGCTGATCTTCGCGATGTCCTCGCCGAAGAGCTCCGCCTCGAAGCGCGCTTCGCGCGCGTGCATCCAGTTCGAATTGCCGCGCACCGTGTTGATCTCGCCGTTGTGGGCGATGTAGCGGTACGGGTGGGCGCGATCCCAGCTCGGGAAGGTATTGGTGCTGAAGCGCGAGTGGACGAGCGCCAGCGCGGTCTCGATGGCCGGGTTGTGCAGGTCGGGGAAGTACTGGTCGAGCTGCGTGGTGAGCAGCATGCCCTTGAAGACCAAGGTCCGGCACGAGAGGCTCACGACGTACCAGGTCTCGGCACCGGCGATGGTCGAGGTGCGGATCTCGTTGTAGGCCCGCTTGCGGATCACGTACAGCTTGCGCTCAAAGGCGAGTTCGTCGGTGATCGAGGCATCGCGGCGGATGAAGACCTGCCGCATGAAGGGCTCGCAGGAGCGCGCGGTTTCGCCGAGCATGCCGTTGTTCGTCGGCACCGTCCGCCAGCCGATCACGTGCTGGCCTTCCGACTGCACCACCTGTTCGAACCGCTCCTCGACCTTGCGCCGGACGGTCGGGTTCCGGGGCAGGAAGATGATGCCGCTGCCGTACTCGCCGGCGGGGGGCAGGGTGATGCGGGCCTTCCGGCACACCTCCTCGTTGAAGGCGTGGGGCATCTGCAGGAGCACGCCGGCGCCGTCACCGGTGTTGATCTCGCAGCCGCAGGCGCCCCGGTGATCGAGGTTCTTCAGGACCTGGATCGCCTGCTCGAGGATGCGGTGCGATTTGTGCCCCTTGATGTTGACCACGAAGCCGACGCCACAGGCGTCGTGCTCGAACCGGGGGTCGTAGAGGCCCTGCTTCTCAGGGCGGGTCTTGGCGGGGCGCTGCGTGGTGCTCATCGGTTCGGGCCTGCCTGCCGGTCTGGATGCGTCGGTCAAGGACACGGTGAAGCAGCGGCTGCCTGAGCCGGAGCCCCCCGCATGGGTGACAGAATCATGGAAACGACTCTCATATGACATGAGGGCTTCCCGGCGTCAATGCAGTGCAACAAAATGCCCTGGCTCCGGACGGGCCGGATAGTTCATAAGCATTTGATAATTATGGATATCCGGTTCGCCGGTGACGCCTGGCCGGCCCGCTTCTGGTAGACTGCGCCCGAACTCGAGGCCCCGGCGCTGGTCTGTGAGCCGGGACTTTAATGCCGGGGCCGGGCGCGTGACGCCCGTCACCGGACGGCACTTACGGTTTGACCCCGGACCGGCGGGTCGCCAACCTTCCTTCCAGAGCACCCAGAGATCGTTCGAATGACGACCTTAGACGACTACACCTCGAAGCAGCCGGCTGCGCGCAAGCGCCGCTTCGGCTTCATGGTGCTGGCCGTCCTGGCCCTGGCGCTGCCTTTCGGGTCGGCGCAGGCCCGGGTCCAGGAGGGGGTCGTCTCCTGGTACGGCGCCCAGTTCCACGACCGGCCGACCGCGAGCGGCGAGTTGTTCGACGCGATGGCCATGACCATGGCCCACCCGACCCTGCCGTTCGGCACCCAGGTCAGGGTGACCAACCTGCGCAATGGCCGCAGCGTCGTCGTGCGCGTCAATGACCGCGGCCCGTTCGTCGGCAGCCGCATCGCGGACCTGTCCCAGGCCGCCGCCTCGCAGATCGGCATGATGCGGCGGGGTCTCGCCAAGGTCCGGCTCGAGGTGCTCGAAGCCCTGTCGAACCCGGGAGGCTGATCCCGGCTTCGGTTCAGCGCGTTTCCCGCGGCTCGATCCTGGCCTCGGGCCTGACCCGGTCGCTCGGGTGTGTCACGACTCGCTGGCCCGCGTCGAGCCCCTCGAGCACCTCCGCTTCCAGACCGTTCTCGTGACCGATGCGGACCCGTGTCGGGGTCGCCCGCCCGTCGTCGTCCCGGAAGACCATCCAGTCGGCCCCGGCGCGATACAGGGCCGAGAGCGGCACCTTCAGCACGTCCGGCGATTCCCACAGCACGATCCGCGGTTCGACGCGAAAGCCGTGGCCAAGTCGCTGCCACCGTTCTGCGGGCTCGACGAAGTCGACGATCACGTTGACCCGCTGTTCCTCGACGCCCAGCGCCGATACCTTGGTAAAGCCGAAGGGTTCGACCCGGCGCACGACTCCTTCGAGTGCCCCGGGGCCACCCCAGCTCTCGATGAGTACGCGTTGGCCAGGTTCGACCCGGACAGCTTCGGTGGACAGGAGGTCCACCACGACTTCGAGGCGCCGCGGGTCGCCCACCTCGATCAGCGGCGCCGCCGCGCCAACGACGCCCTCGCTTTCCGTCAGCACGCGCAGCACGCGTCCGCTGACCGGCGAGCGCACGACTACGCATTCGCACGCCTCGCTCCGGTCGCGTGACCCGCCCGGGGCGAGCAGCCTTGCGCGGGCCTGCTCGAGTTCCGACTCCCGGACACGCAGGCCGGCGCGCGACTCCTGCAGCGCCGCCTCGGCGGTGCGCGCGCGGCGGCGGGCGGAGTCGAGGTCGTTCTGCGAGATCGCGGCCCGTTCCACGAGACCCTCGTACCGCCGGAGTTCGGCCCGCGCGAAATCCAGCTCCGCCTGTACGCGCGTCACCTCGGCAGCGGCGTGTGTGCGAGCCGCTTCGGCCGCGCGCACGGCAGCGGTCGCTTCGGCCGCCGTACGCCGGTCCAGGAACGACGGGTCGCTCGGTTCGATGCGCGCGACGATCGTCTCCCCGGCCTTGACCTCGTCGCCGGCCTCGAGTTCGACGCGTCGCATCAGGCCCGGCACGGGCGCGGAGACGACGAAGACGTCCTTGACGCGGGTTTCACCGTCGTCGGCCACCGTCACTCGCAGCGGGCCGCGCACCACGACCGCGAGGTCGACGACCACCGGTTGCGGGCGGAACAGCCAGGCGAGCGCAGCCAGCAGCAACGCAAGCGGTGGTATCCAGAACCAGAGTCGCCGGCGGGTTGCAGTCTGCATCGTGTCACTCCCGGGTCTTGAGCACGCCGATCAGGTCGAGTCGGTCGAGGCGCCGGCGGACGAGCAACACCGATGTGGCGGTGGCGAACACGCCGACGAGTATGGCCCAGCCGACAGTGGACGCCGCGATCACGAACGGTACGCGGAACAACTCGGTGTCGAAGCCGCGCACCAGCGCCATCGCCAGGACATACCCGCAGGCGACGCCGAGCGGCAGCGCGAGGATCGTGAGAAGACCGGTCTCGCCGATCAGGATGTAGGAGACCTCGGCCCGCGTGAATCCGAGCACGCGCAGCGTCGCCAGTTCGCGGCTGCGCTCGGACAGGGCGATGCGCGCGGCGTTGTAGGTCACGCCGAAGGCGAGTGCGCAGGCAAAGACGATGAAGAACGACACGTAGATGAGCAAGGTCTTCGCCATCGTCTCGTGGAACGTCTGCACGGCGGCATCGCGCAGGCTCACCGAGCTCACCTGCGGGATCTGCTTTAACTCACGGAAGAGCTGCGCACGCTGCGCTGGATCGATGCGCAGGTGCACGCTCGTGACGCTCGGCGGCTCCCGCATCAGGCGGTTGAGCGCCCCGATCTCCATGTAGGCGGGGCTGCCGATGTACGTCTCGAAGGTGGCCGCGACCGGCACCTCCAGCACCGGCCGGCGACCCTCCTGCACCTCGACGGTGACCGTGTCCCCCGGCACTACGTCGAGCAGCTCGGCCAGCATCGTGGAAATCACGAGTCCCTCCGGCGGCAGGTCGACCGCGCGGCCCGCCGCGTCGTACACGTGGTGCAGCTGCTGGTGCGCAGGTACGCCTTGGACAGCTTCCCGTTCTACCCGCGGTCCGGCCCGGAGCTTCGCGGGCACCGCCCGCATCGGTTCGGTCGTCATCACGCCGGGCAGGCGCCCGAGGCCACGCGCCGCATCGGCGGAGCGCACCTCGGCGAATCCGACCGTGACGTCCTGTTCCTGCGCCTGCAGGAAGTAGACGTCCACGATGTGGTCGATCGCGTCGAGCCACTGCATCGAGCTGATGAGGACTGCGACGGAGAGGCCGATGCCGGCGCTCGTCACGAACGATCGCAGCGGCCAGCGCGCTGCCTGCCTCAGCACGATGCGTGTCGGCTGGTCGAGCGCCCGGCTCAGCGCCAGGGGCGCGAGCCGGCTCTGGCGGAAGAGCGGTGGCGCCGGCGGACGCATCGCTTCCGCGGGCGGGAGCGCCGCCGCGCCACGCACCGCGCTGATCGTGCCCAGCAGTGCTGCGACGAGGCTGGCGGCTGCAGCCGCGGCGAACGGCGCGGGACCCGGACGGTACAGAAGGAACGGAAACCGGTAGAACTCCGCATACATCATGGTGTTGTAGAGCCCCAGCCAGTAGCCCGCGAACCAGCCGAGCCCGATGCCGACCGCGCTGATGACGAGGACCAGCTTCACGTAGTGCCAGGCGATGGCAGCGTTCGAATAGCCGAATGCCTTGAGCAGGCCGATCTCGCTGCGCTCGACGGCGACCAGCCTCGCCAGGACCATGTTGGTCAGGAACGCCGCCACGGCCAGGAAGACGGTCGGCAGGATCCGCGCGAGCGTCTTGAGCTGGGTGATCTCGTTCATCAGGAACCAGTTCGACAGCTGGTCCGCGCGCGCGTAGGCACCGATGCTGCCGTAGCGGGCCAGCAGGCCGTCGACGCGGTCCACGACGTACTCGGGATCGGTGCCGCGCAGCAGTCCGAGCGAGACGTCGTTGAAGGCGCCGTCGAGATCGAACGCCGCTTGGAGCGCTTCGTGACCGAGCCACAGCACGCCGAAGCGGCGGTCGTCGGGCATCAGGGCACCTGGCCCGATCGTGTAGACGTACTCGGGAGAGAGCGCGATCCCGACGACCTTGAGTTCGCGCCAGCGGCCGTTGATGACAGCGCGCAACCGGTCGCCGATGCCCAGCAAATGCGCTTCGGCAAACGGTTCCGACAGCACCGCTTCGTCCGGCGCGCCCAGCCGCGGATAGCGCCCCTGGCGGATCGCAAGGCGATTGAGCAGTGGCTCGCCGTCCTCCGGCACCGAGACGAGCTGGCCGATCACGGGCTCTTCGAAACCCGCGACGTCGAGTACGGCGCTGCGCACGACGCGGGTCTCGACGGACTGCACGCCTTCGATGGCGGCCAGCCGGTCGGCCATGTATTCCGGCGCACGCTTGACGCGCGCGAACACCTGCGCAAAGCGGTACCGCTCGTAATACGCGTCCGCCGTTTCCTGCAGCGCTTCGATGGCTGTCAGCGACATGACCAGCAGGCCGACGCCCGACGCGATCACCATGCCGATGGCGAGCACCTGGCCGCGCAGGCGCCAGAGGTCCCTCAGCAGCTTTCGGTCGAGCGGACTCATCACCACGTCAGTTCCCGGGCAGGCCGGCGCAAGGGATTGCGTCGCTCCTGCTGTATGAGCCCGTCGCCCAGTACCAGCACGCGGTCAGCCATGTCGGCGATGACGGCGTTGTGCGTGATCAGCACGGTCGTGGTCCCGAGTTCCTCATGGATGTGCTCGATCGCTTCCAGGACGAGGATCCCTGTCTGGCTGTCGAGCGCGCCGGTCGGCTCGTCACAGAGGAGGATCGCCGGGCGCTTGGCGATGGCCCGGGCGATGGCGACACGCTGCTGCTCCCCGCCGGACAACTGCGCGGGAAAGTGATGCAGGCGGTCGCGCAGGCCCACGATTGCCAATGCCTCGGCAGGGTCCATCGGATGCGCCGCGATCTCCGTCACGAGCGCCACGTTCTCGAGCGCGGTGAGGCTCGGGATCAGGTTGTAGAACTGGAAGACGAAGCCGACGTGCTCGCGCCGGTAGCGGGTGAGATCGCGGTCGCTCACCTGCGTCAGGTCGTGGTCCTCGAACCACGCTTCGCCCGAGGTCGCGGAGTCGAGACCGCCGAGGATGTTGAGCAG
>Ga0316601_100000121_pt1 | contig 29057 bp, 35 predicted proteins | sample OWC_soil_day5_no_FD_207663 | JGI IMG/M metagenome (GOLD analysis project Ga0316601, IMG submission 207663) | Wetland soil microbial communities from Old Woman Creek delta, Ohio, United States - OWC_soil_day5_noCT | ecosystem: Environmental > Terrestrial > Soil > Wetlands | place: USA: Ohio... | reverse complement strand
TGCGCATGTCCAGCCGCTCATCCTCACGGAACGTGAAGCCGCGAGCAGGTGCATCCAGCTGGTGCGACGACACGCCGAGGTCAAGCACCACGCCGTGTACGTGCGTCCATCCAGCCTCCGCGAGTGCGTCACGGAGGTTGCGAAAATTTGTGTGAACAAAGAACGTCCGCTCCGCAAACGGTGCCAGGCGTGTGCGGGCGGACGTCAGTGCTTCATCGTCCGCATCCAGACAGAGCAGCCGGCCAGGACCGCGGAGGCGCGAACAGATCTCCTCTGCATGTCCACCTCCCCCGACCGTGCCATCCACATACATCCCACCGGTCTCTGTCACCAATAAGTCCACTGTCTCCCGGCATAAAACCGGAATGTGATAGACCGGTGTGTCCAAGTAGTTATTTCTGCAGAACGGTTTGCGCTACGGTCTCGTAGCTTTCGGCCTGTGCCTTCAGGTACTGATCGTACAGCTTCGGGTTCCAGATCTCGATGTGTTCGAGCACCCCGATGATCAGCACTTCGTTCTCGATGTGTGCAAACTGGAGAAGCTCTTTCGGAATGGAAATCCTGGCTTGTGCGTCAAGTTGCGACTCCGTTGCCCGCTCGAGCAATGCGCGCATGAAGAACCGGTGCCGGGAATTGGTGGGGGACAATTGCCGGATGCTCTCCTCAAGTTTGTTCCACTCATCCTGCGGGTACACAAAGAGGCATTCTTCGTAGCCACGGGTGACTACGAATGTGTCATTTGCTTCACGCGCGACATTCTTCCGGAGCTTTGCAGGGATGTTGACCCGTCCCTTATTGTCAACGGAGTAGGCGTACGAACCCTTGAACGCAGACACGGCGCACCTCTTCTGGTTGATCCCCCAACAATTACCCACTTTTACCCACGATACCTCCACAAGATAGGGAATTGATCTTGAAAGTCAAGTGGGGATGCTTCTTATGGGCTATTTTTGGGGATTCTGCCAGGTGGGGAGAAAACAGGCGGAAAGGGAGCGCTGACATTATGACACGATTACCCACCGGGGACACAGATCTCGTTCTGCGTCTTTGCATCCTCATCGAACTCCCCCAGCAAAGCTATCATCTTGAGAACTCTGAATGGCATCAAACGCGAGCCCCCCGGGAGGGTTTTTGTGAATTGACAATCCCAGCCTTTCGCTGTATGTTTCTATGGACTGTGGGGAGTCTATGGCCCGGCCCCGGGCCGCCGCGCTGGACCCTGTTCCAGTTTCTTCGCTACAGAGCATGCCCTGAGCCTACCGATGGGCCCACCTCGACGACCTCAGGCTGAGAATCCTTGCAGCATGATCCCCCTCTCGGCCCGTACAACGTGGGAGATCCGACATGCACATCACCATTCCTCATCTCGTGCGTGGCAGCGCTGCGCGCATCACCGGGCTATCTCGCGATCCACAACTCATGCTCAATGAACGATCAGTCGCATCGCCCGCCAGGAATTTCTCCGAAAAGTCCCGTGACACACCTCCACAGGAAGTGCAAGGGAGCCGTAAAGAGTGCTCCATGGGAGATCCTATGCGCCAGATAACGTGTGCGCTACTGCTTGGCGTTTTCCTCATGCTCTCCGCGGAAGGCAGCCATGCCGAATGGAAAAGGGTGCGCCGGCCAGGGAGCGACATACGCTCCCTGGCATTCAACGGAAGTACGTTGTTTGCAGTCGGCTCAAAGAACAGGATGTATCGTACGACCGACTCCGGGCAGACCTGGACACAAGTCAACCTGACCGGGACCAGGGCCGTACCGAACCGCGCCTACACCGTCCTGGCGCTGTATCCGGAATGTGCTCTCCTGGGCACGAGCACTGGCAGCATCTACAGAGGAAAAAGCGACGGATCAGGTTGGTCAACGGCGGCGACTGGTGGCACAGATACTATTCTTGCGTTTGCAGGGTCACGGGGGAAGAGCAGTGTCAAATTCGTAGCTGGTGGTTTTGGTAACGGGATCAGGGTCAGCAATGACTCCGGAAATACCTGGACTTCGTCAAATGCGGGACTGTCAAATCTGAAGGTTACCGCGCTGGGTCTCGGTCCATCCCTAACAGACTCCAGCGGCCAGATTGTGTTCGCTGCAACCTACGGAGGTGGCGTTTTTGTCTCTCCCGACAATTGTCAGACGTGGTCGCCAACCGGTCAATCCCCATCAGTTTCGATCATCAACGCTCTGCATGTAGACGGGGATCATCTCGTCGTAGGGGGACTCGGCGGAAAGGTCTGCAGGTCTTCTGACGGGGGCAACAGCTGGCAGGATGTCTCAGCAAATCTGCCAAACACTGAAGTGCTTTGCCTCGCAACTAGCACTGACACCACGGACGAATGGGTCTACTGTGGAACCATCGATGCGGGGGTGTGGCGTTGCCGCAGGTCGGGAGGGCAGTGGACACCATGCAACACAGGATTGACGAGCCCCGGCATCAATACGATCCTCCCTGATGATGGAACCCTGTACATCGGTACCGACGAAGGCATATACCGGTCCTCCGACGCGGGAACATCGTGGATCGCGATAGGTGAAGGTACAATGCCCCGGCTGACTGCCATCCATGCGATGTCGACAACGGAAACCGATCGCAGGGAATCGCTTGTGGCAGGAACAGCCGCGACGTATGCAGGGACGCCCATGTATCCTGCCAGCAGCTCCATCTTCTCGACAGCCGACACAGGGACAACCTGGACAAGCACTGAGACCCTTTTTGAGGGGGGAGTCATTTCTATCACTCATTGGGATCAGCTATTGTTTCTCTTGTCAGCAGGAAGCGTGGAATTCACAGGAGGATTGAATCTTTCCGGTGATATGGGGGCGACGTGGGAGCTCCGTTTTCCTCGTATAAATGCTCATGCCCCCTTCACTTGCATGGAGATTGCGGCAAAGCAGAACAAGCACGGACTTGATTGCTATCTCGGTGCGTCGTGGGGTCTGCTGACCGGTGTTCAGTTCTCCAGCGATACAGGGCGTACCTGGTCCAAGATCTCGGCCGAACCGACGTATGCAATCGGTTCCATAGACACATTCCTTATAGTGAGCGGACCGAATGGTGTTTTGAGAACATCCGATCATGGGACGACATGGGAGAACATTGCGTGGAATCTCGCCAGTCATAATGTTACCTCTTTTGCCCAAGATGCAGAGAGATTGCTGGCGTGCACCTCATACCACCCGGCAGATTCCGGCTCCGGGGGGATTCTGATGACCAGCGATCGGGGCAACACGTGGGCTCACATCGGTCTCGCCGGAAAAACTGTGACTTCATCTGCTTCGATCGACAACTATCTTCTCGCTGCAGCTGATGGAAGAGTCTATGCCGCAACTCGTGACAAGTTTGACTGGACCGATGTCACAGATAACCTCCAGGGTATGCCGGCGGGAAGCGTCACTGGAACGTCGCAGACGTGTTATGTGCTGGATTCTGAGGGCGGAAACATCTGGGAGCGGACGATGACAGAGATTGTGGAGATTCTAAAGCCCACAGCATCAGCACCGGTTCTCGTCTACCCTCCCAACCACTCGACTCTGTTTTCTCCTCTCGTCATCTTTGTGTGGAACAAGGCCGTTCCTGCGGTATCCCGCTATTGGATCGAAGTTGCACCTGATTCGGGTTTCCAGGCGGGGACTATCGACAGCCTGTCAGCGGATACCTCGTTCTTCTGGAGGGGTGAGACCGAAGGCCACTATTATTGGCGTGTGCGTGCGTACAACTGGGCCGGCTGGGGACCGTTCAGCGAGGTACGAACGTTCGTATTGTCTGTCTGCGATGTGGAACCCGATGATGGGGCCCCATCAACATACGCTCTGTATCAGAACTTCCCGAATCCATTCAACCCGGCAACAGCGATCAGGTATCAGGTGCCACGGGTCAGCAGGGTTCGTCTCGTTGTGTATGACATCCTGGGGCGAGAGGTGGCGACACTGGTCAATGAGAACAAGCCCACGGGCGTGCACGAAGTGCAGTTTGATGCAAGCGGCTTGCCGAGCGGCGTGTATCTGTGTCGCATGACGGCGGGCAGTTTCATGGAGTTACGCAAGCTTTTGTTACTTCGATAACAAAGCGGTGCGTCGCAGACCTAACGGGACTTCCTCTGCCCGTTTTCCGCAACTCTGAATGCCACGATCCTTTTGATCAATTCCGCAGGCAATGGTTGATCGAGCGGAAACTGCACAGAGCCCTTCGCGTTCTTGTATCCGGACAATTCTCGCTTGAATCGGGCGATTCAGCGACGAACTCCACGACCGTTGAATTGAACAGTCCCGGGATGGTGCCGGTTGTTATGCGATGTTCCGCGAAGCAAGAATGATCGCTCATTTCTTGATGCGTATGCTGGGGTCAATGTTGCGAATGAAGAACAGCCCGTCAAAGTGTTTCGGCCAGACATAGTGCTTCCAGTTGTTTCCCAACGGACGAGCATACTGCGGCTCCTGAAGCCATCGGCCGCCGGGGGGAAGCATCCTCAGATCCAGGAATGCAATGGGATATCCGGTCTTCTCGAGGAGACCTTCAACACTCCCTTCAAAGGCCCTTTCGAGAGGCTTTACTGAGCCATCCCATTGACTCACTCTCCCTTCGAATCCCGAGAATGCGATCGAGTACATTCCATCACCCAGGGCCAGCCACAGAGAATCCGCCATCGTTCGGACACTGTCGTATCCAAGAGTGTCTGACGCAAGGTTCCTGCAAAAGTGATATGACGCACCCCAGAGAATGAACTTCTCACCGGGATATCGAGAGTGCATCAGCCACAGAAGGTTCTCGGCCATTTTCACATCCCTGATCGAATTGCCCCGCTTCCAGTCGGCAAGCGGCACCCGGAGGAAATCGATCAGGCCAGAAATACTCCTGACTGTCTGTGGCCACAAAATCGCTTGACCGGATTCTCTCACCTCTCTGGAGACTTCACTTTCGATTCTCACTAGGTAGCTGGCCAGTCTGGCATAGTCTGCATCTGTTAGATTCAGCTGGCGCTCCTTTCTCCCCAGCGAATCCAAGGTTGTTCTGAACCACGACCATTCAGGTTGCCCGATGAGAGAGGAGCCGCCGGCTTTGAGTGTCGCTTCCAGCTCAGACATCAGAAGGCGGTCGTCGCGTCCCGAGAGTCGCACGTCAAAACCAGAGAGAGTCAATGGATGCTCACCCTGTGCCTGTTCGCCAAGATAGGCAAAAAGTGGCTGGAGTTGTTCGGTTTCTGACCAAAGGGGATAGAGTGCTCGCCGGACTGCTTCATTCGGATTAGCTCCTGATCGGATCTGCTCCCACGCTCGTGCGCAACCCGGGAAGCTTCCCTCGAACGCCAGCACGTTGAAGCCCATCTGCTCATGGAGGAACTTGATAAGACGCGTCTTTGCGAGGAAGATACTTCCTTCGCCATGAGATTGTTCGCCAAGCATGACAACACGCGCGTTTCCAGTACTTGACTTGAGAAACTGGAGATCGGAATCCTCCGCTGTTGAAGGATCAATTGATGAAATCTGTTTTGCGGTTGATCGAATCCAGTCAACGCGCTGTGCGATCAGGACAGAATCTGCCTGCTGCTGCGCGGCAATGTTGCCAGCACCGGTGAAGCAGGCGAACATTACAGCAAGCGCCCAACACCTGCAAAAGCGTTCATTCAACCGAATCGCCAGAGATTTCATAACAATCGCCCCTTTGGGTTTAGCCTCACTACACGATGCGCCTCCCCTGTGGCCGGCTGCTCCATGCCGTGGTTGGCCGCAGCATAACCTGTGCAGCAAGAACGGCGTCCCGTGCTTCAAGCAGCTGCCGCGGTACTTCCAAGCACGGCCGACCAGCTCAAGAGCAATCGTGGACCTTCAGTGACTTTGAAGCCCGTGCTTTCCGCTTCTTCGAGCGTTGACTCAAAATCCTTCTTCGATACGTGGAACAGCTTCGGCTCAACAAGCAGTAACTGCCCGTCTTTCTTCAGCACCACTCTCAACTGCTTGAAGAGAGACGTCTTGTCAGGAACTTCGTGAACCATGTAGAAAGCCAGTATGAAATCAACTTCGTCGGAGACATTAATCTTGTCATTCTCACATTGTACCGGTATGATTCTTGATTCAAGTGGTGTCCCCTTGACCTTGCGAGCCAACTCCTGCAGCATGCCTTGCTGCAGATCGGCCGAGATCACCTGTCCACTAGCCCCCACCATCTTTGCCATCTCAATGGAGAAGAATCCAGGACCGCAGCCGATATCGAGGACCTTCATCCCGCCTTTGATGTAGGGAGCCAGAATGGCATGCGGGTTCTGTAGCCACCGCCTAATCTTGTTGTCTAGAGAAGAGGCAAGTTCTACGGGGCATACTCGAGTGCGCTCAATTGCCATTTTGACTCCTCAAATGTTCGAGTATGTTGACCGCGTGTGCCAAACCCGATGATCGTGCTGCCCCACACGATCGGCTTCAGCTTCGAGATCGACTTCGTTCTCATCTACTCTCGATTCCAAAGTACGTCTTCAAAGTTGCAGTGTAGTCGACTTCAGTCGACAGTACCTGCTCCCGACGGCTGCGATTCTCCGTCACAATCAACTTCATCTCACTCAGACTCACTCGTCCGTTGGGTGTTGCCAGGGAGCATATGCGTTTTTGCGTGAAGTGCGACTCGGAAGAATGCTGATGCCAGTGGCACATCCCGGAGAAGTCTTCGAGCTGCCGGCGCTCCAGGTTAAACTGGTAGGTGACCGTCCAATCTGCGGGGGGACGTCGTTCCATCATTGTCCAGACGTCACCTTGCTGTTCAATGCGATAGCCAATGCTCCGCTGGTTTTGCTCGCCCGGATCATCCAATCGCAGTGGATCGATGAATGAGTCGCCAAAGCCTACATCGGCCAACCATCTTTCTTCCAATTGAACAAGCAAGGCCATATGATCAAATTCCGGGCCTGGTTTGCCAGCCTCGTACACCCGGGCAGAGAGCAGGATCACCGGAAATTGCAGCTGGCGCAGAAGCGCAGCGAACAATCCGTTGAGTTCATAGCAGAAACCGCCGCGCCGCTGCCGAACGATCTTCTCAAAGAGCAACCCTTCGTCCAGAACAATTGGTCGCCCAAGATGTATATCGAGGTTCTCAAAGGGGACAGTGAGCATATGCGCTCGGTGAAGCCTGCACAGAGTCTCGGCATTCGGGGTGCGTGAGCCAGTATATCCGATGCGATGGAGGTATGCGTCAACGTCCATGGTTACGATTCACTCCCCCCTGTCATTGACTGTGTATCGAAATCCACCGCGTTGTTCACTCATCCCGGGACCTCGACCATCTGTTCTAATCTCCATCAGCGTCCCATTGCACATATGGTATCACCCTTCCGACCGGTATGCCACACCGAATTCTCCCTTCCACAATTGAGTGAGGTGTTGCGCGAGTCCTATAACTGCAACTGTGCATGCCACATGCATTGACATCCGAGGTAGACTGAGCGTGTGAGATTGTCAGTGCCATGTGCAATTGACACATCACATACTGACGATCAACAGAAACTCAAAAGAAGTGTTTCTAATAGTCCAGATAGATGTACTGTAGCCGTTTTGAAAGTTGGGCGAGTATCGGACCTCAATTCCCACCGGCAGCGGCAGAAGGGAATCAGACTGAACACCGATGCCGACGGTTCCGCCTACTTCGGGATTCTTGAACCTGTCGACGAGGTATTGAAATGATTGGGCCGATTGGGTCCTCAAGGGTTCACGACCCTCAACAGCGACATTATTCGAGAGAGAGATATCGACACGTAAACCAGCAATTCCATACACTTCCGCGACCCCGGTTTCGAATCGAACCTTTGGAAGAATGCCAAACGAAAGATAATCGAGTCGGATACTGTGTTTGACGAACTCCCCGGTCCCATTCGGATATTGTTGTGTCGTGATCGGAATGTCTTCTTTCATCCCTTTTTGGACGAAATGCAGTTCGGAAATCAGACTGAATGCCGGGACATTGAACCATTCGACATACGCACCGACGTCGATGCCAAGCCGAGCGTCGACTCCCTGATTGGTCGAACCGCCGGTCTGCCAATCCCACGTTGAGCTGGTTGCCCCAACTTTGGCACCGCAGCGCTTGATCGATTGGCTCGCTCCGACGGAGAAGACAGCAAACAGCAGGAAACTGGTCAAGATCCATCGATTCATTTGACCCTCCTGGGTCTCGTCCTTGTCATACCGGCCGGGTTGGTGCATTCGCAATCGCTGAGGGGGTCTGGCAACCGACGATCGCCGGGGCTTCATGAATCAATTCGTCGTTCTTAAGCGCTTCGACCATGAACAGGGCAAAGTCGATGCGGCGAGTAATGTTGCTCTTCAATATGGGGTCATCTACATGCCGGCTCCACACGGGCAAGCCCTGGCTTGCGCCTTCTTCCAGATCGCTCCCTCGTACCACGGTCCACCGCCTGCCGCTCGCAAAAATGCCCTGGCATGCTTTCACCTGGTCGTCAAGCTCTGCCAAACGTGTGAGTCGAGCCACCCAGCCGAAGAGCTTCACCAGCATTTTGAACCTCCACGTGTACACATCCTTCCCGTCCCGCGTGATATGCCAGCCGCACGAGAACACGAGGCGGGCGTCCAAACGTGCATAGTCGAGCACTGCTTGTGCGGTTCCCGTTGAGTATTGTTGAATGCCCCAGGGAATGAGAACGGTGAGCACTCCGTCGCACCCCGCAACCGCTTTCTTGATGACATCGCGGTCGTTGGTCTTTCCCGGAATGACTGTGATGCGCCCTTTGTACGCATCCAGTTTATGGACGCTTTTCTCACGGCACACTCCAACCACGTCATATCCTTGATCCAGTGCATGCTGCACCATGTACCGCCCGAGCTTGCCTGAAGCACCGACAATGCAGACCTTCACTGAGCACCTCCCAGTTTAGTATGATTTCGCTATTCAAACAGACCCGTTCCACCGATATCCATGCCACGTGCCAACGGCCAGCGATCGATTAGCCTGTATGTGCATGAAAGCATACGTACCGCCGCTGATACCGAAGCGGAAGATCTCCTTGGCAATTGTGTTCCGCTATGCGTCTGTCATGACGCATCACTTTTCTTCAAGACAACCACGTTCTTTGCAAGCGTTTTGAATCTCACTCCGTTTGACTGCACAACTGTGATTGAAACATGGCCCGTCTTTCCGGTCTTGATATCCGTTACGGTGCCTCTTTTCCCTGCATGAACGCCGCCAACTACTTTGCAGCGTGCTCCATCAACTACGTTGCCGATGGGTCTCTCGTTCATAGTGGTCCCTCTTCTTGCGCTGCAATGTGCTTCGGTGGTCAACTCTTCTTTGCACTCCTGTACGCTTTCGTCAGTATTCTCTTGAGAACAATCGAGTCCACATCGCTGAGCGACCGGATGTACCGCCAGCCCTTGCCAGTGCTGTGTTTTCCCCGTTTCAAGATCCTCCCGCAATGGGGATCAAGCATACTCGAGGCCGAGTTTGTATGCCCGGTTCAGGTAACCCTGTCTGGTTTCATCATCCGCTACGGCCGTGCGATAGAAGTACACATGCTCGACTTTCTTGACTCCCGGATACCGCAACCCCCAGTCATCTATGATTCGCGTCATTGGTGCCTCCCAGTAGTTCTTGTAGTCTTCTTCATTGAAGAGCGTCGTGCTTATGACCAGGGCTTTTTCGTGGTGGAGCAATGGTATTCGACCTTTCGCCTCACCGTTCCATCCCAGGGATGTCAGCGCATACGCATCGCCGTACGAGAAGACCCGTTCGAACCATCCCTTCAGAATTGCCGGAAAGTGTAGCCAGAACACGGGTGCAATGAAGGCAAGACCCTGGGCATTATTGATTTTTTCCCACTGGGCGATGACGTCTTTGGGCCTATGCTCGTGGATGAATTTCGCCACAGACACAGAATCTTTGTTACGAAGCCAGCGCGAGGCTATGAATCTCTGAATGGGACCTCCGGCAGCGTCCAACACCCGTTGCTTCAGGTTCATTCGTTCGAGAATATCCGAAGGCATGCTTTCATGCACATAACTGGCGAAGTCCTGCATGCGAAAGACCGGATCAAATCGAATGGCATAGAGATCTATAACTTCGCTGACATGGCCGGCGTCTTCCAAGCCTTTTGTGAACTGCCGAAGGATGGCGTGGCAGAAAGAGTTCGGGTTCGGATGCGCGTATACTGTCAAGACTCTCATGAGATGATCCTCCTAGGATTACTATGAACGGGACACCCTCGCATTCAATGCGACCGAGTTTCCGCGATCAACTTCCTGGCTTCCTTGGGAACAACATCGGCGTTCTGGATTTGTACTCCAGATAGGATGCTCCAAATCGAATCTCCAATTCCCGTTCTTCATAGACTTTCACAAGGAAAAGTAATGCCGGAGCAAAGAGGATCAGGACCCAGAGGACAAACAATACTGATTGAAACCAAATCCCCAACGAGAGGCCCAGAGCTATCGTTGCCAGCACCATCGGATTGCGCGTCCACGCATACAACCAATCTACAGCCAATTTCCGACTCAGCGCAACCGCAAAAGGTGCACCAAGTCCTTTCGCGGCAAGGTTTATCACGGTCAGCAGTGTGGCCCCACCAGTTACAATCACCAACAGTATGCCGACTTCAGTTGGCACGGGGAGTTGCCAGCCAGACCAATCATGATGAGTCTTTATTGCTCGGATGATGGCTACGCCAGCCAGAACTACCACGGCATAGTGGACAAACGAGGTTATCCAGGTGGCACGACTCATTGTTGGCTTAATATCAAGCAACTTTCTCCCAAACCAAGCGAAAGGAAACATCAAGAAGACTCCTCCAGCAATGAGTGAAAGATTCACTATGTCCGAAAGCGGTTGACGGAGCACCCACAACCAGAGAGCTATGATGAGAACGAACAGAGTGATCCGAACAAGTGCGTCAAGGATATGTTTCATGGCCGATTGCTCCAGCGCCGAGAAATGGAGTGATCACTTTATGGTTGGCTAACCTGAGTTTTATTTTCGGATAGAGAGCGTGCGAGCGCAGGCTTGCCGTTTGTTAGGCGCAGGGCAGCAATTCTGATTCGTTTGAACAAAAGCCAGCTTAGGCACTTTCGTCATCCGCTCACTGAGCAGGTTTACGTGTCTGAGTCAGGAACTGTTGCCTCAGGTTGTTGAGCGAGCTCTGTACGATCTTGATCCATTGCGGTCTCAAGAACAGGGTGTCACATAGAGAGCCGATCAAAGGAATTGGCATGTGACCTTCGACAGCGTGAGTAAATCTTGTGGTTGAGCCGATTGGTTCAAAGACCCATGTAGTTCTATGGGGTATACCCTTGGTGGAAATTCCGGTCCAACCTTTGTTCTGCACAAAATCGTGGATTTCAGTCTCTACAATTGCAGAAACGGCCAGGACACGGACCTTGTATGCGTATCGGGCACCGTTACCGTAAGAAACCACTGTCGTGGTCTTGACGTCAGAGACACCTTCGTACCACTCTGACCATTTCTGATAATCAGCCGCATAGTTGAACACTTGGTCGACAGGCGCCTGGATGACAATGTTTTGTTCGACGCGAATCATCAGGAAAGCCTCCCAGAAAGTGATTAAAAACTGAGAAAGCATCTAATTCTTCTCATCGCTGCGTTGCGCTTGTTATGCGCAGGCAAAGTTCTATATGAATCGCGTTCTGCAGCACAAAAAATAAAGCCAACAAAATGATTTGCATCTACCGGTTGTTATGCGCCGCCTCTTTCCTGCAGAATAGCATGTATTCGTTTGATATGATGCAGCACATGATCGCCCTGCATCTGGATCACAAAGCCAATGGGGACGTGTTCAATTTCCCCTTGTGGCGTGCGTACAACCACAGCGCGATTCCACGCCTCTGGCACGCAGTCCAGGAGTTGAAGGATATGCTCCCGAGTGGCTTTGAGCAGCGACAACGACACAGCAATTGACCGTTGGCTGTACGCCCACCGCTCAGCCCAGGTCTCCTGCGTGAGCGGCCAGTACCAATCCAAATGAAACTCGGCTCTATCGTTTCCTATCGCTATTTTGATGGCCAACTTCCAGAGATCATCCCCATCAACAACGTGATGGACGATCTGTCGAACGGACCAACCGCCTCCGGAAGGCCTGGCATCCAGGTCGGCGTCCTGCAGAGCCATCACCGCGCGTTCGAGCAGTAGCGGACCCTCACGAAAGCGGGTAATCGTGCTATCACGATCTTCTGGTGCAATCATAGTACACCTTTATTGTTGGCTCCCCTCACTTGCTGCAGCTTTCCCTTATCAATGATTCGCCACGCTGGAGGAGATTCCTCTCTAGGTCTTAGGCGATCATAGATCGAAGGCCGGAAGGCTGATGGTCAATTGATCCGTATACGATCTTGACTCCTTTCAAGCACATCCAGACGGCTCTCTGGCTGTGATGGCATCTCTCTTGCAACAGCCTGTGTCGGGTGCACATTCCCTATCGCAGAGAATCAAGTCGGCTCTGCAACGAGGAGGACAAATCGCCATTCTTGTCCCAAATGACCGATGAGTCCTGGCAGAAGCCCACGGCTTGACCACCAATCCATTGTTCGTAACCCGACGTCTTGATCGTCGTGAAAGGGGTCCACTCAGCCTTCCCGCCTTCCTGCGCAGGCAGAAACTGGCCGCACAACATGTAGAGGTCTTCTCCACCGGGGGTCTCAATGTGCCCGATGCGCACATCACGAAACCGGACAACTAACGGGCCATGTGTATGAAAATCACGGGCGGCTGCTGAAAGTAAGAATTGGACTACTGAATCTATTGGCACTTCCTGCAGTTGAGAAGCACGTACCTGGGTGTGGCTCACCGTCTCGGATTCATTGCGCGTGACAGGAGCAGTGTTGCATGCTGCGAGAACTACCATGGCAAATAGAAATGCAGGATATCGCATGATCCGCCTCGGCCGCTAACTCTCATTAAGTAAGTTTCGATATGCTATACACAACGATGAGCGGTGTCGCCACTTGAGTTTTGGCGCTGGGTGGTGACAGAGCCACAGGCTGTCGGCTAGGGAACCCAGCCGGGCATCGCAGCAGCCCGCTTCACCCACATCGCCATCTGCGCCTCGTCGAGATCGTCCTCATGGATGTCGATCCAGCGGGCGTCCTTGCCTTTACCTCCGGGTGGAATGGGTCGCAGCGACGTGCCTCTGAAGAAGGTCACCTTGACGTAGTGCGTGAAGACGTGGAACGACACAAACCAGCCCTGGCCTTCGACGCCGTAGAACGGTGAGTTCCACTTCACGGCTTTGCGCACGTCGGGCACGTTCCGCACGATGAGCGCGTCGAGGCGCTTTCCAATGTCGCGCTTCCAGCCCGGCATCGCGGCGATGTATGCCTGCACCGGAGCGCCACCGTCCGCCTTTGCAATGCGCGGGTTGCCGCCCGAGAGGAGGACAACCCTCTCGCCTTTTCGCACCTTGATCGGCTTGGCCTCTCTCGCATCTGGCCCAGCCTTCACACCTGCATTCGCCGACGCGCCATTCTGGGCCACCGCTTCCCTCACGAGCGCCTTGAACGCGCTCGCGTTGATCTTCTCCCCTTCGTGAATGTCGATCGCCCTTCGCGTGTTGCCTTCCAGGCTGGCATTGAAGAGGCGCGATGGGTCTGGGATTCTGGCCCCCCGGGCGAACGTGAGCTTCACGACCTTCGTGTACGCCTCCCCCGTACAGACAATCCCGTGGTGCGACCAGACCGGAGTGCCCATCCACTTCCACTCTTCGGTCATCTCGGGGTCGGCTTCCAGGATCAGCGCCCGCATGCGAGTTAGGGTCTTCCCGCGCCATCCCCCCAGGTCGCGGATTCGCTGGTCGATGAGCCGTGAAGCGGTTTTTCCGGTCGCTTGCTCACGGCTCCTCATACCCTTAAGGACGGTTCTTTTGTTGGGCGGAGACTTGCCGGCCGACTTGCGTGGCTTGCTTGCGCGCGACGTGCCCTCGACCTTCGGCTCTCTCCTCTTTGGTTCTATCGCCACGGTCTTTTCTCCAACTTGATGTGATACCCAATCTCTTATTTTCTTTTGAAAAAGACGTGTGCCGCTTTTTCAGTCGGCACATACTCAACGCATTCATATCCGAGTTCAGGTAAATTGATGTCGCGCCATAAGTTCTCCCCGGATCCAAGTACAGTGGGTGATACCGCGATGTGCATTTCATCCACTAACTTTGACCTCAGATATTGCCGGATTGTGTTAGCCCCACCGCCCAAACGAATATCCTTTCCCCTGGCTCCTGCTTTTGCCAGCTTGAGCGCAGCCTCGATTCCATCGCTGACAAAATGGAATGTTGTTCCTCCTTCCATCTCAACGGATGGTCTCGAATGATGAGTTAAAACATAAACAGGTGTATGATATGGGGGATTATCTCCCCACCATCCTTTCCAGGAATGATCTTCCCAGGGGCCTCTCATTGGACCGAACATGTTTCGCCCCATTATCCACGCGCCAATGTTCTCAAATCCTCTCGCGGCAAAATCATCATCGACGCCCGTAGTGCCTCCGTCTGCACCGCCGCCAAGCATCTCACTGTGCATTACCCGGAATGTCTTCGTTGGGAGAACCCATTCGTGCAAAGACATGCCACCGATTCCCATAGGACTATCCATGCTTTGATTGGGTCCGGCTCCGTATCCGTCGATTGAAACCGCATAACACAAGACTTTCAATTTACTCATATCACATTCTCCAGTGTTAGATTAAGAATCAATCCTGCTATTGTGGCTTCGTTGGACTTCCAACAAGGAGACCCAAGACCAGCAAGAGAAGGAAGAGAACGAAAATACTCCACAATATCCAACTGATCCATCGTTTTTTCGGATTCCTTACCCAGTACCAGAGGATAGAGGAGAGCAGGAACGCTTGCGGGACAATTTCGATCCACCCAGTAAGTTGATTGGTGATCGGAACGGTCGTGAAGACCATCCCTTCGAGTGACCCAGGAGCAGGACCGAAAGTCGAGAGAATCCCCAGGCCGACCAGAGTCCACCACATGAGAAGCCAGCCATACTTCTTGTTGAAGAAGACTTCGCGGAGCGGATAGAACACTAAGGCGAAGACCAGCCCTCGAATCGGCTGGAACAACGGACCGGCCATGACGATTGGATCCGTCGTTTGCCGCATGAAGGACGCCATCCCAGGAGCAGCAAACGCTTCGGCATAGTTGAGCGACGGAAGTGCGCATGGCATCGCGTTTCGCATTGTCCGGTTCAAGAGTAGCCAAATGGATCGGACAGGATTCGCAGTCGATACCGCAATAAGCGATCATCCCGTGGACCTCCAATCAACGGGGCTGCCGAGCAGTATGGGATCTCATCCTCCGACCACGACCTTGAATCCTCCGTAGGCCATACGCTTAACGTCGAACGGCATTTCGGTCAACTGGTCGCCCATCGCGGCAATTTCTTTCATTACTTTCGCATTTACGCGATCACGATGTGCTCGCGACTTGAAAACGATATACGAGAATCCTACTGTTTCGCCACGTTTGAGCCTGGTCATCCGCGGGAAAAGTGCGCCCCACTTCGGCTTGAGGTCATCGCCGATGCACTCCTTGTAATCCAGGGCGCCGTGCTTCTTCCAGAGCTTGTGCCCCGCCCGAGCCATTCGAAGATACGCCTTGATGTTCTTCTTGGGTATGACGAAAACGTATCCGTCGACGTATTTCATGTGGTGCCTCCTTGGGTGAGTGTGACATGTCAGAGAATATCAACATCAGCTATATCAAGTCTTGGCAACGATTATTAGCTGAACTCTGTGCTGCGAAGCGCGTGGTGAACTTCCTTCTGCTTGCGCATTCGTTTCCGTGGCCACTTCGTGCTGGGCTGGCGATAGCCAGATGCACGAGCGTCGGGTGCCTGCTTGTGAGGCGTCGTAGCCGCTCGCCTTGTATCGGTGGCAATACCTTAGTCTCGCATGTCGACCCAGAAGCTAAAGGTACTGTTGCCCACCCAACGCCAGTCCTTTGTGAAGAACCGGCCACTAAGAAAGCCTGCGAGATTCCAGTCCTGTATCTTGAGCAGCCCCACGCGCACTGTGTCAATGCGTGGAGGCTCCGATAGAACGTCCATTATCCTTGTCACGGTTAGCAGGACCGGCGTGGGAAGGGTTCCCGTACCGTGGTCACGCATGAACAGGTCAATATCAGTAATGTCGTCGCCGCTGAAGTAGCGCCGACGCAGATGAACGGTATCGTGCTGAATCGTCGCGCGCCAGGCTTGCGTGACACCCATACGATCAACCACAAAGGAATCGCGCGCCGTGACAGGTGGCAGGACATCGTACGGTACGACCGACAAGTGAGTGCTGTCGTACGCTTCCGTCACGGTGAAGAGGTCGCTTGTTGCAAGCCCGCCATCGCCGAGGGCCACGTGGATAGGGCCGTTGGAGGCACCAAAGGGCACATAGGTGTAGAGCACCGAGGCCGAGCCACTGTCCGCGGCAAGTTCATCGCCGCCTGTGAAGCGCACGGCATTGTAGCGTGGGGGAAGAATAAAATGAGTCCCCGTGAGAGTCACAATGGTTCCGATTCGACCGGAGATCGGAGAGGCATTGATGGTGAGTGCCGGTTCCTTACCCTGATCCGGTGTGGATTGGCTGCCAAGATCGGAACAACCCATCTGGCAAAACACCAGCGCAAGCAAACTGAACTGTAACAATGCCGATATAGCATTCATTGGTTCAAACCTTGCGTACGCAAACCAGTGCGCGACGCGGTTCGATGTTTTACGCAAAGGCCACAATCCGACCATTTGCACTTTTCGGTATAGCTGGTTATCTGCTCTTCCGTGGGGCGACGTCTGCGATTGGGTCTGCCAGGTCGGTTGCTCCCATAAGCACATCTTTCAACAAGACATTCAGTGTTCTCTCTGGTTCCTCAAATATGGGGCTGTGAGCGGACTGTTCAAACGTATAGAATCCCTTCTTTGACGCTCGCACCTCATGAAAATAGGACTTTGCCTCGTCATACGAGACAGTGTAGTCATGTATGCCGTGAAAGAAGTAGACCGGAAGACCAAGTTCTGTTACTGTTTTGCTCAAATCGGTGGCTACTATCTCATTCCAAAGAGAGCCAACGCCAGACCGAAGTTTGCCCTTCCACAGGTTTATCTTTTCAGCCAAAGTGTATTCCTTGAACATGAGCGAGGGCAGAAAAATGCCGCTGAGTACTGATTTCATATCACGAGTCGTGCCGACACCAAGACTATGCATTGCCTCGTCCCGCACTGCAAGGTACGCCTCCGTCACACCATCAGACAGTGAGACCGGCGCTCCTTCGAGCTTTCGTACCATCGAGGTGTTTCCATTCGCTTTGAACTGCTTGAGCATGTAGTCGTATGCGAGTGCCTCCGATTTGAGTTGATACGATATCTGTGCCACACCGATGTACGCGAAGTACAAGTGTGGTCTCCGTGCAGCCGCTTGTATCCCAATGAACGTTCCCCCGGAATGAGCCATGAGATATATCTTCTCTTTGCCGAAACGGCGGCGCAGGTAGTCCGTCACTTCAAATACATCAGATATGAATTGCTCGGCCGACATCGTTGCCGGCGACATAGTGGAACCATAGGAAAGTCCTGAACCACGCTGCTCCCACCACACAACTTAGCCGTTGGTTGACAGCTACCTTCCAAAACTCGTTTTCAGCGATCCGGTCGGACAGCTTTCGACGCAACGCTGACAAAGGATGCAATCGCCTTTACCAATGGGTGTGCCCATTTTCACACGTGCAGCCACGGGTATGTCCATTGGACAGACCTCTGTGCACGCATCACATTCGGTGCACGATTCGGTCTGCGCGGAAACATGCAGGAACGCCGGGCGGCTCGTCCATCGAAGAATGAATCCGGTGGGACAAAGATATTTGCAGAACGCGCGTTGGTCGCGCAGAGTCAGTGCCAGCGCAATCGCTGCCGCATAGTAAATGGCAATGCCGACAGCGACGGACCAGAGGCTGTCGCCGCGCATGTGTCCGTGGGCTCCGGCGGGCTGGGAGTCGGGCACCAGCACGAACGCAACTGCGGCCGCAAAACTTACGGCCACACCGAGTAGCGGTGTCCAAACCCAGAGACCCTTGCGCCGGCCTGGATTCTTGCCGACGGGAAGACGTTCGAGCACCATCGCGCGCCAACATCCCCATCCACACAGAATTCGGCCGAAGATGAGCGGCCCGAGGACAGTGGTCACCATCGTGTGGCCGATAGCCGGACCTACTGTTCCCAGGATCAGGAGCTCGAAGAAGCCATGTATGTCGAGGTTGACTGCATCAACCAATGAGAACATGAGGATTCCCAATCCACCGGCGGCCAGGACGAGCCACCGCCACCACTGTTTGCGGGTAGCGTGGGCAAAGGCGTACCCGGCGAGCAATGCCCCCTGGGCCCCAGAACAAAATAGAGCAATGGCGAAACCAAATGCGTTTCCCCGGAACAGAACTACTGCAGCCAACGGCCAAAAGACGAGAAGGGCGATAGCGCCGTAGACGAGCAACGCACGACTGATTCTGCGGGGTGTTGTGCACTCCCCGGTCACGGGATCCTCCAGTATTGCGCGTATCTTGAAATGATTGCGTCCGAACTATCGAGTGTGTGGTTTTCCAGTCAATATCGCTCTCTGGCTTCCCGTGAATTAGATGTGCCGCAATACACTTTGGAAAATGAATCTTTGCTTGCCGCCGCATGCCGTTGTCAGGCGTTAACATGCAGCACGTAGCTCACACCGAGTGCGCATACCCATAAACCCACTCCGAAAACGGTATGTGTCATAAGGCTTTTCAGCTTGGCTTGCGTTGGATTGAGAGTTTTGGATGAAGCAATTCCCAGGCCGAACGAAGGCTGCAAGATGAAGAACGGGAATATTACAGTGCCAATGCCGTAGAGCAGTGCAGGCAGCAAAGTTGGTTGCACAAGCCAGTCAGCTGGAGCAATGAGGACGAACACAAGCCCGAGCACGATCCCAATAGTGTAGTGGGCCATCCAGCCGACCGCACACTCAAAGGGCTTCTGTGGCGCGTCAATGATACTCGCATGCCGAAAAGTCCCCATCGGCATGTGGCGAAGCCAGCGGCCCAGCAAACAGTAGTTGAGTGATCGAATACTGAACGCTCGCTTCAGGAACACGTTCCAGAGGTCCACGAGAAGGGTTGCGCCAATACCAACGGCAATTGCACCAAGGATGTAGTGTGCTTCCATGCCCATGCTCTATTTCGATATGGATGTTGCCGCCTAACGGCAAGAGTGGGGCCGCGGCGGGTTATCATCGCACAGTCGCCGTCGGCTCCAAACCGTGTTAGACATCAACGGGGACGCTCCCTCTGGTCTTGCGGAAGAGCGGGCGCACCTATTCTTCCGTGAGAGCGCGGGCCTGGATGTACCCGTCGACCACAGGAGACTGCCTGAACCCCTTGACGATGGTGTAGATCGTGATCGAAAGCTCCCACACGATCTCAAGGACCGTGAGGGCAAATAGACCGGCACTCATCGGCTTAAGCGCATCGAACAGCACCAGCACACCACCGGCGAACGCAAGCGGCCCGCCAATGAGGCCGAGGAGGGCCATGCGCCGCGGGACGAGTCCCGACCGGTACATCAGGTACCCAAGCAGTAATCCGTTCCCGAAGCCGGCACAGAACTGCGGCCCAAGCAGGAACGTCCAGTCGTGGAACGCCAGAAGCGACCTGCCAGCCATGGTGAGGGCATTGCTGTCGCCACCTGGCGCGAAGCTGGTCCGCAATGTTACGATCGACATCAGGCTGATAACACCCGCGAGAATGATCACCGACTCCACGATGCGCGACGCGACGTAGCCGAGCGCAACGGCTTCCTTGACCCGCTTGACGACAGGAAAGAGGACGATCGCAGTCGCGATGTTGCAGATGGCGAGCAGGATTTCGAAGAGTGCACCCGTAGAGATGCGCGTGTCGAACCCCCCGCCGAGGATATAGCCGGCGTCGTGGAGTACAGGATCGTAGAAGAAAAGCGCCGGGATCGAGAATACAAAAGTGCCGGCAAAGAACAGCCCAAAGATCAACGACGTTTTCCTAGCCGGGTCCATTCGGTTTCCTCCTGGTTGGGGTTGATTGGATCCTAAGCTCAGTCCGCTGCGTTATGTTTCGGCCTAACTTCTGATTATCCGGTTTTCACATCTTCAAAAGTTTAAATGTATACTAATTCCCTGATATCAACAAATGTTTCTGGCTTGGGGCGTTTCACATAACAACATGCTATCCGCACGTTTCGTTGCGTTTCTCTGATGGTGCTCGGCTCCTCCATGTGCGTGCGTCTTCCAGCAATTGTTCTATGATTGGCCGCTTCGCTTGACTATACGTAAGGAGCGTCTGCTTGCCCTCGGCCATGACGCGAGCTTTGAATTGACCGTACCGCCGGGCCTCACGTGGATTAGCAAGAAGGTACTCGCGCAGGAGAATATTGTCATTCCAGATCGTGCCCAGGTGTTCGACTACGTGTGCATTAACAGCCGTTTTGCCCCGTTTTCGGAAGTACAGCCTTCCGGCTACACCTGCCTCGCCAAGCGATTCGTATTCATCCAGCAGCGGAGCAATCACCTCTGTTCTGAGAGAGGTTGTCGCGACGCCAACCATGACATCGATGATGGGTTTCGACTGAAGATCAGGAATTGCTGTGCTGCCGATGTGCTCGATCGCAATCACTTCATCTCGAAGCTTGCGTTTCAGCCGCTCCGATTCCTGCCGAAAGTCCTCGATCCAGGTTTGATCGTAGGCTAGGAGTTCAACCGGCTCATCCACTTCAATGCCGTGATAGTCCTTCATTCTCTTTACCAGTGTAACCTCGTCTACCGTTCACCGTGACCCCCTTTGCTTGTGCCACGACCGGCCATTCAACCATCGGCACCTTGGATCACCGATTGCAGCTCGATCATGTTCCCCTCGGGATCCCGCACATAGCACCATGTCACCTCTGCTCCCGTTGTCAGGACAAGTCTTACTATCTCTCCGACCGGGGTACCGCCAGCCGCAATGACAGCCCCTCTTGCATCGCGGACGTCCATAACGGCAAACGCAATGTGTCCGAAGCCGGGTTGGTTGACTGCATGCATTGCAGATCCCTCCTGCAACACAGAATAGGAAAAGATCTCCAGCGTCGGCCCATGCCCCTCAAATCCGGGCAACTTCAAGTGAACACCGTGAAGTTCGCTTCCACGCACGGCTGTGCCACGCTCAAGGTCGGGTCCGCCAAAATGCCGCTCAGGAGGAACAGGGCGGCAGTCAAAGACATCTTGATAGAACCTGGCGAGCCGCTGCCAATCTCGAGCAATCAGATTCGTATGGACAAATCGAGCCTGAATCGCTATCACAGACAAGCCCCTTTCGCTTACGACGTAAGAGACAATCCAGCGAAGATGCAGCGATCAGAAGTTCGAGCGAAAGCATGGAGAACTAGTCGGCGACCATGAGCTCGATTGCTTCTCGTGACCGGTGAGCCATCACCATGACTTCTATTCATTCTTGGCAAGTCGTCCGGAGCAACGAAGCGCGCCAACACCCTACGATTTGCGCAGAATCTTCTCCATGGTCCTCCCTTTCGCCAACTCATCGACCAGCTTATCCAAATACCTGATCTGCTGGGTCAATGGATCCTTGATCTCCTCTACGCGATAGCCACAGATTACTCCGGTGATAAGATGTGCGTTGGGGTTCAGCGACGCTTGTCGGAAGAATATTTCGAAGGTCACATTTGCCTCTATCAGTCCCTGCAGCTTTTCGTTATCGAAGCCTGTTAACCACTTAATGACCTGATCCAGTTCTTTCTCGGTCCTGCCTTTCCTCTTCACTTTTGCGACATACATTGGATAGACCGAAGCGAAGGTCATTTGTGCGATGCGCCGATCGTGCGTGCTCATTCTGGCCTTGAATTGATATTTAGTGAAAGTCAGCGAATAACCGTGAACCTTTGGTGATGGACGCGATCTGTCTCTTTCAATTGACGCGAGCCAACACGGCGCGAGCAACGGGGTGAGCGAGCTCAACGTTTCAGTTGGCCGGCAACCGTGACTAACGCGCCTGCTCATTGGCCTTGGGGCGGCTGCCATAGCTCGACCTTGTTTCCCTCTGGATCAATGACCCAGGCGAACTTCCCATACTCGGATTCGTCAATCTTCTCGAGCACATTACAGCCTTCTTCCTTCAAGGCCTTGACCAAGGCGTGGAGGTCTTCTACTCGATAGTTGATCATGAAGGGAGCAGAGCCCGGAGCAAAGTTATCACCTTCTTCCGGACTGATGGACCAGATAGTTGTGCCTGCAACCGGCTTGCCGTCGGCATCGGTCCAAGTGAAGGCAGCTCCGCCCCAGACTTGGACATCGATTCCCAAGTGTCGCTTGTACCAAGCCTGCAGGGATGGAGCGTCTTTGGCCTTGAAGAAGATGCCGCCGATGCCAGTGACTCGTTTCATGCGACCTCCGATACACCGTGGTAGTGAAAGGAATATCTCTTATGCGACCTGCTTCATTTCCCTGCTCGATCGGTTTCCTAGCCGGTGACATGAACAGAGGACGGTAGGACATCCGGTTCGTCGATCGCGGGGATTTTCCGCATCCATACCAGCTGTCGAGCAGCAGATGATACTCCTCCGACAGCAACACCTACAATGAAGAGAGAAGCAGAACAGGCTGCAAGGAGGATGAGAAACAAAGAGAGTGCGAAGTAGCGCCCCATTTGCATGAGATAGCCCGTGCGCTGATGCAAATATATCTTGCCGTGAAGGCCATGCCGCCCAGCTCTATATCCAAGCAGGTTGCCAAGATGGGTCGTATCCACAATAAGGTACAGACCCCACACATAGCCGAGCAATAGCGGACGGAGATTCTGTGGAACCCAAATAAGCCCGGCTGTCACAATAACAGTCATGATAAGCGCAGGAACGAGGTGCCTGGGTTCAACAATGCGCTTCGCATTGACCGTTGACTGGTACCTTTGATTCCCCTCGATGGTGTTAACGGGATAGCTCTGGTAATGATCGGCGTAATGGAGCTGGCGCTCCCGTTCTTGTAGGATGGTGAGCAGCCAATCGACCCACGCCAAAAGGAAAGTGACACCACCAGCTATCAAAGGGTGAGATGAGAGCCAGTCAATCATGCCAAAACTCGTCAGAAGGTGAAACGGTTGTTATCTGGTGCCGCAAAACGCCTTACCAACCGTATCTTCGCTTGCGCATAACGTTCAGGCACCACGCCGTTGCAAGCTGCCGACATCGAATTGATCTTCCATTGTTCCGGCGGCGAGCAATGGAGCGAGAACTACTATTCTGAAAACTCAGCCCGGACAGAGCCTTTCACAATATCAAGTGACGTGGCCACGGTTGTTCTGTGCAGTGCGCCGCCACTTGCATGAGCATTGGAACACCGCTATGCAATCCATCCATATGCATGGGCAATCACATCGAAGATTTCCCTGATCAGCGGTTCACCGGAATCACTGTTTGTCATGATGACAACTCCATCAGGGGACACGACAGAAAGAACCATGAAGCAGCGATAGCCCGCATTCCCACCGCTATGTTGAAATCGAAAGACGCCTGCACTGGGCAACGACACTCCCAGTCCGAAGTCTTCGATCTGTCTGGTCAGCATCTCTTGCGCGAGATCCTGGCTTAGGAGCGCACTTGGCATCCCATGGTACGATCGCCAAACTTCAATCATGAATGAAGCAAGGTCTGTTGATGTGGTCCAAAGACCTCCTGCGGCTTGCTCAGGGAGCGTGTGCCACGACCCACTGAGAGGGGTTCCATTGGAAAGGTGACCGACAGCGGCGCTTGACCACAACTCCCGTGGTAGTGGCTGCTCGAATGTGCTAGAAACCATTTTTGCAGGCTGCAACACGAGTTCGTCGGCAAGCGACTTGAATGTTCGATGCAAAACATCGGTCATAAGAACTTGGACAACAACATAGCCTCCACCGGAATACTGAAATTTTAATCCGGGTTCCTTCACCGGCCGAATAGAATCTGCACCTGCCGACCAAGTACCATCGAGTATCTGAACGAGAGTCGGGATTTTGTCACTTGCCCGGAACTCCGGAACGCCGTGCATCGATAGTCCAGCGGAGTGACTGAGAAGCCTGCGAAGCGTGACGGATTTGTTCCTTGTAAACTCATTCCTGGGCACTTTCCAGGAAGTGAGCTTGAGGTTCACGTCTTCGTCTAACGTGAGCAGCCCCATTTCAACCATTCGCAGTGCGGCGACGGCAGACACAGGCTTGGAAATAGATGCGGCTTGAAACAAAGTGCTTGTGGTTATGCGGTCAGGTTTGCCGTGTTGGAGTACACCGTATCCCTTCGCCCAATCAATCCGCCCCTGATGAACAACCGCGATGCTCAATCCGGGTACATGGTGCTCCTCCAACTCGACGTTCACAGCGTCCTCAGGAATTGGTGTACCGGCAACGACCCGACCTTTCAGGGTGTCTTGGTGTTTTGAGCAACCAAACCCGAAGAACGCAATTGTTATGATCAGACAAACTCTAAAGATGCTAGTACTTTTCATGTGACGTGATTTCTTTGTCGCAAGAACACTGCTTACTTTGGCCCCACCGAGCCTTGAACGCCTTACCATTTTGAACCCCCACAATGAGCGTGCGTCGTGGTACAGGTTGTTATGCGATGCGCGCGCCCCCATTGGTCTACTTGTATCAGTAGAGCGTTCCCGCTTGATGATCTCGATGAAACTTGAACAAGGTCAATTCAATCGATCGCACTGGGACCCTCAAACGCTGAGCGTGATGTCGGAGAATCGTGAGGTAGTGATACCAATGCTCAAACGAGAAGCCCTGACCTGCAGGATTCTTCTTGACTGACTGCAGCTTGTGGAGCAACTGCCACACCCGAATATCGATAACCCCGTAGTGCTTCGGATCCGTCAGGGTGAGGATTGCAGAGGCAGTTGGTACACTTACTCCCCGCAGACCTGTAAGAAGCTGGAGTCTCCTTCTTTCATTCGTTGTCCCAAAAACCTTCCGGCTCACTTCCTCGATCTTGCTGGCTGAATTTCGCTCACACAGCCGTATTGCCCTCGGACTCTTCCAATAGCAGATGTCAAGAAACTCTCCGCGCGAGAGTTCGCCGTCAGCCTTCACGTGGCTCAATCGCCTGATGATCTTGCTTGTAGGCACGTCTTCCTCCACGATCGGCTCTTGAGTCAGGAGATCTCTCAGAGACTTGTATGGGATTGCTATTATTGCCATATGCTACCTTTGGGGCGCGCGTTTCGCATAACGTCTCGGCAAACAACGCCGCCCCGGCCCGGCGTTAGGAAAATGATCAATCTCTCCTCCAGGCCCCGGGGCGGGATGGAGTGAACACCCTCAATAACGAAATTCTTCACCGCTTCCCTTGCCTTTACCGCAGGAAGAAAGAGTAAGAAGAACTTCAGGTCCGTTTGTCTGTCAGAATGAGTCTGCTGCACAGGTTTCAAGACGTAAAGGGATTTCCTAAGCTCTTTAGCATCTGGATGTGCGGGTATCGCGTTACGTCTGCGCCAAGCACGCTGTGCCGCCGTCCACGCTTGCTCTAATTGACGGCGGCATGGATCGAGTTCAACTTATCGTGCGAGCGTCGGCATGTGTGCAAGCCTCTGCAAATGAATCGAGCATCGATGCTTGGCGCCGTTATGCGCAGTTCCCCCGCACGTCTTCCTAGTCATTTTCCGGCATCCGAAGTGTATCATGCTCGATCTTCCATGGTGATAACTACTTTCCCTCGGGCATGACCTTCTCCAAGATACCGGAGAGCTTCAGCCGTTTCATGTAACGGGTAACGTCTATCGATAACCGGTACGACTTCCCCGGCTTCCAGAAGGCCTTTCACAAAAATCAGATCCTCCTGGTTTGATTTTGCCGATACGCCTCCCATTTTCTTGCCGCCGGTTTTTGACATCCATGGTCCCAGGAGCATGGCCTCGAAGATCTGAGCCTTGGAACCTCCTGCCATAACATACACGCCCTTGGGAGTCAAGGCACGCTTATACGCTGGGAGCGAATGATATCCGTTTGCGGCAAGAATCAGGTCATACTGCTGCCCACTCTGGGTGAAATCTTCTTTAGTGTAATCAATAACATGGTCTGCTCCAAGTGATCGCGACTGGTCCAAATTCCTGGTACTGCACACGGCGGTCACTTCAGCCCCATACGATTTGGCGATCTGTACTGCAAACGTCCCCACCCCACCTGAAGCGCCATTAATCAAGACCTTCTGCCCCGGATGAATTTGCCCTTCATCGCGCAGACCCTGCAGGGCCGTGACTGCTGCCATTGGCACAGCCGCTGCTTCCGAGAACGATAGATTGGTTGGTTTCAAGGCAAATGCACTTTCAGAAGCCGAGACATACTCGGCAAAACTTCCATTACCGTGTCCGGCCATATCCCCGAAGACCTCATCACCTGGCTGAAACTGCTTGGCGTTTCTGCCGACCGCTTCTACCCGCCCTGCCACGTCAGCACCGAGTCTCTTGTTTTTGGGTTTGAGCAGCCCCCCGCCCATCAGGCGAACCAAGAATATGTCTGCGGTCAGGAAATGCCAGTCGTATGCATTGACGGACGCCGCATGGACCTTAATCAGCACTTCATCGTCCTTCGGTGCAGGCTTTTCGACGTCCGCGATTTGAAGAACATCAGGCGATCCATATCTGGTGTAAACAATCGCTTTCATGAACATTCCTCCAGGATTGCTTCATTCTCCATCGGCATAGATGTCGGCTGCCATAGAACATGCTCCCTGGCCAACGTGTGCGAGGCAATTGCGCGCACCGTTCCGGCACTACGCCGCCCCGCGCCAGCGCTTGCGAATGATTCGATCGAAAAGGCTATGATCGACGACACTAATTCCCCTGCCCCGGCGCGGAGTGGAGCGAGCACTACTTCAGAGCGCCATCCTTCTGTTCAACCTCCGCCTATGCAAGGTGCGAACACCGTGGCTACGGTTGCTATGCGGTCGTGGCCGCCCGCAGATCAAAGACACCGACCCCAAGAATGGCCGCCGTCCACTCCCAATACTTGGCCGGTGATCCAGTCGGCTTGATCCGAAGCGAGGAAACCGACTGCTCGGGCAATATCCACTGGCTGTCCGCATCGCCCGAGGGGGATTTTCTTCTTGAGCAGTTCTTCTGCTTCAGGCGTAATGTACGACTTGGGAATGCCGGTGTGGACCGGTCCGGGGGCAACAGCGTTTACGCGAATGCCGTATTTACCCAGTTCCACGGCAAGCGAGCGTGTATATGCCTCTAGGGCCGCTTTGCTGGCTCCGTAGTGGATCTGACCAGCAAAATATTGTGCAGCATTGGTACTAATGTTGACTATTGCCCCCTTTTCCCGCTTGGACATCCGAAAACGCTTCAGAAATTCTTGTATCAATAAGATCGAAGCCCGCACATTCACGGCGTACGTGCGATTGATCACCTCGGCGTCACAGTGTTCGATCGTGTCGTTGTGTTCCGCGTGGGCTGCGTTATTGATAAGGATATCAACCGGTCCAAACGCATTTTCCGCAAAGTCGAAAACCGCGGAGATACTTGCTGTCTGCGAAAGATCCACAGGGACACTCTCGGCAAACCCTCCGTTTTTGACAATCGACTCAACGACCCGAAGCGCCTCGGCCCTTCCCCCTATCGAGTGAAGCATCTTCACGTTTCGATATGCTGAGTAAGCATAATCATCCGGATTCAGCCAGGTGATGACGACTTTGCATCTGGTGGCAGCCAATTCCCGGGCGATGGCTTCACCGATGCCGTGATTTGCTCCTGTGACAATCGCGACTTGTCCCATGTTAGTATTCCCTCGGATTGCGCGCGGCCATGTGGCATAACGTTCCCCGTGGCCACGGGTGCTATGCGCAGGCAACGTTCTCTGTTGATCGCGTTTTGCGGTGAAAACCGGTGTCATCATGCTGTGTGTGTGTGATAACATAACGGACGGAGTTGTCGGACAAGAGCTTTTATCGGCCGTGGGGTTTGATTCTCAGGAGTCTCTCTTCTGTTTCCTTTAAAGCTCTCTCGGCAAATCTGTTGGTCAGGTCGGTCAATACCTGAAGTGCTGCATCGCGATCTGATTTATACAGGGCGACAATCTTCACTTCATTCGCTTTGACTGCCTCAAAGACATCCCTTTGAAAATTGCCTTTCCATTCCATGGTTGTTCCCATCTCATCGCCATAGCAGCTATCAACCCTGTTGGCGAAGTCGTCAAAGACCCAGCAAGCGTGTTCGGGATACATCCCGATATAGTCCCGGTTCTTGTTGTTGTAGTTCGCGAGCGCTTCCACGTATGTAGCCTTTTCGAAGTCGGGGGATATTCTGTTAATACCGTAATACCACGGTATGAAAGGCTGAATGCAGGGGTATCGCGGTGCTATCCACTGTACATTGCCGATCTCGGCAGGCAACCAGCTCCGTAGTTGGGTGATGCAGCTGTAGTCGTTATAGAGATTGCAGACGGTCAGAGTGTCATTGACCCTAAATCCGCTTCGGTGGTGTGGCGATCCGCAGCCAAGCGAAGTATCGTATGCAAACCCGGTATTCTCATAGTGATTCCCCAAATTATTGATGAGAGTCTGAATATCGACTTTGTGTTTCGGCTTAATGGAAAACGGAAAATCGGCGTTGAGGTCATAGTGCTGAGGGGCGAGCTGGTTGAGAATTGCCCATTTGCGAGCGATGTTCCAGATCGCATCAAGCCTGTCCTTGTGGCCATAAACCTTCCTGAAGTTGAATGGCATGTCTTTGTGCGGCTCATACCACCCGTTTCTTGCGGCGTAATCGATAATATCCGGCGACGCGAGATAGTTTGTCGTATCCCCTTCTTGGAATTCATCGATGACATAGCAGTTGGATATGACTGCCACTTCATCATCGGGGACGCGTCTCGCGATCCAGTGTGGGCCATTCGCGACTTCAAGAACCCAGGCTTCATTCGGATCGGCAATAGAATAGATCCTTCCAGAACTTGCATAACCATATTTCTCTACCAGCATCCCTGCGATCATCACGGCTTCTCTTGCCGTCCGCGCTCTTTCGATGACGATTCTCCGAAGGTTGTGGTCGATTCTGCCATTTCCGTTTTGCACCCTTG
>Ga0316601_100000120_pt1 | contig 29398 bp, 31 predicted proteins | sample OWC_soil_day5_no_FD_207663 | JGI IMG/M metagenome (GOLD analysis project Ga0316601, IMG submission 207663) | Wetland soil microbial communities from Old Woman Creek delta, Ohio, United States - OWC_soil_day5_noCT | ecosystem: Environmental > Terrestrial > Soil > Wetlands | place: USA: Ohio... | reverse complement strand
CCTTTTGCCAGGTCGTTAATAGGAAGGTATCCCGTGAAAACGAACACGCCGAAGGTTCCGTCCTCCTCGTCTGCGAAGTACTCGCTGAGCTCGCCTGTTTTCGTGTCCTTGAACACGACCGATTCAACCATCCCGTCTCCTTTGATCTCCTCGACGACGGAATTCCACTTCAACTCTATCTTCGGGTTCCTGAAGGCCTTTTCCTGTATTGATTTGGCTGCCCTCAGCTCATCCCTCCTGTGGACAATCGTCACCTTCCTGGCGAACTTCGTCAGGTAAAGTGCTTCCTCGACGGCCGAGTCTCCTCCGCCGATTACGAACACCTCAAGGTCCTGGAAGAAATCGGCATCGCAGGTGGCGCAGTAGGAAACTCCTTTCCCTATCATCTCGTTCTCGCCCGGACAGCCTATGTGCCTTGGCGCAGCGCCGGTTGCGATTATCACGGCCTTGGCGCGGTATTCCCCCTTTTCACCCTTGAGGACTTTGATCTCTCCGGAGAAATCCGCATCTTTTATGTTGTCCTTTTTCCTTTCAGCTCCGAAGCTGACCACCTGCTCCTCCATCCTCGCTATAAGGGAAGGCCCCGTGGCCTCCCTTACTGAGCCTGGGTAGTTTGCCACTTCGTGCGTTATCACTATCTGGCCTCCCACCTTTATCCTCTCCAGGAGGAGGGTTTTAAGCCTCGCCCTGGCAGAGTACAATGCTGCAGAAAGCCCTGCAGGACCGGAACCTATTATGACAACGTCATAAATATTATTCATGCTGTACCTCCTTTTTCAATATTCACTTGCCGCTTACTTTTAGTTCAACATTTTCATCAAATTCTGCGGTTTCTTTATCAGTTTCCTCTTCCCGAAGAGCCTTGAATATGCTGTAGCACATTACGAGCATTATCAGCATGAATGGAAACGCAGCCGCAATGGAAGCGGTCTGAAGTGTCTTTACCGCAGCAGTGCCTCCAACAAGTATGAGCATTATTGTGACTGTTCCCTGAGCAATTCCCCAAAACCCGCAAAGTTTTTTGCTTGGATTCTGGTCTCCTCCCGATGTCAGCATGCTCAGTACAAAAGTGGCTGAATTGGCAGCGCCTGCAAAGGACGCAATTATAAGGATAATCGCCAGCGGTGCAGTGATGGAGTAAAGCGGCAGATGCTGCAGCGTTACAAACAGAGCGGTTGAAATATTTGATTGAACAGCTGCCTGAATGGCACCGTTAGACAGTGCATCAAGGTTAAACGCAGCTCCCCCGTAGATTCCAATCCATACTAAGCAGAAACCGGAAGGCAGGAACACTGATGCAATTATGAATTCGCGGATAGTACGGCCCCTGGAAATACGCGCAATGAACTGACCTACAAATGCTGCCCACGCAATGTACCAGGCTCTGTAGAATACCGGCCAGGCTTCAGTCCAATCGACATTGCCCATCCACAAACTCTGTCCGATAAAGTTTTGAACATAATCGCCAAGGGTATGAGTAAAGTTGTTCAGTATGAATACCATTCCGCCAAACAGGAAAATAAACACCATGAATGCAATTGAAAGCCATACCTTCACGTCGGCAACAGCCTGCATCGCCTTGTGAAGTCCTGATACGGTGGCAAGAGTGAATATTGCTGTCATGATTGCGATAATAACAGCAGTCATGCCTGGCGTTGCTTGAATTCCCCATATATATTGTATTCCTGTGGCAATCTGACCTGCCCCCAGTCCTAAACTGGTCGCTACGCCAAACATCGTCGCAAACACGGCTAATACGTCGATTGCTTTGCCGATAGGACCGTGAATGCCTTCGCCAAGGATTGGATAAAATGCCGAGCTGATTAAGCACGGAAGACCTTTTCGATACTGGAAATAGCCGAGAGCCAAACCGCAAACCGCATAGATAATCCATACATGAATGCCGAAATCATTAAACACAATTCGCAGTGCGTCGTGCATAGCCTGCACGGTTCCCGGCTGACCTACAGGCGGATTCATGTAATGGGTCATCGGTTCTGCAATCGACCAAAAGACCAAGCCGATACCCATTCCCCCTCCGAACAGCATAGTGAACCACTTGAAATTTGTAAATTCCGGTTTTTCGTCATCCTTCCCCAGCTTGATCTTGCCAAAACGGCTGAGGGCAACAGCAAATATGAATATTGTAAAGATGAATACTGATATAAGATACAGCCAGCCGAAATTAGTAGTTAAAAATGATAACACGCCCTTGGCAGAATTAGCCATTTGAGAAGGCAATATCACGCTAAGCGCTACAAATAACAGGGCTATACCTGCAGAAACATAAAGAACGGAGCGGTCTTTTGACTTTTGTTCATTCGCCATAATAAATTTCTCCCCTTCATAGTAAAACTAATCCAAATAGGCCTCATCCATTAACAAGACCTATTTAGTTAACAGATTTATATTTTAACTTTGAATACGGTCTGCTCCTTGATTTCTGTTGCCAGGGAGTCAAGTGCCACTCCTACCCTGTGGTACCTGAGTTTCCACTGGGTTTCTTTCGAATCTCCAGGATTTCCCAAAGGATAAGGTATGGATATGGTAGGAACGATCCTGTTTGCTCCAACGGTTGTTGCTACCGGTATGAGGTTGCACATCTGGACAACCGGGAAGCCTGCTCTTTCTATTTCTTTTACCATCGTTGCGCCGCAACGTGTGCAGGTTCCTCAGGTGCTCGTCATGATGACGCCGTCCACTTTTGCATCCCTCAGGTATTCGACTATCTCCCTTGCCATTCTTGCTGCCTCACCCTGGGTTGTTCCTGTTCCGACTGTGGAATAGAAATATTCATGAAGCTTGCCTATCTTGCCTTCCTTCTCGTATGCCCTTAAAGCGTCGAGAGGTACTATTACGTTAGGGTCAGCATTTGCTGCTGCCGGATCGAAGCCTGCGTGAATTGTCTTGAAGTCGCCTGCATCGAGCCTGTCCATCTTGGAGTAGTCGTATCTTCCCCATCTCGTTGCGGACGCAGACTGTATCCTGTCTGGGTTTGCCAGAGGCACGATCCCGCCTGTAGTTACGACTGCTATGTTAGCCTTGCCGAGGTCCTTTATTGCAGGCGCAACGGCAACAGTGTCCTTCTTAGGTATTGGGAGCTCTGTGACGAAAGGTTCACCGTTCAGCTTTTTCACAAGCATGTCCACAACCCTTTTGGATGCAGGTTCCTTTGATTCGAGCCATACCTGGTGCCTTTTCCCTCTTCCGTAGTAGCCTTCAGCATCGGCCCAGAGGAGCTCTTCTCCGTTGAGCAGCTTGTTTCCGAAGGCCGCCATGGCCCCTATATCCTGCCTCATCCTTCCTGCGTTGTTTCCGCCCTTGAAGATGTATACGTCCTTCCTGAACATCTCGACGCCAGGGTTCTCAATGTGCATCGAGGATATTACAGGCACGTCGAATTTTTCCTTTACAGCCTTGCATATCACGCCGCAGGCGTTTCCGTATCTTCCAGCCTGGAATGCAGGGCCTGCGAAGAAAATGTCGAAATCCTTTCCTTCGAGGAATTTCATGATCCTTCCAACTGCTTCTTTTTCGTTTGATCCCATGAAGTTGTCTCCGCAGATTATCGTGTGGGTAACCTCTGCCCCGTTCAGCTGCTTATTCAGCTCCATAGCCGGGCCAACAAGGCCTTCCCTTATCTCTGGCTCAAAATCAGCCTTTTCTTCTCCGCCTATCTGGCCGAAGAACTGATTGATGTATAATATCGCTTTTTTCATATCAGATGCCCCCCTAAAACTCTTTCATTGTCTTCGGCGACCATCCGCAAACCTGGTCTCCGCAGAACATAGCGTTGTTTTCCATGATTATCGATCCGTCCGGCTTTACCGATGGTCCGAGAATCTCATCGTTCGCCCAGCCTCCTGAAAGACCGTCTCTGCCGAGAGATTCAAGCTCTCCGATGACTGTCTCCATAGGCAGGAGCTCTATAAGCTCGGATACGTTGCCGCAGGATACTATAGCATCAGCCTTCACGTCTAGAGCAACCAAAGGCTGGGATTCTCCGTCTCTGCCTGTGCATTCGTTTGTGATCCCGACCGTCTTAACGCCGGCATCCTCAAGAGCAACTATGCAGGCAATGAAGTCTGCATCAGGGTTTCCGTAGCCTTCCTCTGCTACTATCGCTCCGTCTGCGCCAAGTGACTTGGCCATCTGTGCTACGAACAGAGCTGCACGGTTCTTCTGTTCGAGTGCTACGTTGAGGTTTGACATTATTACTCCGAGGAAGTTTATTGTCTTTCCGTGAGCTGCATAAAGCTCTTTTATTGTAGGGTTGTTCTGGAATTCATATGTTGACCACTTTGACGATACCGGCATGAAGCTTCCCGAGATCACTGCTCCGTCCAGCACTTCGTTAGGATGCATGAACGTAGGCACCATATGGTTCATGTCCCATCCGTAAACAAGGTCGTTGTAGCCCATCTCCTCCATCTGGGACTGAGGCTGCATAACGAATACCATGCTCGGCAGCTTCTTCAGATCCTCAGATCTTTTTGTTACAGGATCCAGCTCGAAGGTTTCGATGTCTTCCGGGTCGAGGTCCTTGACGCAGCTTCCTATGTATTCAGCAAGCTTATGACCTGCCCACCTCAGTGCATGGTTTTTCTTCTGCTGTTCGTTCTTCTCGAATTCCTCGTCAGTGTCTCCAACGAGAACTATGTTTTTAAGCTGTGAATAATAGGTGTACTTTGCTCCTTCTCCGCTCATGTCTATGAGGCCGTCCTGGAACCCGCCCCAGTGCTTTCCGACTACGAGAAGACTGCAGTCCTTGAGAGCGTGTGTCCTTCCATCTCCGGCTGGCATCACGTCTCCTGTTACTCCAGGAAAGAGAGTGGAACCGTTTACCTTCACTCTGCATTCGATCGCTTCCTTGACAGGCACAAGGCGAACCCTGTCTCCCGGCTTAACTATGAGAAGCTCAGCTTCTGTAATATGTTCGTCTTCAAGCACAAAATCAAGGGCTTCCTTCTTGTTGATCGTAAGTATGCCTTGCCTGTAGCTTGTTTCATCGCCAAAAACAATGTCCTTAACATGAAAATTTCCGATTTCAAGTTTCATTACCGCACCTCATTTGTTTATTTTTTAAATAGTACTATTTGTCTAAATATTAACACATCATGTTTGTATTTTCAATCATGATTATAAAATAATCATGATTATTATTATTTTAATAACAAATCACCTTTATCACGAATCTTTATATGCCGGAGAATTCCGTTGAGGAATGCGGTGTCTCTGTGCTATAATGAAAATGTATATAATTTTCCATTTTTACCTGGAGGTCTTTATGAACAAGAGAACTATAAAGAAACATAGAAGCATGAGCTATTTCATAGATGCAGCTGCAAAGATCATGGACGAAGAAGGCATAGATTTCGTGACCATAAGGAAGGTGTCCGACCTTGCCGGCTATAACAGCGCCACCCTGTACAACTACTTCAAGAGCCTGGACGAGCTTATATTGTACGCCTCCATCAGACATCTGAAGGAGTACACCCTCACCCTTCCAAAGTTCTTGGAGACTGCGAAGGACAGCGTAGACAGATACATCAGGATATGGGACTGCTTCTGCAGGTATTCCTTCGCGAGCCCGCAGGTGTACAGCAACATATTTTTCGGCAAACATACTGGTTCGATTCCTCAGATAATCGAGGAGTACTACTCCATATTTCCGGAGGAGCTGGGAGAGCAGAGCGAGGAGCTCCTCTCCATGTTCATGGTGAGCGACATATACAAGAGAAACCTTGTGCTTGTATTAAAAATGCATTCTGACGGCTTCGTGAGGCAGGAGGACGTTGAATCCATCAACGAGATGTCCGTACTGCTATACTACGGCATGCTTACGCGGATATTGAATTCTGATGAAAAGCCGGACATAGACGATGTAACTGGCAGAACGCTCAGCTACATAAAGCAGATCCTGAAATCGTACCTTATTAATGTATAGCGCAAAAATCAGGTTGCCTTTCAAACAGAGTCATAAAAATGCTATAAAAAGGGACTGCCGCTGCATCAGATGATGCAGCGGCAATCCCTTTTTTAAATCTAATATCCTATATGACAGGCAACCAATTTTTTCCTTGAAATTGGAATTGAAGTTGATTGCAAATTCGGCATTTCGGTCCTCCCAAAGAAGACTCTCTTGGCCATTCGGACGAGTAGTGGGTAGCCTTGCGAAACCGCCATATTATACATGCGCTCTAATTTTATTGTTTCAAAGACAAAAGTTCAGCAAATAATTGAAAAATCCTTTTAACAAAAAACCACTGCGCTTTAACATATAAATATAGTTCCAAAAGGTATTAAAGAGAGAATGTTAAATCCTACTCAACCTTTTTTCTCTCTTATCATTGCCTCCTGTTTCCTTGCCTTTGGCATTTTTTCTATAGCATACCTTAATGCAGTTCTAGGCATTATGTCTCTCTTGCTTAACACATACTGGTATACATCATCTTCATACTTGGTGCACAAAGACTTCAGCATCCAGCCATACCCTTTTTGCACTAGATCATCAGCATCCAACAATAAATTATCTGCAATTTCAAATATGTCTTCTTTAAATAGACCCTTTTTTGCTGGTATTATAAGAGATACAGCTGACGCTCGCCTAACCCATCTATTTTGGGATTTCGTCCAATATTTTAATTTTTCTATATACAATGGATACATTTCCAAGAATGTTCCAACAGTGTGGTTACATAAAGTATCACAAGATGCCCAGTTGGTCACATATTCATTTACCCACCTTTCAAACAGAGGAAAATCATCTTCAGAGTACTGTTTATTAATCGCATATGCCCAATTGCAAGCAATAAAAGATTCCTCCATTATTCCGGAAATCCACAGTTGTTCACATAAATCAAATATTTCTTTTTTGGAAAGTTTTTCGATACTTTTAAATACCTGTTTGGAAATCTTCGTAACTATTATGGTTTTAACACCATATAGCCTCACTTCTTCCTTAAAAAATCTTTTACCACTTTCCTTCGTCGTTTCGTCTGAATTATTGATTAGTTCATGCCTTACCTGTTCTATTATATTTGACATATCCTACCCTTTCATACTCTTTCATATTTTTATCCAATTCTTTCGTTGACTCTTTAACTGAATTTATTATATGTAATTTACCTCCTCGCTTATGGAAGTTATCCACATTCCAGTCAGCATATTCTGTTGCCTCGATTTCGCAGTACTTCTGAATTACTTTCGCTTTCAAATCTCTACAGATAAATGGGTATCATATTATATTACTCATTCATCAATATCCTTATACATATCATCAATCTGTTTTTGTCTTCTTTTATTCAATTGATAAAGAAGTTCAAAGACTATAAATGAAGCAATTAAACCGCAAGCAAAAGTTATAAAACTTGTAATTGTAATTTCAACAAATCCCCCCATTTTCTCCAATCCAAAGTTGATCGTATTAAGGGTTGTTGTAATGACTGCGATGGTAAGACCACTAACGACACTATTAATTATAACCATTTTTTGCCCATTATTGTTTTGAAATAGATTATTACCCACAAAAATATTTCTAATTACAACATAGAATGACGCTACCATAAAAAGAATCAATTCCACTGCATACTGTGAAAAAGGAGCCCCGATTAAAAATTGTTGAATTAAAACAGAGATAAGCAAACCATAAAATACTATTCCAAAAGCATCATTCCCTATCTTTCTTTTTTGTAAAACTAATCTTTCATCTTGAGTATTCAATTTTTTCATTATCTATGCCTCCCAAAATAAATCATTTAAAGTTTTATCTAATGCTTTGCAAATCGCAATACAAAGATTAAGTGTGGGATTATAGTCACCCGCTTCTATTAAACTAATTGTTTGCCTCGTCACTCCAACTGCTTTTGCTAAATCTTCTTGTCTCATATCGCATTCCATACGTGCTATTTTCATACGTTTGTTTTTCATATAACTCCTCCTTATATTGCACAGTATAATACATACAACACATTATGTCAATTATATATTGCATTTACTCAATAAATTACTTTTATGCGCCTCCGATGTGTTTTGTGAGTACAACTCTGACAGTGGCACATAAAGGCAATATAGCGCCTACTGGCATTAACCTCAAAAGGGATAGCCGCTGCATCATCTTATGCAGCGGCTATCCCTTTTCAAATCTAATATCCAATATGACAGGCAACCAATTTATACCAATTTATTCTATATATCTGCAACATTTTCCTGCTGCTCTGTCTTGCTCTTCTCCGGAAGGATTAGGTTGAGTACTATTCCGACTAGAGTTGCAAGGGCAACTCCAGCTATCTCTACGTCAGAACCAAGGAACTTGAATTTGACCGCAGCTCCGCCTATGCCTGTTACTATTATTACTGAACAGAGTATAAGGTTTTTCTTTGTGCCGAAATCTATCTTGTCCTCGACGAAAATCCTAAATCCGGAAGACGCTATTATTCCGAACAGGAGTATGCTTATGCCACCCATAACCGGCATAGGCATGTTCTCAATGACTGCGGCTACCGGTCCGATGAAGGACATTACTATCGCAAGGATTGCTGCTCCGCCGATGACCCATACACTGTAAACCTTTGTTATGGCAAGCACTCCAATGTTCTCGCCGTAGGTTGTATTAGGAGGACCTCCAACAAAGCCTGCGAATATGGTAGCAACGCCGTCTCCCAATATGGATCTGTGGAGTCCCGGATCCTTTGTGAAATCACGGCCTACTACGTTGTTTGTTACGTATACATGCCCTATGTGCTCTGCAAGGGTTACAAAGGATACAGGCGCCATGAGCATGATGGCATTCCAGTTGAACTCAGGCAGCATAAACGGCGGCAGCCTGAATAGAGATGTGCTCGCTATGGTCTGCAGCGCAGCCTGCGGTATTATCCCCAGAATAAGGGATGCTACATAGCCTGTTATCATGGCTATGAGTATCGGGATGACTCCGAGGAACCCCTTGAAATACATGCTTCCCAGAACACCTACACCAAGTGTAAGCATGGAAACCAGGATCCATGCCCATCTTGGCACATTCGCCATTGCGTCGGTAGTGAACCCTGAATTGAGTCCTGCCCAGTTGATTGCTACTCCAGCCAGTGCAAGTCCGATGACTATGACTATGGAGCCCACAACTACAGGCGGAAGCGCCTTGTTGAGCCATTCAATGCCGAAATGTTTTATTATGAATGCAACTATTACATAAACTGCGCCAGCTCCGATTACTCCGGAAAGCATGGCATTTGGACCGTAGCTCGCAGACGCCACAATCATTGGTCCAATGAAGGCGAAGGATGAGCCTATGTATGCAGGCAGCTTTGCTTTTGTGCAGAGTATATACAGAAGCGTTCCGCATCCGCTGCAGAACAATGCTATGGACGGGCTCATCCCCGTAAGTATCGGAACCAGGATAGTTGCGCCTACCATAGCGAAAAGATGCTGGAAGCTTAGCGGGATAGTCTTTCCTATGGAGACTCTCTCCTCTACATCAATATAATTTTTCATAATTTCCCCCCGTGAATTTCTAGTTATTTGATTTTTTTATTCTGTTTCGTAAATTTTTACTGAATCGGATTCGTCGATTTCCTTTAGCTCTACTATTATGACTTCCTCCTTAGAGGTAGGTATGTTTTTGCCAACGTAGTCAGCCCTTATAGGCAGCTCCCTGTGCCCTCTGTCTACAAGCGTTGCAAGCTGTATCATTTTAGGCCTTCCTGCATGGATAACAGCTTCCATCGCAGCTCTGGCAGTCCTTCCTGTATGCATGACATCGTCGACCAGGATTACCTTCTTGCCTTCCACGTCCGCTCCGGTGACCGCCGCACCGACTGAACCTTTCTCTTCAGAGCTTTTTTTGTCGTCCCTGTAGCGGGTTATGTCCACGCTGCCGACAGGGATTTTCACGCCCTCAATCTTTGAGATGTTTTCAGCAAGCCTGTGAGCCAGCGGAACCCCTCCCCTTTTTATGCCTATAAAGACCAGGCCGTCTGTTCCTTTGTTTTTCTCGATTATTTCATGAGATATTCTTGTCAGCGTTCTCTTTATGCCCTGCTCATCCAGGATAACTGCTTTAAGCTCCAATCGATAATCCCCCTCCAATAAAAAAATATTCTGCATTCCAATAAAAAAACGCCCTACCCAAGTAGGACGTCAGAAAACTAAACAACATGCGGACCACGCATCTAACATTTCCTTAGGACCTCTCAGGATCAATTAAAGGACTCGATATTTAACCACAAATATCTTAGCATACTGTTAACATTTTTTCAACTCATTTTCCAGTATTCCCAGCACCTTGACGAAATAGTCAGGCAGCGGCGATTCAAACTCCACATATTCGTTCCTTGAAGGGTGAATGAATCCCAGTTTCTTTGCGTGCAGGAGCTGCCCTTCCAGCTTGAACCGCTGTTTCTTGTGGCCATACACCGGATCACCGACAACAGGATGGCCTATGTGTGCCATATGCACCCTTATCTGATGTGTCCTGCCTGTTTCGAGCACGCATTCCACAAGGGTATGGGCCCTGTAGCGTTTGACAACCCTGTAATGGGTGACAGCCCTTCTGCCTTCCCTTACCACCGCCATCTTGATCTTCTCCGCCGGATGCCTTCCAATCTGCGTATCCACGACTCCCTCATCCTGCTTGATCACGCCTTCAACGAGCGCGTAGTAAACTCTCGTCATCGTGTGCTCCTTGAGCTGGTGGGCCAGGATGTTGTGGGCGTTGTCGTTCTTAGCTATTACCAGTATGCCCGAAGTGTCCTTGTCTATCCTGTGGACTATTCCGGGTCTGAGCACTCCGTTTATGCCCGAAAGGTCCGTGCAGTGCTCCAGCAGTGCGTTGACAAGCGTCCCGCTGTAGACTCCCGATGCAGGGTGCACCACCATCCCCTGCTTCTTATTGACAACCACCAGGTCGGAATCCTCATACAGGATTTCCAGAGGGATCTTTTCCGGCTTCACGTTCATCGCCTCTGGCTCAGGAATTGTAACGCATATGACGTCTCCTTCCCTGACCGGATAGTTGCTCTTTTTTATGTTCCCGTTCACGAGTACGCCGCCTTTTTCGATCATCCCCTGGATGTATGACCTGGATTTGCCCTCCAGCAGCCCTGAGACGTATTTGTCTATCCTTGTTCCAGCATCCTTTTCCTCAACTCTAAACTCCATCTTTTCTTCCATCATTCTCATCTTTTCCTTCTTTTGTTTCTTCTTTTATCAGATACAGGAGCAGCAGTCCGGTTCCCGCTACCAGTGTCATGTCTGCCACGTTAAAGGACGGAAAATAGTAGACATCCTTGTAATGGAACATGATGAAATCCACGACATAGTTGTAGACGATCCTGTCATAGAGGTTGCCAAGCCCTCCGCTGATGATCATCGCAAAGCTTATCCTGAGAAGCCTGGATTCAGGCTTGTATCTCAGCAAGTAGTAGACCATTCCCAGGAGAACGATCATCGTAACTGCAGCCAGCAGATAGACCCTGTTCTGGAATATGCCGAAGGCCGCCCCCCTGTTTTCCAGATAGGAGAGGCTGAAGAAGCCATTTATTATAACTATATCCCCTTTTCCAAGGAGCGATGCAGCCGCCCATATCTTGGTGATCCTGTCCAGCAGTATTCCCGCGATTATTATAATGAGTTCCATTCAGTCACCCCCCCGGATATCCTATCTGTCTCTAAGCATAGATACCAGTATTTTTGTAGAATTCTCTATGGCGATAGGCTTGAATGTTTCGTAATCCATGTGGATGCCTATGTTTCCGTTGTCGGATATCGACCTGATTATGACGAACGGGACATCGTTCAGGTAGCAAACCTGCGCAATGCTTCCGCCTTCCATCTCGCAGGCCAGAGCACCGAACTTCTCGCTCAGCCACTTGAGCTTGTCCGTATGGTTTATGAACTGGTCCCCTGTGACAATCCTTCCCACGAAGCAGTTGTGCTCCTTTATCCCTTCGCAGGCTATGATCGCCTTTTTGACCAGCTCTTCGTCGCAAGGGAATGCAAATGTGTCTACTCTAGGCACCTGGCCCAGTTCATCTCCGAAAGCGGTCGTGTCCATATCATGCTGAACAAGGTCGTCGGCAACAACTATATCCCCCGGCATGACATTTTCGCCTGTTCCGCCGGCTATGCCTATGTTGACTATGCTTTTCACCTTGAAATCATCAATCAGTATCTGTGCGCAGATGCCCGCATTCACTTTTCCGATTCCGCTGACTACCGCAACTACCCTCCTGCCGAAAACCATTCCCGAATGGAAGGTCATCTTTGCCTTTTCAACCGTATGCTCAAGCTTCATGTGCTTTAGCAGCGGCTCAAGCTCTTCGCTCATTGCCGTAATTATTCCAATAACCATGTTCTTCCTCCAAAAATTATATTCCGCAAAAATATATCTCACCCGATGGATGAGATATATTGCCTCAGCTATTCTTAGTCCTTTTGTATTCCTCTATTGTTTCCTCTTTTTCGAAAAAGTCTTTTATGTCTTCGAAGCTCTCAGCTTCCTTAACGGCTTCACTGACGGCCGATGCCGCGCCCTTTTCAGCCTCGAAAAAGCTCTTTATGTCCTCAAAGCTTTCGGCCTCTTCAATGTCGCCCGATTCCATTTCCTCCTGGACTTCAGGCGTTTTCTGAAGCTCCTCGTAATGCTTTATGAATGCCTTGTCCATTTCATCGAAGGTATCCATCTGAAGCATCATGAACTCCTTGAACTTTGACCTGAAATTTATGTATTCTTCCTTGGTGGCGTCAAACTCGTCTATCACGAAAAGGACGTCCCTTTTTGCCTTGTCGATAATTTCCCTTGCAGACTCCTCAGCAGACCTGATTATCTCATCCGACTCGGAACGGGTTTTCTCCAGCATCGTTTCCGCTTCCCTGCGGGCATCCTGGACCGCGGCCTTGGCTTCGGCGATTATCCTCTCCGCCTCGGAGTGTGCGGCCTCTGCCGCTTCCTTAGCTTCCCTCAGGAGCCTGTCGCTTTGAGAGCGGGCAGCTTCATTTGCTTCCCTTATTATCCTTTCGGATTCGGAGTTTGCTCTTTCCTTGAGCTGCGATGCCGCATCCTGCGCAAGCACAAGGGTTGTCTGCAGGGCGTCCTCCATTTTCGCGTAATGCGCTATACTCTCATCCATCGACGCTACCTTCTGGTTAAGCGCTTCCAGCTCGCCTGTTACCGAGTCATAATCCTGAGCTATCATGCTCAGGAATTCCTCAACTTCCTCCTGGCTGTATCCCCTGACGCCCTTCTTGAATTCCTTGTTTTTGATTAACTGCGATGTCAGTCTCATGTGAACACCCCCAATCAAAATAAATCCTTCATCGAAACGTATTTATAGTCCAGGCTAAGCCTCTTTTTCGAAAAATGTTTTTATCTCATCTATGTTCTCCGCTATATCCGAGTAGCTTGAATCTTCATTTGAATTCCTTGAAAATTCAGCAGCCAGAGCAGTCCCGAATTCCGCTTCGTCAACGCTGTACCCTATGCTGTAGTGCTTGATGACTTCCTTCTCCATGTCGTCGAAAACTTCCAGTTGGGATTTCATGAAATTCCTGTATTTTGCCCTGAATTTATTGAATTCCTGCCTTGTCCTTTCGAATTCTGCATTTATTGCTATGACATCATTATTCGCCTTGTCGATTATCTTCTTTGCAGTCTCGTTGGCAGTCCTTACTATGAGTTCTGCTTCGGTTTTTGAATTCGACCTTGCCTGCTCTGCAGCATCCTGAGCCATAACCAGCGTGTTCTGTATGGTTGTCTCCATCTTCCTGTAATGTTCAAGCCTTTCGTCTACGGCTGCCACCTTTTCCTTCAGGACGGAGTTTTCCTTGTAAAGCGCTTCATAATCCTCCGCTACCCTGTCCAGGTATTCGTCTACTTCCTCCTGGTTGTAGCCTCTCATTCCCTTCTTGAATTCCTTGTTTGTGATTTCCATTGAAGTTATTCTCATTATGTACACCCCTAATCAAATAAATTTTTTAAGCTCTATTTTCAATCTCCCGCTTCTTGTAGAACCTTCGATTTCATTAAATATAAACTTTCCATGTCCCCTTATTGAAATAAGGTCATTTTCTTTGATTTCCAAATCACGTTTTGTCGCTGGCGCATAGTTCACAAGGACCTTCCCCTGCCTTATCAGCTCGTCGGATTTTGTCCTCGATATTCCGCAGATTCCTGCAGTAATGCAGTCAAGCCTCAATGAAGAGGATGAAATCCTGATCATCTCAAATCTGTGCCCCGGTTTTTCTGTGCTGTCCGGATCGAGCACCACAACCCTGCAGGGAGAGTTTTTGACCTTCACAAGGTTTGCTTGCAGATAGCCGCATACTTCCTCGTGCACAGCTGCGAAACAGGCGCCCTCCTCAAGTATCAGGTCTCCGAATCTTTCCCTTTTTATGCCAAGCGACATAATGGCTCCAAGGTAATCCTTATGCCCTATGTCGCTGAATTTTGTGCTGGCTTCTATTTTCACGAGCCTCACGGGAAAACCGCGGAATTCGCCGCTTCTGCTCATTCCTATGACCCTTCTCTCGGAATCATCGAATATGCCGCAGGTATGAAAAGTAAGGTCAAAGCAGCCTTCCATATTTGTCAATGGCCCCCATACATTCGGAGGATAAAAATCGCTTGAATATACAGTTTTTCCTGTCTTCTCTGCAAGTACTATCTTATCGTATAAATTAGGAATAAGTCCCAGTTTTTCAACGAATGTCTTCTTATCCATTAGAGTATTGAGAGTATGATTCTCTCAACTATGCTCATTATGATAAGAGCGATTATCGGCGAAAAATCGACCATGAGGTTTGGCGCTATCATCGACTGGATTTTTCTGCCGGGGATCATGAACGGATCCGTGAATATATGTAGCATTTCCGTGAAGGTGTTCTTCTTCCCTGGCATTATCCAGGACAGGATCACCTCTATGAGTATTGCCGCCTCTATGAAATTGAACAACATGGTTACGGCCATTTTTAAAGTAGCAATTGTCATTTTTTCCTCCGATATTACTTATTCCACGTGAATAGTCCTTTTGTTGAAAGCTCTGTCTTCAGGTCGCTGCTTACCTCTACGTTTGATGGCGAGATAAGGAATACTCCCTTGTCTATCTCTTCCAGGGTCCCTCCCAATGCATAGCTTGATCCTCCCAGGAAGTCAAGAAGCCTCTGTGCTGTCCTCTGCTCGAGTGCTGTTGTGTTTATCACAACGATATTTCTGTTTTTTACATCGTCGCATATGTCTGCAGCCTCTTCGTAGTCGGTAGGCTTTACAATCTTAACCTTGGCTGAGATTGTTGTATGTATGCTCACTACGTTAGGCTTCTTCTTGAAGTTTGATATCTTCTGCTCTGCCTCCGCATTGTTAGTATCATGTATGTCCTGATCTTCGTAATCGTCGTCCTCAAAGTCGTCGTCCAATCCCAAAAAACCCATCATCTTATTAAGCACTTTTCCTGCCATAATTTTTACCTCCTAAATATTATAATTTCTTTTACCGAATATGCCTTCGCCTATCCGGACCATATTCGAGCCTTCTATGATTGCAGTTTTGTAGTCGCCTGTCATTCCCATGGATAGGTATTTCATCTCGATATTGCTGTACTGCCTTTCCCTGAGGCTGTCCCATATATGCCTGACCTGCCTGAAGTACTGCTTCTGCTCATCCTCGCCGCATATAGGGAGAACTGTCATGAGACCCTTCACCTTTACGTGGCTGCACTTCTCGCACTGGATAAGCATTTCCTCGAGTTCCTCCGGGAGGATTCCTGTTTTGTTCTCTTCCCTCCCAATGTTGATCTCGATCAGCACATCGGCATCAAGCCCTGCTGATGCGTACTGCTTTTCAATCTCGGCAAGCAGCCTGGCGCTGTCCAGAGAGTGGATCAGGGATACCTTTCCAACGATGTATTTAACCTTGTTTCTCTGAAGGTGCCCTATGAGATGCCATCTTACAGATTCATCAAACTCGTCATATTTTTTTGTCAGTTCCTGGACTTTGTTTTCGCCAAAATCCCTAAGTCCGGAAGCGTATGCTTCCTTCATCTCCTCAACAGTCCTTGTCTTGCTGACAGCGATCAGCTTCACATCCTCAGGAATGGATGTCAACAAGCGGCTGATATTTTCCTTTATTGACAAATCTACCGTCTCCTTTTTTGAAGCCATATAGTTACTATTCTTCACATATGGCGAAATTCCTTCATTTCAGGGCAAATATTTATTTTTCCTGCTTCTTTATGAAGTCTGTGGCTTCTGCCACGTTGACTGCCGGAATCTCCACAGTTTCGCTCTTGCTAATATTTACATTCAGTTTCCTCAGCATGAGGCTTTTAAGGTAGTTCTCGTCAGACATCATGTAGTCGTAAAGAACCTGTCTGTTCCCGATAGCCTTGATTGTGAAAGGTGCGGCTATCTTGACGTCGTTAACCTGAAGGAAAGGGCCGCTGCAGTAAACCTCCGAGCTGCCGACTATCCTCAGCCCGTTAATGGAGATCGCCTCCGCTCCTCCGTTCTTCAGGTCGTTTAGAACCTGTATGATATCTGTATTGTGGACCAGCCTGAACTGGTCTTCGAATGTATTGGTAAAAAGGCTGCTGTCTGCATCGTTCAGCGCTATGACAACACCCTCCCCCTCTACAGCAACCCTTCCAAGGATCATGTTGTTTTCGGCGATCTCGCTGTTGATTTCGTCCTTTACAGCCTCGCCATCCTGGTCGTACTGCTGGTATTTGTTTAATTTTTCTTCATATTCATAGTATTGATTTCTCAATGCGCTTATTTCATTCTGAAGCCTTGTCTTGTAGGTATATGCATCCTGGTACTGCTCCGAGCTGAGATATGTGTAGCTGCTCTTTGCAGAGATGCTGATATTCATTGAAATTAACACGCCGATGATAATGCATGCCGCAAATACAAAGATATTAGCTTCATTGTTCTTCATCTGTTACACCTCAACCGCGTGATTTGATCTTTTCAAGCAGAAGCCTTCTGACGATAGCGAAGTTGTCGAACAGCCTTCCGCCGAAAACTATTACTGCAGCCAGATATATCGGAACCCCGAGCTTGTCGCCGAGGTATGCGAGAGCGGCCGCAAGAAGTGCGTTGCCAAAAAAGCCTGAAATGAATATGTCAGGTTGGAAGTTTTTTGACAGACTTGCCCTCACTGCACCGAACACCGAGTCAAGACAGGCAAGAATAGCCACCGACATATAAGGGGAAAATTGGTCTGGAATATTCACGTTGAATATCACTCCCAAAATTATCCCGATTATTAATCCCATAAGTCCAACCATGAAACTCTCTCCTTAAGTAAAAAAATTAGTTATTTCACAGGCTTTGCATACTCAAAATTATAAGCCTTGGTATATTTAGGTATGCTGATTTTGTCCTGCTTTTCAAACTTCACGTCGCAAAAGCCGGTGAACTCCGAAAACACCTCCGGAAAGCTCAGGCTGCTGTAGAGCAGATCCTTGCTTCCGATTGCTTTTATTGTTATTTTCTGCGAGTATGACACCTTGTCATTGTCGTTTATCAGAATGTAGTTTCCCGCATTTCTTATTCCTGTAAGCCCGATGACCCTTATATCGTTTATGGATATGGCCTCGGCCCCCGCAAATCTCAGCTCATTGATGAGATAAACCAGATGCTTGTCGGTTATATGGCCGGTTCCGGTTCCGAACAGGTCCGATGTCGGATCAAGGTATATGACAACCCCCTGCCCCTGGACATCTGAAGCTCCTGTAAGAAGCCTTGATTTCTCAAGTTCTGCAAGGAGTGCTTTTGACGCATCGCTTTCTCCGGCTGCAGCTTTTTCGTAGGCATTTACCTTCTCCTGAAGCTCGCTCACCTTTGCCTCAAGCTCTGTTTTCTGTTTTTTGTACTGTTCTATTTCTATGGTTACGTCAGTGCTGGTCGTTGTCCCAAGGCTGAATGTATTCTCCTGGTTGCTGAGCACCTTGAACTGGTACGCCAGCATGAAACCTAAAATGGCGCATACTATTGCAACACTGATTTGAGCGCGCATATTTTTCAATCCTGTTTCCTCCTACTTCTCGATAAAAAACACGGGGTTGCCGTCGAAACTTACATCTATATACCCTTTTGCCTGCTTGAGTTCATCCCTCTTAAGGATATTTGCAGCAGTGTTTAGCTTCTTTTCAAAATTCTCCGTGGTTCCGAGCTTTATGCATATCTGGCCTGAATATATGCTGATGGCGCCAGGATCCGTAAGATCCATCGATGTCAGGCCTGCTATGAAGTCCTTTGCGGCAGGCATTCCTGCGAGAGTCTCGATGACCTGGAGCTGTCTCTCGTCTGAGCCGACTATCTGCTTTCCGACCTCCGATTTCTTCATATCGAACCCATCCAACTTTATAAGCTTCATGTTGCCGATGTCCGCCTTCACCTCGAGGAGCATGCCGTTCTTGTCTATGACTGCGAACTTGCTGTCCTTGCTGGCGTAGTACGTTGCCTCCCTCTCCACAACGCTTATGACGATAGAGGACGGAAGCTTTCTTGAAATCTTAACGCTTGTGAAGTAAGGGTCCTCCATTATTTTGTCGCCGCCCTTTGATGTTTTGATGTAGAAAATGTTGTTTCCCGCCTGTATTCCGGAAAGCCCTATGATTTTCTTTGCATCCGTATACTTGTTGTTGACCACCGTGATGCTGGTTATGTTGAAGCCGGGATACCTCATGCAGAAATTCCATGCGGCAACCGACAGAATAGCAAGGCATACAACAAGCCTTTTGATGAAGAGCTTCCGCCTTCTTTTTATTATAAGTGTATTGTCTATTTTGTCTACTTTTTTGATCATATACACTTTTACTCCTCGCCTAAAATTCTAAAACAAATACATTATAACATTTGAATATGAACATTTCATTAACTATTGCAATTCAAAATGGATTTACTTATTTCCATTTTCCGGCTGTGCCGGCGGCTTGTGCCTCGAAATATTCAGCAGCACCCCCATGGCTATCAGATTGAATATAAGCGAGGATCCTCCGTAGCTTATGAACGGGAGCGGAACCCCGGTTACGGGCATGGATCCTGTTACGACTGCCATATTGATTATTGCCTGCAGAGCTATTACGGCAGTTATTCCTGTCGCCAGAAGCTTCCCTAATTTGTCCTTTGCCCTTGACGCAGTGACCATGCCTCTCCAAATAAATACAACGAAAAGCAGGATTATCACCGTGCATCCGATCAGACCGAGCTCCTCCCCTACTATCGCGAATATGAAGTCTGTATGGGGTTCGGGTATCCAGAAGCATTTTTGCCTGGATTGGAACCACCCCTCGCCTAATATGCCGCCTGAGCCCAGTGCGAACAGCGACTGTATCAGCTGGTAGCCGTCCCCCCTGGCGTCCTTCCAGGGGTCAAGGAAACTCAAAAATCTGGCTCTTCTGTATGGTTCAAGAGCTATTCCGGCAACTCCGGCCGGAATCACAACACCCAGCAATCCTGCCAGATGCGGTATCCTTGCTCCACCCACGAAAAGCACAATGATTGTCACTCCCATAATTACGGCCGCTATGCTCAGGTTCTTTTCTGCCAGTACCATGCCTGCGAAAAAACCTGCAACCATCAGGTAGGGCATCACTCCGTAGAGGAAAGACTTTATCTTCTCGCCCTTTTTGTCAAGGCTGGCGGCAAGATAAAGGACAACAGTGTATTTTGCTATCTCCGAAGGCTGTATGGATGCGAAGCCCAGAGGTATCCATCGCCTTGCTCCGTTGACAGGCGGGAAGGCGAACACAGCGCAAAGAAGGATTATCGTAAAAACGAGCATAAGCTTTGTATATTTTTTGAGGACATGGTAGTCCGTCTTCATTGCGAAGATCATGCAGGAAATACCCAAAACGGCCCACATCGCCTGCTTTTTAAGATAGTACATCCCGTCCTTTATGGCCGAATTGTTTGCGGAGGTATAAGCGCTTGCGCTGAATACCATGACCACGCCGATGACTACGAGCATTAATATGGTGGCAAACAATATGAAATCGACAGGCTCGGATTTTTTAAGCCTTAACTTCTTCCTCGGCTTTTTTTTCATTTCTTAGTCCCTCCCCAAAAAAAGTTTGCGTTCTACCATTATACAGCCAGCAGCGCTATCAGGCACAGAACCGCAGTGGCGATGCTGAACATCGACACAACCTTGGTCTCGTGCCATCCTGACAGCTCGAAATGGTGATGGATTGGCGCCATCTTGAAAATCCTCTTCTTTGTCAGCTTGAAGGAGGACACCTGGAGCACTACTGACAGGGCTTCCAACACGTAGACAGCGCCTGCTATCAGTATTATCAGCGGCAGCTTCAGTATCATGGCAACAGCTGCTACAGCGCCGCCGAGCGCCAGGGATCCCGTATCTCCCATGAACACCTGCGCCGGGAAAGCGTTGAACTTGAGGAAGCCGAGCAGCGAACCGGCTACCACAGCGCAGAATATTGCCAGTGTGTAGTGTCCCATGGCGAAGCTGACTACCGTTAAAAATGCCATTACCACCAGCGTGACCGTGGTAGCAAGGCCGTCAAGTCCGTCCGTCAGGTTAACCGCGTTCGTGACTGAGACAAAATAGAATATGATGAACGGCATGTACCAGATCCCCAGTTCAAGTGTTGTCCCCGCAAACGGTATTATCACCGCGGTCCCTATGCTTGAATTGTTTGCTGCGTAGTATCCGAATATGCCTGATACCGCCAGTAGGAGTATCATCTTCTGATAAGCCCGCAGACCCAGGTTTTTTTTCCTCAATATCTTCAGCGAGTCGTCCATAGCCCCTATGATTCCGAAGGCTATTAGGGCATACATCGCTATCATGGCCTCGTCTCCCGGATTCCTGACTGCGAAAGCAGTCACGAGCAGGGATGAGACAATGAATATGACGCCACCCATGGTCGGTGTGCCCGCTTTTTTAAGATGGCTCTGCGGACCTTCCTCCCTTATGCTCTGCCCGAATTTGAACTTGCGGAGCAGAGGTATGAATACAGGCCCTGCCAGTATGGCTGCGAAGAACGCAGCCAGCGTTGAAATTATTATATTATCCATCTGGTTATGGCTTCCTTCCTATAAGTGATTGACTTGTTTGAGCTTCTCGACTATCTTTTCGAATTTCATTGATCTTGATGCCTTGACGATTACTGCATCGCCCTTTTCCAGGTATCCTGCTGCGAACTCAACCGCCTGGTCGTAATCATCGAAAGCAGCGCAGCTGTCCCCGAAGCCTGCCTTGAATGCGTCGTTGTACTGCCCCAGGGTTATGAGCAGGTCTATCCCGCTCTTCTTTACGTACTCGCCTACATCCCTGTGAGCTTCCCATGCCGCGTCTCCCAGCTCTCCCATCGTTCCGAGTATCGCCGCACGCCTTCCGCTATCCAGGTTCTTCAGAACATCTATGCCCGATTTCATGGAATCAGGATTAGCGTTGTAGCAGTCGTTTATTATCGTGAATTTCTCGCCTCTTATTATGTCGAGCCTCATGGATGTCTTCTCGATGTTGCCGAAGCCCTCCGAGATCTCCTCCATCCCCATTCCCAAAAGCCTTGCGCAGGCTATGGCCAGGAGCGCGTTGTTTACATTGTGCCTGCCTGGAATGTCTATGCTTACGGTTCCGGGCAATTCCGCGCCTCTCTCGGAGACCCTGAAGCTGACGTGCTCGTCTCCGAGCTCTATGTCGTGCGCTGAATATTCGGCCTCGGCAAGCGCGCTGGTGCTTATGACTCTGTAAGGCTTGTCCTCCAGGTTCTTCAGCGGTTCGCTGTCGGAATTCACTATCAGCGTATTGACCGTTCCGAAGAAATCCGTTATCTCAAGCTTCGCCTTCAGGATGTTCTCCCTGCTGCCGAGGTTTCCTATATGTGTTATCCCCACGTTGGTTATCAGGGCTATGTCGGGACGGGCGGCATCCGCCATCCGGTGTATTTCCCCAAGGTTGTTCATGCCCATCTCAAGAACAGCTATGTCGTAGCTGTTGTCCAGCGAGAATATCATGAGAGGCAGCCCTACCTCGTTGTTGAAGTTCCCCTTTGTCTTGAACACCTTGAATCTGGCGCTCAGGGCCGCAGCGGCAAGATCCTTCGTGGAAGTCTTTCCTGTGGAGCCCGTAATCCCTACGATCTTAGTCCTCAGTTTTTTCCTGTAGTATCCCGCAAGGTCTAGCAGCGCTTTCCTGGTGTCACCGACCTTGATGATGCCTGCAGAAGTTATCCCTGCGATGTCGGCAGGCAGTTCGTCCACAATGCAGAGGGACGCCCCTGAATCTGCAGCCTGCTTAAGGAACCTGTTTCCGTTGAAATTCTCTCCCTTCAGCGCTATGAAAACATCCCCGCTGGCTATCTTCCTTGTATCCGTGTTAATTGAATTGTATCCGGCAGCAGTGCCTTCAAGTATAACCTCTCCGCCAACGGCTTCCCTTATTTCATCGAAAGTCAAAGTCTCCAATTAATATCCACCTTCTTCTAATATTTCTTTTACAATCTCCCTCTCGTCAAAGTGGATCTTGCCTGTTTTAAGTATCTGGTAGTCCTCGTGGCCCTTTCCGGCTATCACTATGACGTCCCCTGACCTGGCTAGTTCAATGCTCTTCTTTATGGCTTCTCTTCTGTTCTCTACTATTATATAGTTATCCTTACTGATTCCGGCTACCACGTCTTTTATTATGGCTTCGGGATCCTCGGTCCTCGGATTGTCGGAGGTTATGATCGCGATGTCGCTGAGGTCGGTGCCTATCCTGCCCATTATCGGCCTCTTTGTCCTGTCCCTGTCGCCTCCGCAGCCGAATACGGCTATGAGCCTTCCTTCTGTGAATTCCCTGGCTGTCTCAAGGATGTTTTCCAGACCGTCAGGAGTATGCGCATAGTCCACGATGATGTCGAAGCCAAGGCTGAAGCCCTGATTGACTATCTCGCATCTTCCCGGAACGCAGAGCATTTTTTCCAGCCCCTGCTTGACCGTGTCCAGAGTGATTCCTTCGGACAGGCAAGCCGCTGCGCTGCCCAGGGCGTTTTCAACGTTGTACTTACCCGGAATGTTTATGTTTATCTTTCTTGATTCTCCCTTGTATGCCAGACTGAATTCTACTCCCCTTGAATGGAGCCTGAGGCTGCTGCCCGCAACGTCGGCTTCCTTTTCCGCTGAATAGGTTGTCACCCTTCCCTGTATGTCGCCTAGAAGCCTGCTCCCGTATTCGCTGTCAAGGTTTATCACGGAGTTCAGCGAGTTCTGGAAAAGCATCAGCTTTGCCTTGTAGTAGTTTTCGAAGGTCTCGTGGAAATCCAGATGATCCTGTGTAAGGTTCGTGAATATCCCCTGCGAGAACTCCAGGCCATAAACCCTGTCCAGATACAGTGAATGGGAGGAAACCTCCATCACGCAGTATTTAACGCCCTCGTCAGCCATGTCCCTGAAAAGCTTGTGAAGCTCCAGTGATTCAGGCGTTGTCCTGCTCGCCTCAAGCTTCCTCTCTCCGATGTAGTTTGCTATGGTCCCTATTATCGCCGTCTTGAAGCCCGCCGCCTCGAGGATCGACTTTATAATGAACGTCGATGTCGTCTTTCCGTTTGTTCCGGTAACGCCTATGAGCTTGAGCCGGTCCTTAGGGTTGCCGTAAAAATTAGATGCAGCCACGGCCAGCGCTTTCCTCGTATCCTCCACTCTTACATATGTGATGCCGGGTTCTGCAGCCACCTCGTCCTGGCAGATAATGACCTTTGCACCCTTTTCTGCGGCGCTGCCGGCATATCCGTGCCCGTCAGTCTGGTAGCCCTTGACGCACACAAAGGCGTCGCCCTCCCCAATTTTCCTCGAATCGTACTCCAGCTTGCTTATCTCTGCACCAGCGTCTCCCTGCAGCAATTCATATTTCAATCCTCTCAACAAATCATTGAGCTTCATCATAACAACTCCCCTGTACAGTAATATATGAAAACAGGCATGCCAGTGCATGAGCTTTACACTCCGCACTGCCGCATGCCATAAGCAGTATTAATCTCCGATCGGATCCAGTTCGAGTCCGATAACGCTTCCTTTTGTGACAGTAGTTCCCTGTGCTATGCTCTGGCCTGTAACCATGCCGTCTCCCGTGAACTGGGCCTTCAGCCCGATGCTGTTCAGGATCTGGGTTGCCCTTTCTCTTCCGAGGCCTTTCAGATCCGGCATCGTTACTACCTTATTATAATTAGCAGTAGTCCCTGTGTAAAGTGTTATTTTGGCACCTTCCTTCACAGTGGTTCCAGGATCCTGCTCCATATCCACAACGTACTCCCCTGCGGAATCGGTGATGTAGTCCAGATTGTATTCGGCAAGCGAGGCCTGTGCCTGGGTTTTTGTCATGCCCCTTACGTCAGGGACTATAATATCCCTCAACAGGCTTTTTGCAATCTCTTCCCCGCTTGCGTCGCTCTTCATCGCGAGGTAGTTGAAGATATCGTTGAATACGGTCTGCGCCACCGGTGCGGCTATCTGCCCTGCGTAGTAGTTCGACGGGTCAGGTTCGTCTATCTGTATGAACACTGTGATCTTTGGGTTGTCTGCCGGCGCCATTCCTGCGAAGGACGCTATGTACTTTCCTTCCATGTATCCTGTTTTTCCGGTCGGAAGTTTTCCTATCTTCTGCGCCGTACCGGTCTTTCCGGCTATGTGGTAGCCGTCGATGAAGGCTTTGCTTCCGCCGCCCTCCGAAACAACCTTCTCAAGGTAGGATCTCAGCTCTGCTGTCTTGGCGCTGTCGTATACCTGTCTGGCTGTGGATGCGCTGTCGTAGGTGCTGTCGATAACCTCTTCGCCTGTCTCTTCGTCGGTGTGGCCTGTCTGGTTCATGAGGTGCGGTGTAATAAGCTTGCCGCCGTTTGCCACTGCATTGAATGCAGTTAGATATTCGAAGCAGGATACGGTGTTCGTCTGTCCGAAGGAGATCGTGGCAAGATCAAGGTCTGTTATGTCCTTGGGATCCTTGACTATTCCCACAGCCTCTCCCGGAAGGTCTATGCCCGTCTTTTCGCCGAAGCCCGATTTCTTTATGTATTCGGTAAGGGTTTCCTTTCCAATAGCTGCGCCGACCTCTGCAAAACCTGAGTTGCAGGAGTTTTTCAGTATGTCGACGAAGCTCTCCACCCCGTGACCCGACCTTTTCCAGCAGTGTATTGTTACTCCAAGTATCTTGAAGCTGCCGGTGCATGTGAAGGTGGAGCCGCTGTTTACAACGTTAGTCTCGAGCGCTGCTATGGCCGTGATGACCTTGAATATGGATCCGGGCTCATAGGTGTCGCTGACCGCCCTGTTCCTCCACATGGCCTGAAGCTCTTCAGAGGTCTTTCCTTCCACCCACGGATTGTTGGGGTCGTAGTCCGGCTTGTTGACCATGGCCAGCACGTCTCCGTTGTTCGGGTCCATGACGATTATCGTCACTGCCTTGGCCTTGTTGTCCTCCAGCGCTTTTTCAGCAGCATTCTCTGCGATGTTCTGGATCACTTCGTCGACGGTTAGGATGAGATCCTTTCCGTCGACGGGTTCAGTGATGATGGAGCTTGTATAAGGCAGGTCCTCGCTTTTCCTGTCGGTCTCGGCCACTTTCTTTCCAGGCGTGCCTGCAAGGATGGAGTTGTACTGTAACTCAAGGCCAGTCAGCCCAGATCCGTCCGAGTTGAGGAATCCCAGCACGTGGGCAAGGAAGTTGCCGTTCGGATAGTATCTCTTCGTGTCGTTTGACACTATGACGCCCCTGAGTTCAAGCGCGGTTACGCTGTCGGCCTGGGCTTTCTCGATTTTTCTCTTCAGGATAGCATAGGAGATGGGCTTCCCGTTGGATAGCTTTGCCGTCATTATCTTTTTCACATCAGCTGTCTCCATGCCTGTTGCCTTAGCAAGCTTTTCGGCTACCTGGTCTGCAGTCAGATCTTTTTTCTCCATGGTCTCCCTAAGCGTAATCATATCCAGGTCCACCCTGTAGACGCTCGCGCTCACAGCCAGCTCCTCGCCGTTCCTGTCCAGTATCCTGCCGCGCTCAGCCTCCACGGTAATCTCGCTGGTCCACTGGGCTTCAGCCAGCGCGCTGTAATCGCCGCCCTTTATAACCATTACATAAACAAGTTTTAAGAATAACAAAAAGAACACTAAGGATAAAACCCGCAGCGTTATTCGCGTCCGTTTGTTAGTTTTAATTTTATCCCTGTGTACTTTTCTCTTTTTTATCAAAGCTTTTACCCCCAGATGGCAACCTAGAATATTTTTTCAGCTAATACAGTGACTGCGTTTTTGCCTTCACCGCTTTCGCTTTCTGCAGTGATGATGGTTTCTTTGCTTATGTCTGCATATATCGCATCATTCCTGTCTGGAGTAACCATACCTAATTTGTTTACAGCTACATCTTCGATATATTGAATATTATTATACTTCACCAGTTCAACCTTCAAGTTTTCATTCTCTTTGTTGAGCGCTACGATGTTCTGACGTGTTGTGTTTAATTCGCTCTGCAGATTATAGATGATGCAGTATCTTCCTATCAATGTAATACCTACAATAAATGCGATCATAATGTTTCTCATTATGACTATTTTTTTATTGATGTTCTTTTTGCTTGATTTATTTTTTCTGACCTGTCTTTTTTGCTCTGATTCCCGGTAAGGTACATGATTTGGCGCTAATACCGTATTACCGTTAATCATGATTTTTTCATTTAACACGTTCATAGCCTTCACCCCACTTTAAAAAATAAGAACTTATAGTTTTTCGGCAACTCTGAGCTTTGCGCTCCTGCTCCTCGAATTTTCGGCCATTTCTTCATCGCTCGGAATAATAGGTTTTTTTGTTTTTATTTTAATAATCGGTTTTTTTCCGCAGACACAGACCGGAAAATCTTTTGGACAGTTGCACGGATCTTCCAGTTCCTTGAACAGGTTCTTGATTTCTCTGTCTTCAAGTGAGTGGAATGTGATTACCGCTATCCTGCCTTTCGGGTTAAGCCTTTCTATGCTGTCCCTTATGGCCTTGTCCAATATCTGCAGTTCCCTGTTGACTTCTATCCTAATGGCCTGGAAAGTTCTCTTTCCCGGATGCCCTTCCCTCCTGAATTTAGCAGGGATTGCCGCCGTTATTGCGTCCACCAGCTCGAATGTTGTTTCAAGAGGTTTCTTGGCTCTTCTCTCCGCAATGAACTGCGCTATCCTCTTGGCAAATCTCTCCTCGCCGTACTCCTTTATGATCCTGTATAATTCCTCTTCGCTATAGTTATTCACAACGTCGTAGGCTGAAAGGCTGCTTTCCCTGTTCATCCTCATGTCCAGCGGAGCGTTTCTCATGTAGCTGAAGCCTCTTTCCGCCTCGTCCAGCTGGTGGGAGGACACCCCAAGGTCCATCAGTATTCCGTCAACCTTTTCGATTTCCAGAGTTTCCAGTATGCTGTCTATGTTGTAAAAATTATCATGCACATATGTAACGTTTTCATAATCCTTGAGTCTTTCCTTTGCTGCGGCTATTGCGTTGGTGTCCTGGTCGATTCCTATCAGCTTCCCGGTTCCCTTCAGCTTTTTAAGTATCTCCAGCGAATGTCCTCCGCCACCCATTGTGCAGTCCACGTAGATTCCGTTTTCCTTGATATCTAAAGCTTCTATGCATTCATTCAGCAATACGGATACATGTTTAAATTCCATATAATCCTCCTATATTCCGAGTTCACTCATCTGTTCAGCGATCTCATCGAAGTCGAGATTGAGGTCATTGTATTCTTCCCACTTCTCTTTGCTCCAGATTTCAATTCTGTTGGATACTCCGATGCTGATCACTTCTTTTTCTATACCCGCATATTCCATTATGCTCTGCGGTATGAGCGCCCTTCCCTGTTTGTCCAGTTCTATTTCATTGGCTCCCGAGAAGAAGAATCTCTGGAAAGCCCTTGCGTTCTTGTTTGTAAGCGGCAGCTTCACAAGCTTTTCTTCGAGAAGCTTCCATTCATCAACTGTATAAGCGTATATGCATCCGTCGAGTCCCTTGGTCATAACAAATTTGCCCCCAAGCTCATCCCTGAATTTCGAAGGTATTATTATTCTGTTTTTGTTGTCTATTGCATGATTATATTCACCGATAAACATAATAACACCCCCCTAAAATTCTCCACTTTACACCACTTTATACCACTTTCCATATATATTCTAGATTGAATCCGAAATTCCTTCTCGTTTTTCGAATTTTTTAACATTTTTTTAACATTTTTTTATCTTTTTTTTCCAGAAGTTCTTTCCTTGAAATAGGTAACCTTCTAGAGTATAATCTAATAGGAATAATCCGCATCAGAAAGGAATGTAAAAGAGCAATGAAATTAGGAATCGTAGGTTTGCCGAATGTAGGCAAAAGCACTTTGTTTAATGCAATAACAAAAGCAGGCGCAGAATCCGCCAACTATCCGTTCTGCACAATCGAGCCGAACGTTGGCGTAGTAAGCGTGCCTGATAAAAGATTAGATGTTCTTGAAAAGATGTACAACACGAAGAGGAAGGTTCATACAGCAATTGAATTTTATGATATCGCCGGCCTCGTAAAGGGAGCCAGCAAGGGTGAAGGTCTTGGAAACAAGTTCCTTTCGCATATAAGGGAGGTAGCCTCCATCGTACATGTTGTGCGATGCTTCCAGGACGAGAACATAGTCCACGTTGACGGTTCCGTTGACCCTATCAGGGACATAGAAACAATAAACCTGGAGCTGATCTTCTCGGACATAGACACACTCGAAAAGAGAATAGAGAAATCAAGGAAGCTGGCTAACAGCGGAAATAAAGAAGCTAAAGCCGAGGTGGATCTCGCGTCGAAGCTGAAGACCCACCTGGAGGAAGGAAAGCCTGTAAGGACAGCAGAGCTTACAGATGAAGAGCAGGATCGCGTAAAGGGATATTTCCTCCTTACATCAAAGCCTGTGCTGTATGCGGCAAACATTTCAGAGGAAGACCTTATGGCCGGAAACACAGACAACGACCTCGTAAAAATGGTCAGGGAGTTCGCTGCTGCTGAAAATTCAGAGGTTATAGTGATATCCGCCAAGCTGGAAGAGGAGCTCTCCACACTGGAGGACGAGGAAAAGATGGAGCTTCTGTCCGAGTACGGACTGGACGAATCGGGTCTCGACAAGCTCATCCACGCATCCTACAAGCTGCTGGGACTCATTAGCTACCTGACCGCAGGAGTTCAGGAAGTGCGTGCATGGACTATAGTCGACGGCACCAAGGCGCCCCAGGCTGCAGGCAAAATCCATTCGGATATCGAGAGAGGCTTTATAAGAGCTGAGATCGTGTCCTACGACACCCTTGTTGAGTGCGGCTCAGAGGCTGCGGCTAAAGAGAAGGGTCTCTTCAGGCTTGAAGGCAAGGACTATGTTATGAAGGACGGAGATGTTGTAAACTTCAGGTTCAACGTATAAAAAAGAGGCCCG
>Ga0316601_100000119_pt1 | contig 29472 bp, 30 predicted proteins | sample OWC_soil_day5_no_FD_207663 | JGI IMG/M metagenome (GOLD analysis project Ga0316601, IMG submission 207663) | Wetland soil microbial communities from Old Woman Creek delta, Ohio, United States - OWC_soil_day5_noCT | ecosystem: Environmental > Terrestrial > Soil > Wetlands | place: USA: Ohio... | reverse complement strand
TATTAAACGTTTGCCGAAAAGGCGTTGCCGGCCGGCAAACGTTTAATACGTTAAACCCGGCACCTCTTATGCGTCTCCTTCAATTCACCGACACCCACCTGCTCGCCGATCCACAAGGCCGGATCAGGGGGGCAACGACGCTCCCGCGCCTCCAGGCCTGTCTGTCCCATGCCCGCCGCCGCCACCTGCCCGCCGACGTCATCGCCGTGACGGGCGATCTCGTGCAGGACGACCCCGTGGGCTACGGCACGCTGGAACTCACGCTCGAGGGGCTCCATGCCCCCATCCTGCTCATCCCGGGCAACCACGACGTCCCGGACGAGCTGCGCCGACGACTCGCGCACCCACCGTTCCAGGTGGGCGGTACGTTCACCCGTGGCCGATGGGGCATCGTGTTGCTGGAGACCTGGTTCGAAGGGTCCGCGGACGGCGAGGGGCAGCTCGGACCGGACACCATCGAGGCACTCGACCGCCGGCTCACGGAGTTTGCGGACCGGCACGTGCTGGTCTGCCTCCACCACCCGCCGGTGCCCATGGAATCTGCCGGGATGGACGCGCTGGGCCTGCTGGACGGGCCGGAGTTCATGGCCGTCATCGCACGACACGACAACGTCCGGGGTGTAGCGTGGGGTCACGCACACCAGTCGCTGGATCTCTACCACGGCGCCGTACGCCTCATGTGCACGCCGGCCACGTGCATGCAGTTCAAGCCGCGCGTGGACGGCTTCGTCGTCGACGATCGACCGCCGGGTTATCGCGTGATCGACCTTCACGACGACGGAGGCCTGGCCTCGGAAGTCGTGTGGCTGGAGGGATACGCCGAGTGACGTCGATGCGCCAGGCGGCAGGCCTGCTCTGCACGGTGCTGGTCGCGCTCGCCCCGGCGGACGGGCAGGCACGCGACCGCCACGTCCTCTGGTCGGTCGCCGGCCAGCACAACACGGTCTACCTGCTCGGCTCCATCCACGTCCTGCGCCCGGACGACGGCGGGCTCCCGAGGCCTGCCGAGGCGGCCTACGAGGATGCCGAGCAGCTCGTCATGGAAATCGACATGGATGACGTCGCGGCGACCGATCCGGCCGCGATGCTGCAGACGATGCAGCGCACGGCGCTCCTGCCGGACGGCCAGACCCTGCGCGACGTGCTCGCCGCCGACTACGCGGCCATCAACGCACGTGCACAGCAGACCGGCATCGACCTCGCCGCGCTGGACCCGTTCGCGCCGTGGTTCGTCGCCATCACCCTGTTCCAGGTCGAGCTCGCGAAGCGCGGCTTCTCCCCGGAGCTCGGCATCGAGCAGACCCTCGCGGCACGCGCGGGCAGGGACCACAAGCCGATCCAGGGACTGGAGACGGCCGACGAACAATTCGCCGTGATGGCCAGCCTGCCGCTGGCCCAGCAGAAGCGCTTCCTGATGATGACACTGGAAGAGTCCGAGCAGATCGACGAGCAGCTGGACGAACTGCTGAAGGCCTGGCGCACGGGCGACACAGCGACGCTCGCCCGCGTCCTCACGGCGGAATTCGACGATTTCCCCGAGCTATACCGCCCGCTCACCGAGGACCGCAACCGGGCCTGGGTAGACAAGCTCGTCGACCTGCTGGACGACCGAGACGACTACCTGGTCGTCGTGGGCGCGCTGCACCTCGTCGGCCGCCACAGCGTGGTCGAGCTCCTCGAGCAGCGCGGCTACGAAGTGGTGCAGCAGTAGCGCCTTGCTAGACTACGCAGCCCCGCCACCCGTGCTGGAGTCCCGCTCGTGAGTCTGTACACCGAAGCCTGCAAGTACATCCCCGGTGGCGTGAACTCGCCCGTCCGCGCCTTCCGCGGTGTCGGCGGCGAGCCGATCTTCTTCGCAAGGGCGAAAGGCCCGCACGTGTGGTCCGCTGACGGCCGGCAGTTCATCGACTACGTCGGATCCTGGGGCCCGATGATACTGGGGCACGCTGATCCGGCCGTGATCCACACCGTGCAACGGACCGCCGAAGACGGGCTTTCGTTCGGCGCGCCCACCGCGATCGAGACCGTGATCGCGCGCAAGATCATCGAACTGGTCCCCTCGATCGAGCTCGTCCGCATGGTGAGCTCCGGCACCGAGGCGACGATGAGCGCGATCCGGCTCGCGCGCGGCTACACGAAGCGCAACAAGATCGTCAAGTTCGAGGGCTGCTACCACGGGCACTCCGATTCCCTGCTGGTCAAGGCAGGCTCGGGCGCTCTCACGCTCGGCGTGCCGACCTCGCCGGGCGTGCCGCCTGAACTTGCCGCACACACGGTGACGCTGTCGTACAACGACGCGTCGCAGGTGCGTGCCGCGTTTGCCGAGATCGGTGCGGAAGTGGCCTGCGTGATCGTCGAGCCGGTGGCGGGCAACATGAACTGCATCCCGCCGGTACCCGGCTTCCTCGAGACCCTGCGCGACGAGTGCACGAAGCACGGGACGGTGCTGATTTTCGACGAGGTGATGACCGGATTCCGGGTCGCCAGGGGCGGCGCCCAGGAGCTCTACGGCATCCGGCCCGACCTGACCACGCTCGGCAAGATCGTCGGAGGCGGCATGCCGGTCGGTGCGTTCGGCGGCCGGCGCGAGATCATGGAGCACATCGCCCCGCTCGGCCCTGTCTACCAGGCCGGCACGCTCTCTGGAAACCCCGTCGCCATGGCCGCGGGCCTTGCGACACTCGCCGGGCTCGAAATGCCGGGCTTCCACGCGAAACTCCGGGCAGCGACCGACCGCCTCGTCGCGGGCCTCCGTGAGGCGGCGGCCCGGTCGAAGGTGCCCCTCGCCACGAACCACGTCTGCGGCATGTTCGGCATCTTCTTCACGGGAGCCGAGCAGGTGACGTCCTACGCGGAGGCCACGGCCTGCGACGTGGAGCGCTTCAAGCGATTCTTCCACGGCATGCTGGCGGAGGGCGTCTACCTCGCCCCGTCGGCGTTCGAGGCGGGATTCGTATCGGCGGCTCACACGGACGCGGACATCGACGCGACCGTGGCCGCGGCCGGCCGCGTCTTCGCTCGGCTCTGATCCGCGTCAGGTGATGGGCGCTGGCTGACGTCCGTCCAGGACGACCGCTTCCTGCGCCGCGATCACCTCCCGGTACGCACTGATCATGCGGCCGACGATGTTTTCCACGCAGAATTCCGACAGGTCCACGTTCAGCCTGCGGCGCGGCTGCGCGGCCGCCCGCGCGAGCGCACCGGCGAGGGCGTCGACGTCGTCGCGGGCCACGATCTCGATCGGACAGCGGCGGGCGATGTCGCGCGGCCCCTGCGCATCCGTCGCAATCACCGGGACCCCGCCGTCGAGCGCCTCGATGATGACTCGGCCGAACGGCTCGATGCGCGACGGGCTGACGAACAGGTCGAACGCCTGGTAGAGGTCCTTCACGTCGCGACGGAAGCCGACCAGACTGACGCGCTCGCCCGCAAGCCGGCGCAGCCTGCCGCGTTCGGCGCCGTCACCGACGATCACGAGACGGCCACGCGGCAGGCGTGCGGACTCGAATGCACGAATCAGCACGTCGAACCCCTTGCTGGGCGACAGGCGCCCCACGGCGCCGATCAGGTAATCATCGTCGGTCGCATCGAGTTCGCTGCGCAATTCGCGTATGCGCTCCGGTTCCAGTCGCGGCTGCGGCACCAGCGAGTTCGGCAGCAGGTAGACCCGCCCGGGATAGCTCGATGGCACGGTGCCGATCTGCCACTCGGAGATGCAGAACAACCCGTCCGTGCACAGGTAATGCGGGCCATTGAGCGAGATGTGCAGCGTGCCGACGTGCGCGGGGCCTGCGTCGATCTGCGCAACGTAGCGCGTACCTCGGCGCAAGTGCGTGTGCACGACGTCCGGCCGCCATGCCGAGATCGTCTGCTCGAGCCGCCGCCGGGTGCGCCAGTGGGCGGGCAGCTCGAACACCCGCACGGAGGAATCCACGTGGTCGAGAACGCTCGCGCCCTCGCGACCACGGTGATCGCGGCGGACGACGAGCGCCACGTCGTGGCTGGCGCACATCGCGTTGCAGGCTTCTGCCACGGCGCGCTCGGAGCCTGCGAAGCCGCGCGACAGGATCACTTGCATGATCCTGAGGCGCGCGGGTCTCGCTTGCCGAAATGCGGTGGGGGGCGCCATCCCGCAATTCTATCTCGCGGGCGCCCCCGTGCCGGTCAACGTAGGCGGGCGGCGCTCGCCTGCTCGGCCTCGAGGCGCCCGTGCTTGACCAGCCGCGCCTCGATGCCCGCGCGCGTCCGCTCGTGCGCGGCCGTCAGTGCGTCGATCGTCGCGCCGCCGTCGAAGCCTGCCAACAGCCGCTCGTCCTCTTCCTGCGACCACGGTTTGCCGGCGTTGCGCGGCAGGCTGGTGTTGCGCCGCGCGAGTCGCGTGCGGGCCTCGAGCGACTCGGCGGCGAGGAACAACGCCCGCACCACGTCGGGCGACTGCAGGGGACTGCCCTCGGTGAGGCCGCTGCCGTCGCCCGGGTCCACGCCGGCCGCCAGGAACTTCAGGATTTCCGCCGCTCTGGTGTCGTCCATGACTCGTGCTCCTGAGAGTTGCGGCTGGCACATCCAGCCGACGGAGCCATTCGAGAGCAGTTCGGCTCTCGCCGCCAGCTGAGAAATTCCGCAATTCGTGCAGATTCCCGCCGCCCACGTCGCGAGGGAGCGCCTACTGGTAGGTGATTTCGAACATCGGGCGCAGATGGCGCAGGCGCTCGATCGGGTCGTCCAGTTCCAGGCAGTGCTGCTTGTGCACGGCCGGCACCGGCAGGATTTCGGCGAGGCGCGCCGACACCCAGGCGGCGTCGTCAGGGCGGCGCTCGATGCCGAGGTACGGCGCGCCCGCCTGCGTCAGGGCCGCGTCGATGGCCGGACCGAGATCCGCGAACTCCTCGGTCAGCGGCTGGTCCTGCTCGGCGGACAACCATTCCACGTCGGCGAGATTCAATCCGTCCCGGGCGCGGCGGCGATCGAGGATGCGGAACCGCTTCACGCCGAGCGCGCTAATGCCGAGCAGGCCGTCCGGCTGCTGCGAGAAATCGGTGATGCGGGCATAGGTACCGACGTCGTACGTGGTGGCGGGCCCGCCGGCTTCCTGGCCTTCGCGGATCAGCACGACGCCAAAGCCGGAGTCGTCGCGCATGCAGCGGCGAACGAGATCGATGTACCGGGTTTCGAAGATGCGCAACTGCAGCGGGCCGCCCGGGAAAAGCACGGTATTGAGGGGGAACAGCGGAATCTCGACGCCGGTCGACACCGCGCTACCTCGTCCCGTCTCCGCCGGCTGCGCGCGCAGCATTGGCCCTGAGCGCCTCGAGCAGCCGCTCGTGCAGACCACCGAAGGACCCGTTGCTCATCAGCACGAGGTGGTCGCCGGTCCGCGCCTCGCCTACCAGTGCGGCGGTCAGCGTTGTGAGATCGCCGTGCACGGCCGCGAGCGAGCCCAGCGGCTGCATCGCCTCGCTCACGTCCCAGCGCACCTCGGGCGACTTGTAGACGAACACCCGGTCGGCACCACGCAGCGATTCGGTGAGGGCCGCCTTGTGCGTTCCGAGCTTCATCGTATTGGAGCGCGGCTCGAGGACCGCGATGACCCGGCCGCGGCCCGCCCTGCGCCGCACGCCCTCGAGCGTGGTCGTGATCGCCGTCGGGTGATGCGCGAAATCATCATAGACCACGATGCCGTCCACGTTGCCGCGGACTTCGAGACGCCTGCGCACGCCACCGAAGCACCGCAAGGCCTCGATCGCCGCATCCTCGTCGACGCCCGCATGGCGCGCGGCCACGACCGCAGCGAGCGCGTTCTCCGCGTTGTGCCGCCCGACGGTGTCCCACGCGACCTCGCCGACGAGCCGGTCACCGTGGCGAACCTCGAACTGTGCGTAACCCGAGGCCGGATCCGCCACGACACGCCAGTCGGCGGGCGCATGCGCATCCGTCGTGAAGCGCTCGACCGGCGTCCAGCAACCCATCTCCAGCACCTGCGCGAGATTCTCGTCCGCTGCATTGACGACCAGCCGTCCGTTGCCGGGGACGGTGCGCAGCAGCAGGTGGAACTGCCGCTGGATCGACGCGACGTCGGGATAGATGTCGGCGTGGTCGTGCTCGAGGTTGTTCAGGATCGCCGTGCGCGGGCGGTAGTGCACGAACTTGGCCCGCTTGTCGAAGAACGCCGTGTCGTACTCGTCGGCCTCGACGACGAAGTGACGCCCGGCGCCGAGCCGCGCGCTCACGTTGAAATCCAGCGGCACGCCTCCCACCAGGAAGCCGGGCTCGAGTCCAGCGTGCTCGAGGATCCACGCCAGCAGGCTGGAGGTGGTCGTCTTGCCGTGCGTGCCGGCGACGCCGAGCACCCAGCGCCCCTGCAGCACGTTGCGCGCGAGCCATTCGGGCCCGGACTCGTAGGGCCGGCCGCTGTCGAGCAGCGCCTCGACGAGCGGGTTGCCGCGGCTCATGACGTTGCCGACCACGAAGATGTCCGGATCGAGCTTGATCTGGTCCGGCGTGTAACCCTCGATCACGTCGATGCCGAGCGCCGCGAGCTGCGTGCTCATCGGCGGGTAGACGTTGCGGTCGGACCCCGTCACACGGTGGCCGTTCGCACGGGCGAGCGCCGCAAGGCCGCCCATGAATGTGCCGCAGATGCCGAGGATGTGCAGGTGCATGCTCACGATTCGACTCCGCGCACGACGCCGAGCAGCGTGTTGATGATGAGGAAATAGGTGAGCGCCACGGCGATCCCCGTGAAGAGATTCGTGTCCGTGGCGAGCTTGATGATCCGACCGGTGACGAGCGCGAAAACGACGATGAGCAGCAGGCCGAACGTCTGCGCGAGCGCCGATGCGGGCCCCTGACCCGACACCGTCACGATCAGCTGCAGCGGGAGATACAGCACCAGCCCGAGGAGCGCGCCGGTGCCCAGCACGGCTGACACTGCTTGCGGGTAGCGCTCGACATGGCCGAAGAGCTTCAGTGCCAGCCACACCCACGCCATCAGCAGCAACGGGTCGCCGACGAGAAAGAACCACCACGCCGACGGAGGCTCGTGCAGCAGCGCGAGCTGCGCCACCGACACGGCAACGTAGGCCGCGAGCGTGAGGAGAACCAGCAGTCCCGAGGCCGGCAGGTCCTGCGGCCCGCGACGCCAAAGCACGATGTCGAGGAAAATCCTGAGAAACTGCTGCACTTTCGCCACGCGGCGCCCTGGGGAGCCGCGATTCTACACGCTGGTACACTGACGCATGCGCGACGCCACGCTGGTGACGACACAGGATCAACTCGACGCGGCGGTGTTCCGCATGCAGGGCGCCGTGCGCCTGGCCATCGACACCGAATTCATGCGCGAGCGCACCTACTACGCGCAGCTCTGCCTGGTGCAGATCGCCACCGACGCGGATTGCTTCCTCGTGGATCCGCTCGCGGGCCTCGACCTCGAGCCCCTGCACACCCTGCTCGGCGACCGCGCGAAGACCAAAATCCTGCACGCCGCCCGGCAGGACCTCGAGGTGCTCCACCTCGCCGGCGGCCGCGTGCCAGCCCCGGTGTTCGACACCCAGGTCGCGGCCGCGCTGCTCGGTTTTCCGCCTCAGGCCGGCTACGCCGATCTCGTGGCTCGACAGCTCGGCCATTCGATCGACAAGGGCCAGACGCGCACGGACTGGTCGCGCAGGCCGCTCACGCCCGAGCAACTCGCGTACGCCGCGGACGACGTGCACCACCTGCTGCAGCTGCACACCGAGCTGGCCAGCGCGCTCGAGGCACGCGGCCGTACTGCCTGGCTGGCGGAGGAAACCGCCGCATTCGAGGACCCGGCCCTCTACCAGACGGCGCCTTCCGCGGCCTGGCGCCGGCTCAAGGGGCTGGCCAGGCTGCGTCCGCGGGAACAGGCTGCGGCCCGCGCCCTGGCCGAGTGGCGTGAGCAGCGGGCCATCGCATCCGACAAGCCGCGCGGGTGGATCCTGTCGGACGAGTCGCTTTATGCGCTCGCGACGCGGGCGCCGCGAACCGCGGAGGAACTGGAGCAGGTTCGCGAGTTGCCCCCGGCCCTGGTCCGCCAGCGCGGCGACGAATTACTCGCACTCATTGCGGCAGCGCAGGAGGCGGCGGACGACACGTTCGTCGAATCCGTGGCGCGACGCCCGACGCCGGAGAAGACGGCGCTGGTTGCCAGGCTCCAGCAACGGGTGCGCGACGAGGCGGCGGCGCTCGAAATCAGCCCAGAAGTGCTCGCGACGCGTCGGGACGTGGAAGCACTGGTGTTTTCCGACCGGGGAGAATCCGCCCTGGCGCGCGGCTGGCGCCGTGCCGTGATCGGCGAGACCCTCGCCGCGATGCTCGGGTGAGCCTCAGCGGCCCGCGGCTCTGAGGAAATCCGCGTAGACGCGCTCGACGGCCTGGTCCGCGTTGACGACCTTCAGGAGCCCGCGCGACTGGTAGTGCTCGACCAGTGGCCGGGTCTGGCTCTCGTACACCTTCAGGCGGTTCTCGATCACGTCCTCGCGGTCGTCGGCGCGCTGGACCAGTACCGGAGCATCGCCGGACCCATGATCGTTGTCGCACCGGTCGCCCTTCGTCGACGGCGAACCGTAGACGTTGAATACCTTGCCGCACGCAGGGCAGGTGCGCCGTCCGGTCAGGCGCTTGAAGAGCACCGTGGAGTCGACGTCCATGAGCACGACCGCGTCGATCGGCTGGCCGAGCTCGGCCAGCAGCTTGTCGAGGGCTCCCGCCTGCGCGACGTTGCGCGGGTATCCGTCGAGGATGAAACCGTTCGCCGCGTCCGGGCGGCCGAGTCGCTCGCGGATGAGCCCGAGCACGATCTCGTCCGAAACCAGCTCACCGGCATCCATGGCGGCCTTGGCGCGCGTACCGAGTTCCGTGCCGCGTGCCACGGCGTCCCGCAGCAGGTCGCCCGAGGACACCTGCGGGATGCCCTTTTCGTCGCGCAGCTTCTGCGCCTGGGTGCCCTTGCCGGAACCGGGAGCTCCGAGGAGTACGAGTCTCATCCACGAAACCCTACCGAAATCCGCCTGCCCCGCCAACTGTGGAAAGTTGAGACGCGGCCAGCGCTGTGCGGGCATTGCGGCTCTCCCCAGTGACCCGCGGCCTCCTCCCTGCGTTATGCTATGCGGTCTGCAGGAGCACGTAAGTGCCCGAATTAAAGACACTTTTCCTTCGGGAGCCCGCATGAAGAAGAAGAGCCCGCCGCGCAATGCCTTCTACGCACAATCGGGCGGCGTCACCGCCGTTATCAATGCCTCCGCCTGCGGTGTCCTCGAGACGGCCCGCAAACACAAGGATCGGATCGGCAAGGTCTACGCGGGTCGCCACGGCATCATCGGCGCGCTCACCGAGGACCTGATCGATACCAGCCAGGAATCGGCCGCGGCGATCCGCGCGCTCCGGCACACGCCGTCGGGGGCCTTCGGCTCGGCGCGCTACAAGCTCAAGAAGTACGAGGACAATCCCGCCCAGTACGAGCGCCTGATCGAGGTCTTCAAGGCCCACGACATCGGCTACTTTTTCTACAACGGCGGCGGCGACTCGGCCGACACCTGCCTCAAGGTGTCGACGCTGTCCGAGAAAATGGGTTACCCGGTGCAGGCGATCCACGTCCCGAAAACCGTGGACAACGACCTGCCGATCACGGACTGCTGCCCGGGCTTCGGCTCGGTCGCCAAGTACGTGGCGGTGTCGATCCGCGAGGCCGGCTTCGACGTGGCCTCGATGGCCCGGACCTCGACCAAGGTATTCGTGCTGGAAGTGATGGGCCGCCATGCCGGCTGGATCGCCGCGGCGGGCGGGATCGCGGCCGAAAAGGCTGGCGACGCACCGCACATCATCCTGTTCCCGGAGATCACGTTCGACGAGGAAAGATTCCTCGCCCGCACGAAGGAGTGCGTGGACAAGTACGGCTACTGCGCCGTCGTGGTCTCGGAGGGTGTGAAGAACGCCGAGGGCAAGTTTCTCGCCGACGCCGGCACGCGCGACGCCTTCGGCCATGCGCAACTGGGCGGCGTGGGTCCGGTCGTGGCCCAGCTCGTGAAGGACAAGCTCGGCTACAAGTACCACTGGGCGGTGGCCGACTACCTGCAACGCGCCGCGCGCCACATCGCCTCCAAGGTGGACGTCGAGCAGGCCTATGCGGTGGGCAAGGCCGCGGTCGAACTGGCCCTCAAGGGCCACAACTCCGTCATGCCGACCATCGTGCGGACCTCGAACAGGCCTTACCGCTGGAAGATCGGCATGGCGAAGCTCGAGGACGTCGCCAACCAGGAAAAGATGCTGCCCCGCGACTACATCACCCCGGACGGCTTCCACATCACGGCCAAGGGCCGCCGCTACCTGGCGCCACTCATCAAGGGCGAGGACTACCCGCCCTACAAGGACGGTCTGCCACAGTACGTCGTGCTCAGGAACAGGCCGGTCCGGAAGAAGCTGAAAGCGGCCTTTGTGGTATAGTCCCGCGCCTTTTTTTGGCGGTCTGGCAGTGGCCGACAGAGTCTCGCCAGACCGTGAATCGACCCCGGAATGATCCTCGTTGGGAGTTTCGTAATGACCACTAATCTCGCACTGTGGCTGGCGATCGGCGCCGGCGTGCTCGCGATCCTGTACGGCATCGTGTCCGCCCGTTGGATCGTGGCCCAGCCCGCCGGCAACGCCCGCATGCAGGAAATCGCGGCGGCCATCCAGGCGGGCGCCAAGGCCTACCTGAACCGCCAGTACACGACCATCGCCATGGTGGGCGTCGTGCTGTTCGTGATCCTCGGGATCGCGATCAACTGGTCGACGGCGGGCGGCTTCGCGATCGGCGCCGTCCTGTCCGGTTTGGCCGGCTACATCGGCATGAACGTGTCGGTGCGTGCCAACGTGCGCACGGCGCACGCAGCCAGCGTAGGCCTCGACCCGGCGCTGCAGGTCGCGTTCCGCGGGGGAGCCATCACCGGCATGCTGGTCGTTGGACTCGGCCTGCTGGGCGTGGCGGGCTACTTCATGTTCATGATCCAGCTCGAGGGCGACGTCGCCCACGCACTGCACTCGCTGGTGGGCCTCGCCTTCGGCGGCTCGCTGATCTCCATCTTCGCGCGACTCGGCGGCGGCATCTTCACGAAGGGCGCCGACGTGGGTGCGGACCTCGTGGGCAAGGTAGAAGCCGGCATTCCCGAGGACGACCCGCGCAACCCGGCCGTGATTGCCGACAACGTCGGCGACAATGTCGGCGACTGCGCCGGCATGGCCGCGGACCTCTTCGAGACCTACGCCGTGACTGTCGTCGCGACCATGCTGCTCGCGGGCCTCACGATGACCGATCTCGGCATCCAGGGCGTTCTCTACCCGCTGGTGCTCGGCGCCGTGTCGATCGTCGCCTCCATCGTCGGCACCTTCTTCGTGAAGGCGCGCGACGGCGGCAAGATCATGAACGCGCTCTACCGCGGCATCATCGTCTCGGGCGTGATCGCGGCCATCGCGTTCTGGTTCGTCACGAATGCCATGATGGGCGCAGAGGCGACAGGCATGTTCCTCTGCTCGCTGATCGGCCTCGCGCTGACGGCCGCTATGATCTGGATCACCGAGTACTACACCGCGACCGAGTTCGCGCCGGTGCGCTACGTGGCGGCCGCCTCGCAGACCGGCCACGGCACGAATGTCATTGCGGGCCTCGCAGTCTCTATGAAGTCCACCGCGCTGCCGGTGCTCGCGATCTGCGCGGCCATCTGGGGCGCCTACTCGCTCGAAGGTCTCTACGGCATCGCGATCGCCGCGACCGCCATGCTGTCGATGACGGGCATGATCGTGGCGCTCGACGCCTACGGCCCGATCACCGACAACGGCGGCGGCATCGCCGAGATGGCTGGCCTGCCGAAGGACGTGCGCAAGATCACCGACGCCCTCGACGCCGTCGGCAACACGACCAAGGCCGTCACCAAGGGCTACGCGATCGGCTCCGCCGGCCTCGCGGCACTGGTGCTCTTTGCCGACTACACGCAAAACCTCGCGCTCGTCGGCAAGCTCGGCCCGGGCAAGCTCGTCGAGAGCTTCCAGTTGAACGACCCGGCCGTGATCATCGGCCTCTTCATCGGCGGCCTGGTGCCCTACCTGTTCGGCGCGATGGCGATGGAGGCCGTGGGCCGCGCCGCGAGCTCGGTGGTGGTCGAGGTGCGCCGCCAGTTCAAGGAGATCAAGGGCATCATGGAGGGTACGGCCAAGCCCGACTACTCCAAGGCCGTGGACATGCTCACGCGGGCCGCGATCAAGGAGATGATCCTGCCCTCGCTGCTGCCGATCCTGATCCCGGTGATCGTGGGCTTCGGCATGAACCTGCTGCTCGGCCCCGGCGCCGGCATCCGGGCGCTCGGCGGCGTGCTGATCGGCACGATCGTCACGGGTCTCTTCGTCGCAATCTCGATGTGCACGGGTGGCGGCGCCTGGGACAACGCAAAAAAGTACATCGAGGAAGGCAACTTCGGCGGCAAGGGCTCCGAGACGCACAAGGCGGCCGTGACCGGCGACACCGTGGGCGATCCGTACAAGGACACCGCGGGCCCGGCGATCAACCCGCTGATCAAGATCATCAACATTGTGGCGCTGCTGCTGGTGCCGCTGCTGTAAGAAGTGATCAGTGACTAGTGATTAGCGGGTAGTGGCCGGCGTTGCCGGCGCCGCCACCCGGATTCGAGAAGGGCCCCGGGGAAACCCGGGGCCTTTCGCTTTCTGCATGATCCAGTCCGGTCTGGGCCGCGGTCTGTGCCCATCGTGCCCCACGCGTCCCATGGCGGAGACCGGTGCTCGCGGCCGAAGCCGCCTCGGCACCGACCCCCGAGCGTCCCGACCCAATACCCCGCCGCACCTGATCGCCTGGCCGCGACTGCTCGCGCCGCTGTGTCGCCGGTCGCCGTGTCCAGCCCGCCGAGGATGTTGAGGAGCGTGTACATGCCGCTCCCGGAGAATCCGAGCAGCACCACGAGTTCTCCGGTCTCGAGCGCGAGGTCGAGACCGCGCGGAGCATGCACCTCCACCTCGCCCGTCCGGTAGACCTTGGTCACGCCTCGCGCCCGCAGGGTGGGGGTCCGCTCGCCCATGCAACCATGATGTGCGAGGCGTCGCACGACCTGCGGCCGCCGTGCTGCATAGGCTCCACGCGGCGCAGTCCGGCCGCGGGGATGGTCGCGTCGGGACGCGACAGCGCCGGGCCACCGGCCGTGCGGCCGGTGGCCCGGGCGCCATCAGCCGTGACGCACTCGCTCGAGCGTCACCGGCACCGGGCGCATCAGGGTGTCGCACACCGGCGAGTGTGAGTGCACGAAGGCCAGGAGTTCATCGAGCGCTTCGTCGCTGCAGTCCGCCTGGATGTGCATCTTCACCTTGATCCCCTGATATCCCGGTCGCACCGCCGGGTCGAGATCGAGCAGGCCCTGCAGATCGATGTCGCCCGTCAGCTCGGTGGAGATCGACCGCACGTTGATCCCGCGCGCTGCGGCATGCATGACGGTCGTCGTCGTGACGCAACCCGCGAGGGCGTGCAGCACGAACTCGCCGGGATTCGCGCCTGCGTTGTTGCCGAGCAGCAAGGGTGGCTCGTCATTCGTGACGGTGAACGGCCGGATGCGCGACCGATCCTCCGAGCCGGCCCCGTAGAAACCCTGGATGGTCGAGCGGTTCTCGCCGCCGTCGATCCACTGGTTGCGGGCCCGGAACTCGAATTTCGCGAGGCTCCGGTCCTGTGTCAGTGCGCCGACGACCTGCGTGAGCGCCTGGGTGTCGAAGCCATTGATGCGGTCGTTCGACGGCTGTCGTGCGGTCTTCGTGGTCATGTAAGTCTCCTTGACTGTGGGGGTTCGAACGAGGCGTGACGATAGGCACCCGTGGGCGCGGACGTAAGCGGTGTGCTTGCCGCTTTCGGTGCTTTCGTGCCAGTCTGGGTCATGTCCGCTGCCCGGCCCGGACGGCCGCTCGAAACGCTGGTGCTGGCCCTGCCGCAGACGGCGGGTTCCGCGCTGTACGGTCTCGTCGACGTCCTGATGACCACCGGCCACCTCTGGCAGATGCTGCTCCGCCGCGATGCGTGGACCTCCCCGTTTCACGTGCAAATCGCCTCGACCAGCGCGCGGTCGTTCCGCTGCGGCAACGGCGTCCCGGTTTCTCCGGCCGTGTCGATCCAGGCGAATCCGCCGGCCGACATCATCATCATTCCCGAGTTGTGGCTCGGGCCGGACGAGCATCTCGGCGGCCGCCATGCGAACGTCGCGGCCTGGATCCGCGAGCGTTACGCGGGCGGCGCATATGTCTATTCGGTGTGCTCCGGGGCGCTGCTGCTGGCGGAGACGGGTCTGCTGGACGGCCGGGAGGCGACGTCGCACTGGGGATACCAGCAATTGTTCGAGCGCCGGTATCCGCAGATCCGTTTCCGGCCGGAGCCCAACCTCTGCTTCTCGGATGAGGTGGGCCGGCTGGTCACCGCGGGCGGAGCCACGTCCTGGCAGGACCTCGTACTCCATATCGTCTCGCGGCACGTCGGCCCGGACGAGGCGCTCCGCATGGCCAAGGTCTATCTGCTCAAGACGCACGAAGAGGGGCAGTTGCCGTATCGCCCGCTGGTCAAGCCCCAACGGCATTCGGACTCGGCGGTGCGCCGTTGCGAACTGTGGCTCGCCAGGCATTTCCGCGAGAGCCATGCCGTCGCACGCGTCGTGGCGCACTCGGGGCTCGCGGAGCGCACCGTGAAGCGGCGTTTCAAAGCGGCGACCGGCGTGACGCTGATCGATTACCTGCAGGACCTGCGGATCGAGGAAGCGAAGCGCCTGCTTGAGTCGACGCGGCGCGCCGCTGAAGAGATCAGCGCCGAGGTGGGCTACCAGGACGCATCGTACTTCCGCCGCTTGTTCAGACGGAGGACCGGCCTGACGCCGTCGGGCTACCGGCGCATGTTCCAGTCGATCCGGAGGGCCTGATCCCCGGTGGTCGTGAGCTTCGGCATGAGCTGGCTGTTCGGCCCTGGCGCCGGCGTGCGCACGCTCGGCGGCGTGCCGATCGGCACGATCGTCACCGGTATCTTCCTCGCGATCTCGATGTGCACGGGCGGCGGCTGCAGGGACGGCCTCGAAATACGTCGAGGAAGGCAACTTCGGCGGCAAGGGCTCCGCCACACGCAAGGCGGCCGTGACCGGCGACACCGTGGGCGATGCGTACAAGGACACCGCGGGCCCGGCGATCAACCCGCTGATCAAGATCATCAACATCGTGGCGCTGCTGCTGGCGGCGCTGCTTTAGGAAAGTGATCAATGATCAGTACTGGTGATCAGTGCTCGAGACGCACCAGTCACCGACGGCTGAGACAGAAAGGCCCCGGGAGACCGGGGCCTTTTCGTTCCACCGTAGTTGTCGCGTTGGACCAGCCTACCGCGGCACCATGAACTTCGAGTACGCGTGTGCCGCGAGCTTGTCGCACGCCGCCTGCATCTGTGCCACCGCCAACAGCGTGCGGTGGGTGCGATTGTTCATTCGCGCCAGGTAAAACCAGTGCAGCGGGTGATACCGCTCCACGTGCACGCCCGCGTCGTTCATCATGCCCAGCAGCCTTGCTCCATCTTCCGGCTGCCGACCCAATCGACTAGCTCCGACGGCAATGTCACGTGCTCGCCTTGCGGCGGCGTGAGAGCGTTCGCGTGTCCGTACTCGGCAACCTTGTTGGCAATGAAGTGCAACGATGCCACTGTCGCATTGGTGTCGGCCGCCTGGCGAGACACCTTGGCGGCAATGCCCTTCTGTGCAGTGCCCCTGGATGATGAACGCCTGGACCTTGACCTTGGCATGGTTACTTCTTCCCTGCGCGGTGAATCGGGCCGGACAATCCTAACCGGTTGCGCAGGGTGTGTCGGTCGGACGGCACCGCGGGCGAATGAGGCGCCGTCCTATAGGGAGCTCTGGATCCAGTCGCTGGGGATGAAGGCTTTGCTCTCGAAGTAGGACACAGCCGACTACAGGATCGGACATGGACCAATTGGTGCCGCGGTCGGCAGGGCGCAAGACTCCGTCGCACTGGAGGTCGTTGTCCAAAAGGGAGGCACGCGATGGCCGGTCGATCCTGGCGCAGTTTGATCGTCGGATTCCTCGTCCTCTGTACGACGACGTTCACGTTCGCCGGGGCCGACGCCAGCGCCGCGGAGCGCGACAAGGAAACTCGCGAGGTCCATGACTTGCGACTCGGCGACCTGGGTCGCCCATTGCTTGAACTCGGCACGCGTGACTTGGCAAGGCCGAGGCACTCCAGGCCCATGTGGTTCCGCAATGTGTCGCGCCACGGATTCGACTCGCAACCCATGCGTTCCGACGACGGCCTCCAGCTCGTGCTCCAGCGAGCGCGCCGCGATGGAGCCGAGTTGCTTACGCTGCGATATCCCGTGGCGACGGACGGACGACTACAGACCTATGCAGGCGTCGGTCTCAATCGTGCCGTATATTTCGTCGCCCCGGCAGCCGCGCCGACGCTCTTCGACAAGGGCAATCGGCACCGGTCCGTCGGCGGCGCCGCCGAGATCGGCGTGGAGTTGCGCGTGAACGAAAATGTCCACGTCAACGCCGAACTCCGGTGGATTGAAATCGACCGCGACGCCGTCGCGATCCGCACCAAGCGGGGCCTGGTCGCAGCCGACCCTGTAGCGTTCGGCGTGTCGCTCGGTTGGCGATTTCGCTGAGCGGAGCGGCGGTTGGCACGTTTGAGGTCGGTGGGCGCGGCCCGGGCGAGGTGGCCCGGCTCCTGCCGATGCCGAGTCAGTCACTCCTCGTGCGCGTGCGCCCTTCCCATGAACGCGTCGTCGACGCCATTCTTGTGGCACTTGGCGCAAAAAGCCTTGTCCGGCATGACGAGCCCTGCAGCCTCGGCCTTCGCGGGGTCCTTCATGACGGCCTTGGACTTGTACTCGCTGCCGGGGCCGTGACAGTCCTCGCAGTCGAGCGGCGGGGTGCGCTTGGCATGCGCGCCGCCGGCCCAGGATTCAAACTGCACGTCGTGGCAGTCGCCGCAGGCTTCGGCGCCGACGCGCTTGAGGCCGGGCTTCGTCCCGGCCACCGCGACAGTACCGCCCGGATCGGCGATCGCGGATGTCGCAGCAGGCGCGGCGGGTGGCGGTGAGGTCGAGGCTACCGGTGCCGGCGCAGTCGCGCTGGGCGTGGGCGTCGGTGGCGCGGCAGGCGGTTCCTTGGTGGTCGTCGTCGCTGGCGCTGCAGCCGGCGGGGGGGCAAGTGACGCCGCTACCGCCTCCGGTGCTGAAACCGGGGTCTCCACCGGCGCATCCGTTGCCACTGGCGCACCCGCAACCTGCGCTTCCTCAGCCGGCACCGGGGTAGTCATCTGGGTCTGTGCCGGCTCGGGTGCCGGGCTGTTTGGTTCGGCCGACGACTTATCGGTGGAACTGGATGGCGATCCACAACCGACGGCGAGCAGGGCGATGCAGAACAAGGTCCCGCTCAATGCGCCTCTGGTAGTCATGCCCGGATTCTCCTTGCTGGACGCGGTCTCGTTCATTACATGCTACGCCTTGCCCGAGGGGCCGGCGAACAGCGGCCCGCGTAGGCGACGGCTGACGCAATCACGCGGCAATCCGCCGACTGCGCGCGACGCTCCGATTGCTACATTCAGTCGATGGACGGCATCCCGCAGGCACTGCGCGGACGGAGCATACGGCCGTTGCCGGCCGCGGTGGGAACCTTGCTCCTGGTCGGCGTCGCCGCCCTGGCCGTCGCATTCGACTGGAACTGGTTCAAGGGCCCATTGGAACGGTATGTGTCGGGAATCACCGGTCGCCCGTTCGCGATTCGCGGTGACCTGGATGTCGATCTCGGCTCTATCACACGTGTCGACGGGGCGCATGTGTTTCTCGGCAACGCACCGTGGGCCTCCTCTCGCTACCTGGCTCGCGCCGACCGTGTCCGGATGGACATCGCGCTGTGCCCTCTGCTCGCGGGGCGATGGACCGTTCCGCGGGTCGAACTCGAACGCCCTGTCCTCGACTTCGAACGAAATGCTCGTGGCGAACCAAACTGGCGGCTTCGGAATGCGGTGCAGCCGTCGCAAAGGCGGATCACCTTCGGCGAGCTGGTGGTGCACGAAGGCACCGTGCGGCTGCGCGAACCGCGCTTGAGAACGGACCTGCTGGTAAGTGTCGACTCCGCGCTTCGTGGAGCAGACGAGGCCTCCGCACCACTCATCGCCAGGGGCGCTGGGCGTTACCGGAACGGCGGGTTCACGCTTTCCGCCCGCGTCGATTCCCCGCTGCACCTGCTGGAGCACGGTCGCGCGTACCGGGTCGACGCGCAGGCTCGAGCGGGCGCGACACGAGCACGGGTACATGGAAGTGTCTCCGTGCCTATCGATCCCGATCGATTCGAGCTGCAGGCGGAGCTCAGCGGCCAGGATCTCGCGGACCTCTTTCCACTGCTCGGATTGCCGGTACCCGAGACGCCGCCATACAAGCTGCGGGGCTGGCTAGGCCGCAGCGGACAGCTCGTCCGCTATCGCGACTTCGAAGGCACGATCGGCGACAGCGATCTCCGCGGCGACCTGACCATCTTCCTCGGCGGCGAGCGGGTCTACGCCCGCGCCGAACTCGTATCAGACCATCTCGACTTCGACGATCTCGCAGTGCTCGTCGGTGCGCCTCCGGACACAGGCGCAGGTGAAACCGCCAATGCCAGCCAGGAGGCGGAGGCGCGCCGACGCGCCACGGCGTCGCGGGTACTTCCCGACCGACCGTACAATCTCGAGAAGCTGCGATCGCTGGATGCCAACGTGCAGCTGCGGGCCTCCGACGTCGAATCGCAGAAGTTGCCGATCGATTCGCTCCACGCACACCTGACCCTCGATTCCGGCGTACTGCGGGTCCGACCACTCGACGTCGGCCTCGCCGGCGGAAACGTCCACGGCGACATCACTCTCGACGCCCGGCGCCACCTGATCGCCGCTGTTGCCAACCTGCGGGTCAGCGGAGTCGAGTTGCCGCAGATGTTCCCCCGCCTCAAGGCAACCAGCGTCGGGGTCATCGGCGGCGAGGCCACGATCGAAGGTCGCGGCAACTCCGTAGCGCAGATGCTCGCAACCGCCGACGGCGAGGTCGCCACGATGATGGGGTCCGGCCTGGTCAGCAACCTGCTGCTCGAACTTGCCGGACTCGACGTCGCCGAGTCCCTGAAGTTCCTGCTCGGCAAGGACCGCTCGGTGCGGTTACGTTGCGCATACGCCGACTTCGAGGTCGACGACGGCGTCGCGCGCACGCGCTCCATGGCATTCGACACCACCGACACGGTGATCCTCGGCAAGGGATCGTTGAGCCTGCGCAATGAAGAACTCGATTTCGTGCTGCGGCCGCGCCCCAAGGACCTGAGTCCCGTCAGTCTGCGCGTGCCGCTCGAGGTGCGCGGCACGTTCAAGGACCCGTCGCTCCGGCCTCAGCCCGGGCCTCTTGCCGCACGCGCTGCAGTCGCGACTGCACTCTACGCGATTGCCCCTCCCGCGGCCCTGCTCGCCCTGATCGAAACCGGCCCGGGCGAGGACGTCGGTTGCCGTCCCGCCGCTCGCGCGTCGGCCGGCGGGTCGGGTGAAACGGAACGCAAGCGTCCTCGCTGGAAAGAACCCGCCTGACCCGGGTGCGCGTAGGCGAATTCCGACCCGAGATCGGTTGCACGTCCGGTACCGCAGTCGCGGACGAAAGGCTTTCATTGGGTCCTGGCAAACACATTGGAACTGCGTCGCCAGGGAGCGCCGGCGACACGGCAAACACCGTGGCGATTCTGGCGTCGGCCGGGGGCCGTCCCCACCATTGCGGAGTCGTCATGTCACGTATCGTCTGGAATGGTGCCATCAGCTTCAGCCTGATCCACATCCCGGTGTCGCTGCATTCCGCGACCAGGAGCAACACGCTCGATCTCGATCTGCTCGACCGGCGCGATTTCTCTCCGGTGGGATACCAGAAGATCAACAGGAACACCGGCAAGCCCGTCGAGTGGGAGGAGATCGTCAAGGGGTTCGAGTACGAGAAGGAAAAGTATGTCGCCCTGAGCGACGAGGACTTCCGGCTCGCGAACGTGGAGGCGACGCGCACGATCGAGATCATGGGTTTCGTCGACCCCACCGAAGTCGCGCCAACCTACTTCGAGACGCCCTATTACCTCGCTGCCGGGAAGCGTGGCGAGAAGGTCTATACACTGTTTCGCGAGGTCCTCACGCAGTCGTCCCTCATGGCGATCGGAATGGTCGTGATTCGGACACGCCAGTATGTCTGCGCACTCTTTCCCATGGGTTCGACACTGGTGCTGAACACGCTGCGCTATGCGGACGAGATTCTTGCACCGGAAGCCCACGCGCCGGTGATTCCGGCGGGAAAGGCCGGCCAGCTGTCGAAACAGGACCTCGGGATGGCGCTGAAGCTGGTGAAAGACATGCGACAGCCGTGGGATCCGACCAGTTATCGGGATACCTACCGTGACGACCTGATGAAGCGCATCGAGCAGAAGATAGAGGCGGGTGAGACGAGGGCATTGACGCCGGGCAGCCGTCCTTCCGACCAGCCTGCTGGCGCCCAGGTCCTCGACCTCACGAGCCTGCTGAAGCGGAGCCTGGAATCACGGGGTCAAGGCGCGGCGACAACACGGGCGCACCGCGCCACCGCGTCTCGACGCAGGAATTCACGCACCAGCAATGCACGGCGACCCACCGCCAGGTAGGCGATCCAGCTTTACTGGATCACCTTCTCCAGGTTTCGCAGTACGCGTGCGGTGAGGGTCTGGCGTTTGCAAGGGTGCTTGATCCAGGGATCACCGAGACGGTGAAACCGCGCCACCGCGTTTCTCAGGTTGAAATGCGGACCGCGCAGATCCTGATTGCCCAGGTCCGACCAGGCCAGGGGCATCGAAACGGGCACGCCTTCGCGCCACCGAGGCGAATATGCGGCCACGGTAGTGGCCCCCCGTTGATTACGCTGCCAGTCAATATACATCCTGTCCTTGCGATTGGCGGCGCCCCGCCTGGCGGTGAACAGTTCCGGAATCGCGTGCGCGAGCTGCGTGGCAATCCTGCGCGTGAAGTCCGCGGCCGTCTCGAAATCCGGCAGCCGCCCCTGCAACGGAACGACGACGTGCAGGCCCAGGCCGCCGCTGGTCTTGAGTTGGCTCTCGAGCCCCAGTTCCGCCAGGAAATCCCGGATAAGCGCCGCCGCCGAGCAGACCGGCTTCCAGTCGAGCGACGGGGCAGGATCGACATCGAACGTCAAGCGGTCCGCGAGATCCACTCGTGGTACGCGACTGCCCCAGGTATGCAGTTCGACGGCACCCATCTGCGCCAGGAGACTGACGGCCGCGTCACTGGTCGCAGCGAAGTACCGTTCGGCGGCCGACGAACCTGCGGGGGGACTGACCCTCCGGAAGCCCGCCGCATCCGCGTCATCGAGATGCCGCTGATAGAAGTTCTTGCCTTGCGCCACGGATCGGAGCACCGACAAAGGCCTGTCGCGCAGGTGCGGCCAGAGCGCCGGCCTGATGGCCTCGTAATACGCTGCGAGCTGCACTTTCGTGATGCCATCCTCCGGAAAGACGACGCGGGTCGGATGCGTGACCGAGGGCCCGGCAATCGACGTTCGAGACCCTTTCCGCACGGCTCCCCCTTGGGGTGTGGTCCGGGCTGACGTGACATCCCTGGGCTCACGATCTTCGCGCAACGCCAGGAATACCGGGTGACGCAATAATCCCGCCTGAGTCCATCCGGCGAACCGCACTTGCGCGACAAGCCTGGGCTCCACCCAGCGGGGCCGTTCATCGCGTCGCAGGGCAGGCTCGGGGTCGAACGGAGCGGTCGTGCGCAGATCCTCTTGCAGTCTGCGTCGCAATGAGCTGAGGCTCTCCTCGTTGAACCCCGTCCCCGCACGACCGACGAACGCCAGGCGCTTTCCGCGGTAGGTTCCCAGCAGGAGCGCGGCAAGATCGCTGCGCCCACCTTCACGGCGCGTGAAGCCGCCGATGACGAAGTCCTCCACACGCCGGCACTTCAGCTTGAGCCACGTGCGACTGCGCCCGGCGCGGTACGGGGCATCGGCATCCTTGACGATGAGCCCCTCATGGTCGGTCTTGCATAGTTCCTTCCACAGCAGTCGATCGAATCCATCGATGTACTCGAGCAGCCGGACGTTGCTGTCCGCCAGCCCGGCAAGCGTCTTCTGCAGGATGCGCTTGCGCTCGATCAACGGGCGATCGCGAAGATCCGCCCCCGATGCAACGGGAATGTCGAAAACGTACAACATCAGGCCGCTCTGCTCCGCGGCCTCGAGTTGCTGCTGGAGCCTCTGGAAGTCCGAGCGACCCTGCTCGTCCGCGACGATCACTTCGCCATCGAGCCAGGTATCCGCGAGCTTGAGCGATCGAAGCGTTTCCGTGATGCGGCCGAAGCGCTTCGACCAGTCGATCCCGTTGCGCGAGTAGCAGCGGACGGTTGCACCGTCGACGTGCACCAGCAGTCGGTATCCGTCGAGCTTGAGTTCGGACAACCAGCGCGGTCCGTCGGGAACGTCAGTCACCTCCGTGGCCAGCTGGGGCATGATCTTGCCGGGTGCGCGTGCCGTCGTCCCACGCGTCTTCACCGGGTCGATGTGAACGTCCGCTGCCGCCACCGTGCTGCGCGTGGCGTACGCATCTTCCTTCTTCAGCAGCAGCCACTCGTGTCTGTTCGAGCGGCCGCGCAGACGAATCAGCCGCCACCCGCCCTTCAGTCGCTGACCGCGCAACGTGAACTCGATCCGCCCGTCGGACAAGCCATGCGCGAAGTCACCGCCTGGTTGCCAGGTACCCTGGTCCCAGATCATCACGTGGCCGGCGCCGTACTGGCCTTTGGGGATCGTGCCGGAGAATTTTCGATACTCGAGTGGATGATCCTCGACCTCGATGGCCAGCCGCTTGTCGCCCGGATTCATCGACGGTCCCTTTGGAACCGCCCAGCTCTTCAGGACGCCCGCCCACTCGAGCCGGAAATCGTAGTGAGGCGTCCGTGCCTCGTGCCGCTGCACGACGAAGCGCACCCGTTTCCGAGGGCCGGGAACGCCGCCGCGCGGCTCCGGCGTGGCGCCGAAGTCGCGTTTCTTTCGATACGCTCCGAGCGGGCGGTCGGAAATCGTCGTCATTGCAGCGCAGTCACTGCACCTCCCGGGATCCTTACATGCGCCCGCGCTGACGCTCCGCTTCGGCCTTGCTCAACTCATACTGCGCGTCGGCCGATTCCTTGCAGGCCACCTGCGCGCTGCCGGAGAGCGCCTCGCATTGCTCCAGCGCAACCTTGCGTTCGGCATCCGCCTGCGCAACTAGGAGCTCGTAGCGATTCTCTGCCGTCGATTCGTTAATCACGTCGCCGGAATCCGCGCGGTCCTTTGCCAGGTCGGCCTGCTTCTCCGCAACGTCTTCCGCGCCTTCCTGCTGGGCCTCCGCGACATCCTCCCTGACTTCGCTGGGAGACTCAGCGCGGTTGCATCCAGTCATCAGTAGCAGGATAGCTGCCAGTCCGGCAATGTAACTGTTGACGTGTCTCATTGCTCGTTGCTCCTTGTGTGTCTGCTGGGGCGATTTCCCGGCTTCCCACCCTTTGCCCTGGCACGCCCCCGCCGCTCGGCCTCGAGCAACTCCTGCTGCTCGGTCTTGCTGCGTGGCGCGGCCGCGCGAGCGAGTTTCTCCGTGTCGCTCGTCGCGATGAATTGCCGCACTTTGCTCCGATGCCGCCGGGCCGCCCGGTAATCGCCCTCGCCCTGCACTCGGGATCCCTTGTCTGTGTCAGTCATTGCCAATCCTCCGCCGATACAACTGTCGTATGCCTGACTTACCAGCAGACCCACGGGGAGGCGGGCCAGGCGATCCGCTCCCCGTGACAGTTAGCTAGCGGCCATCGCCATCGGCGTCGCCCGGCAGGGCGCGCTCGATGCGGTGACTTTGTTCATGCAGTCGCGGCCAACAGCCCGACCCCGTTCGACCGAGAGCGGCGTGCGCGTCCCCAGCCGTGCCATTGCGTGGTAGCGTCGGCCCACAGTCGATCGTAGGCCTGCCTGACGACCAGGTAGCACTCGCAACTGCGTGCTTCGAGTCCAGCTCGATCCAGGACGGACATGCGCCCACGGTGATACTGGATCAGGCCTGCCTTCTGCAGCTTCAGCGCGCTGCCGGTCACGCCTTCCCGGCGCACTCCCAGCATGCCGGCGATCTGCTCCTGGGTCACGATCATCTCGTTGCCATCCCGGCGGTCGAGATTGAGCAGGAGCCAGCGGCACAGCTTCTGGTCCAGGGCATGGTGGCGGTTGCAGGCCGAGGTCTGGGCCATGTGCGTGAACAGTGCCTGGGTATAGCGGAGCAGCTGCTGCATGACGGACTCCGACTGCCAGGCATGGCATGCGATTGACTTTGCAGTCATGCGGAATGCATGGCCAGCGCTTTGCACCACGGCACCGCTCAGGGCGCGCCCGCCCCCCATGAACGCGCATACCCCGACGACACCCTCGTTGCCGACCACTGCCACCTCGGCCGAGGCCCCGTCCATCATCGAAGAGACCAGCGAGACGATCGCGGTCGCGGGAAAATAGACGTGCTGCAGCACGATGCCGGCTTCGTACAACATCGCACGCAGCGGCAGCTCGACCCACTCCAGGTGCGGTTCGATCAGCCGCCACTCGGCGGCCGGAAGTGCCGCAAGCACTCGGTTCTTCGCGCGATCAGAAGAATCAAGCGTCATGTTGTCGCTCCTCAGCGCAGCCCGAAGCCGAATTCACCGATGGATCCGCGTGCTCAGCAGTACGGCAATCGCCGCGCCGGCCGCCGCCGCCGCGAGGCCAATCGCCGGCCACGGGTTCGAATGCACGTACCCGTCAGCGTTCTCAGCAGCGTGGCGCGCGGTCGTCCTGACGCGCTCCTTGCCGTTGTGCAGTGACGCCCTGGCGGCGTCCAGCGTGTGCCGCACTTTCGTGCGGGCCGCCTCCTCTGCCGGCTGAATGGCCTGCTCGACGATCTCCATCACTTTGGCCTTGCTCTTCATTGCTCACGGCCTCCTCGATCAGTAATTGGGACGATTCTCCCCATCCATGGGGTCACCGCGACCGCGGGCGGCGCACCGCCCGCGGCCATTGCGGCAATGTTATTTCTGCCTGATCTCGAGATCGTTGCGCACCTGGGCGACGCCGTCGACGGAATCCGCCAATTCGCCGGCGCGGGCCTTCGCCGCCGTCGAATCAACGAACCCGGCGAGCTGCACCACGCCTTTTTGCGTCTCCACGTTGATCTGGTGCGCCTTGGTCGTCGAATCCTCGATCAGCTTCGCCTTCACCGAGGCGGTGATCGTACCGTCGTCGACAACCTGTCCAGCGGTCGCCTGCGGAGTGCTAATGCGCAGATCGTTGCGGACTTCCTTCACTCCCGTTACCGAGCGGGCCACCGTCGTGGCCTGATCCTTCTGCTGGGCGTTGTCGACGAAGCCGCCGAGCTGCACGACGCCTCGGAAGGTCTCGACATTGATCTGGCCGGCCTTCGTGATCGGATCGTCGATCAAGGCCACCTTCACCTTGCTGGTGAGCACGCTGTCGTCGATGACCTCGCCGGCCGACTGCTGCGTGCGTGTGGAGGAGCAGGCACTGGCGAGCGCCAGCGTCGCAAGAATCGCGGTCAGTTTGAGGATTCGAGTCTTCATCCGTGTTTCCTACCGTGTGTTGTGTGGCCAATCGATGCGTTCCGGCAGCAGACCATCCCTCGAAGTCCGGCCGGGCTGTGTCCTACCGTGCAGAGCGGGCCAGTTTCAATGTGTGGCGCGTGACTCCTCTGGCCGTGCCGTCCTGGCTCGACGAGCTCGCCGGCGCCTCCGCGATCGACTGCAGGGCATCGCCGGCGCTAGTCGGCTTCGAGAGCGCCAGGTCACCCAGCGACACGATGCCGACGAGCCGCTTGTCGCGGTTCAGCACCGGCAGGCGCCGCACGTGCATATCGCCCATGACCCTTGCGACGTCCTGCACGGACTCGTCGTCGTAGACGTACCGGACCTCCGTGGACATGACCTCGCGGACTTTGCTGTCCTGCGGCGCAAGGCCCCGCGCGACGGCACGAATCGTGATGTCGCGATCCGTCAGCATGCCGACCAGCCGGTCGTTCTCGGCAACCGGCAGGCTGCCGAAGTCCTCTTCCTCCATGACGCGGGCCACGCACTGGAGGGTATCGTCCGGCGCGGCGACCCTGACTTCGCGTGTCATGACTTCGGTGATGATCATGGCGTGGCTCCTGTCGCTGCGTGATGATTGACGGCTCCAACCGTACCGTGCGATGGCCGCACGTTTCCTTCCGAGCTTGTCCGGAAATCCTGTAGGACTCGTCCGGCGCGGGCGGCGATGCGTCGATTCACCGGGGCGACGAGCCGGCGTAGACCCGGGCGCGACGTGGCCGTGGTAGGACGCCACCTACAGGAAGCTGCAGGACTGCGTGGCAGACCGCCGAATCTGGCGACGTAGAATCGCGCCATGGAATTCCCACCATCGAACGCGCGCGACTGGAGGCGCCGCAGCCAGCAGGCGCAGGTCGTCATCACCGTCGTACTCGTGATCGGCGCCCTGCACGTCGCGAAGGCTGCGGTCGTGCCGCTGCTGTTCGCGGCTTTCTTCGCGATGCTGCTGTCGCCGTCGGTCGTCCTGCTGCGCCGTATCGACGTTCCACGCGGGGTCGCGGCCGGGGTCGTCGTGCTGTCGCTGGTCGCGGTCGTGGGCCTGGGGTTCAATTCGACCTGGCGACCAGCCAAGGCCTGGCTGGACGAGGCGCCGCAGACGATGCGTACGCTGGAGCGCAAGCTGCGCCCGGTCACGGGCTTCATCGCTAAGGTCGAATCGGTGTCCAAGCAGGCCGAGCGGGTCACCGATCCCGGCGCAGCCAAGGGCGTCGCGGCAGCGCCCGCGAAGGCGACGGAGAAGAAGTCGACCATCGCCAGCACGCAGGACTGGCTGATCGGGATCCTGACCACGCTGGTCGTGACGTATTTCCTGCTCGCCGTCGGCCCGTCACTGCTGGTGAAGATCGAAGCCGCGCCCGGGGCACGCACCCTCGACACGCGCCTGCTGCGCCTCGCCGCGGCGATCAGCGACGACCTGAGCCGCTATTTCGCCACGGTGACACTGATCAACCTGGCGCTCGGGATCGCAACCGCCGCGACCATGTACTGGCTCGGCATGCCCAACCCGCTGCTGTGGGGGGTCGTCGCCTGCGTGCTCAATTACGTTCCTTACGCCGGCTCAGCCACCACGCTGGTGCTGCTCACGGTCGTTGCCCTGGTCTCGTTTGACGGGCTCAGCAAGCCGCTTGCCGTGGCGGGCTGCTATCTCTTCCTGACCACGATCGAGGGCCAGATCGTCCAACCGATCCTCGTCGGCCGGCGCCTGGACGTCAGCCCGTTGATCGTGATTCTGTGTCTCTGGTTCGGCGGCTGGCTGTGGGGCATCGCCGGGGTCGCGCTCGCCGTACCCCTGCTCGTGACGGCCAAGGCGCTGGGCCTTGGCCTCGGTGCAGCGGGGTCCTCCGCCGAGCCTGGAGAGACGAGGCGCAGCGAGTTGCGGACTGGGTCCTCTGCAACAGAGCCGGAGGCCGAGGGGGTGGCTCGATTGCACGCACTCGACGGTTGACCGCGACATGTTGTGCCGTCGCCCCCCGGGACGCATGGCGTCCCGACGGATCGATGACGGAACGATGCCCGCATGCTTGGCGGATCAATCGCTTGGCACTACGGTGTAGGACAAAGGCCGACAAACGGAGACGCAATCTCTGAACGCGATGTGCGCGACCGCCGATGCATCACCGGCCGGGTAGTTGTTACAAAGTATCCATGCAGTCGTGCAGTGATCTGCCCCACCCCCGGCGCAATCGCACTCCACGAGGGATGTCCGATGATCCAGTCCGATGCCGGTCGAGCGCGAGCCGCAGGACGTGGGCGACACGCCGCGGTCGTGTTGGGTTGCAGCGGCAAGACGTTGTATAACAAGGTCAATCGCCATGCCAATCCGGCGGGCGAAGCGTGACTGGAGGCGCACTGCGATGACTCGCGTACTGATCGCCGACGACCACGCGCTGTTCCGCGCAGGGCTGCGTCAGTTCCTCTTGGACGCATTGCCGTCGGCCGAGATCGGCGAAGCGGCCTCGGGGAACGAAGTCCTGACCTGCCTGCAGCGCAAGGGCTGGGACATGTTGATCCTCGACATCAACATGCCCGACCGTACCGGTCTCGACATCCTGCGGCACGTGAAGTCGGGCCACCCTGCCACGCGCGTCCTGGTGCTCTCGGGTTACCCGGAGCGCCAGTACGCGCTGAACGTGCTGCGGGCGGGCGCCGCGGGCTACATCGCGAAGGACGCCGCCCCGGAGGATCTCCTCAAGGCCGTGCGCATGGTGCTGCAGGGCCGTCGGTACGTCAGCGAGAGCCTGGCGGAACTGCTGCTGCTCGACCTGGACCGAGCGGACAAACCCTTGCATTCCCTGCTTTCCGACCGCGAGTTCCAGATCTTCGGCAAGCTGGCCGCAGGACACGGGGTTTCCGAGATTGGCCGCGAGCTGTGCCTCTCAGTGAAGACCGTCAGCACCTACCGGACACGCATCCTGGAAAAGATGCGGATGAAGAGCAATGCGGACCTGACCAGTTATGCACTTCGAAACGAAATCATCCAGTAGCGAGTCCGGTGAGGGTGGCGCGACGGGCGCGCGTCCCGACCTGCGGGTCCTCCTGGTCGAGGACTCGCCGGTCATCTGCGGCCTGATCACCGAGATCATCAACGACGTGCCGGGAGTCAAGGTCGCCGAGAGCGTCGAATCCGAGCAGGACGCGATCGAGGCGGTCGGTCGCCTCGCCGTGGACGTCGTGATCCTCGACCTGCAGCTGCGCAAGGGCACGGGCTTCGGGGTGCTGCGGGCCATGCGCGACATGCCGAAGAAGCCCATCGTCGTGGTGCTCACGAACTTCGCTCTCAGGTCGTACCGAGAGACCGCGCTCGCACTCGGCGCACGCGATTTTCTCGACAAGTCGCGCGACTACGACCGGTTGCCGGCGATCCTCACCGAGATCGCAGCCTCGCAACCCGCCTGACGTTCAGGCCGCGGGCCCGGACCCGGCCGCCCAGGGAATTGTCGCGAACGTCCCCGAATCGCCGTCGTCCGCGCCCACTGTCCGGCTCACGTTGGCCAATGGAACCCAGACCCGGACCGTGGTGCCACGGTTCGGCGTGGACGAGATGTCGAGCCGGCCGCCGAGCACCTGGATGCGGTGACGAAGCCCTGCGATGCCGTGCGAGCGCGCCCGGTTCAGGTCCGTCGGCGCGGCACCGACTCCGTTGTCCCGGACCGTCACGACAACTTCGCTGTCGGTCAGTTCGAGCGCGATGTCCACTTCGCTCGCCCTGGCGTGCTTCGCCACGTTGGCGAGGGCTTCCTGCACGACCCGGAACAGCGCGATTG
>Ga0316601_100000118_pt1 | contig 29513 bp, 27 predicted proteins | sample OWC_soil_day5_no_FD_207663 | JGI IMG/M metagenome (GOLD analysis project Ga0316601, IMG submission 207663) | Wetland soil microbial communities from Old Woman Creek delta, Ohio, United States - OWC_soil_day5_noCT | ecosystem: Environmental > Terrestrial > Soil > Wetlands | place: USA: Ohio... | reverse complement strand
CCAGAGTCACCTGGATGTCCTCGCGCTGTTGCTCAAGAGCGGCGCGGTGCTGCGTCAGCACCGCGAGGAAGCGGCGCGCCTGCGCAGTGGCGTCCTTCGGCGATTCGTACATGTCGATCAACTCGCGCACCTGCGAGAGCGAGAGTCCGAGGCGCTTGCCGCGCAGCGTTAGCTTCAGCCGCGTGCGGTCGCGCGGCGAATAGACGCGCGTGAGCCCCGAGGCGCCGCTGCGCGCCGGCGCCAGGATCCCCTGGTCCTCGTAGAACCGGATCGCGCGCGGCGTGATGTCGAACTCGCGTGCCAGCTCGGTGATCGAGTACGAACGCGACTCGTGATCGTCCTGGGATGCGGGGCGCGTCGGGCGCGCGCGGGAAGACGTCGGCATCGGAGTCGTGAAAGTCGCCGCGTAGAATCGCCGCAGTTGACGTCAACGTCAAGCGGGCACGCCGTCGCATGAACCCCAACGAGCACGAGCTGCAGTATCCGTGGGCGGAGGCGCCCGCGACCGGCGCGTGGATCACGCTGCGGCCGGGACTGCACTGGGTGCGCATGCCGCTGCCGTTTGCGCTCGACCACATCAACCTGTGGGTGCTCGACGACGAGATCGAGGGCCGCCCGGGCTTCGCGATCGTCGACAGCGGCATCGCTTCCGACCCGACGCGGTCCGCGTGGGAGTCCATCTTCGATGGCCTGTTTGCGGGCCGACCCCTGCTGCGGCAGATCTGTACGCACTTCCATCCGGATCATTTCGGGCTCGCGCACTGGCTGACGCGCGGCGGTGATCGCGCGCGCTGGGTGGCGCCGCTGTGGATGACGGCCACCGAGTACAGCATAGGCCGGCTGCTTTCGCTGGGCGGTGGCGACACCAGCGGCGAAGGCGCAGCGCTGCATTTCCAGCGCAACGGCCTCGGCGACGAGGAGGCGCTCACCAAGGTGCGGGCGCGCGGCGCCGGCTATTACCCGAAGCTGGTGCCGGCCGTGCCATCTTCCTATCGACGACTGCACGATGGCGACGAGATCGCCGTCGGGCCGGCGCACGGAAAGCGCGTGTTCCGCATCCTGGTCGGCTTCGGTCATTCGCCGGAGCACGCGTCGCTTTACTGCGCCGAGGATCGCCTGTTGATCGCCGGTGACATGGTGCTGCCGCGCATCTCGACCAATGTCAGCGTGTTCGAGATCGAGCCGGAAGGCAATCCGCTGCCACGGTATCTGCACTCGCTCGACCAGTTGCTGGGGCTGCCGGCCGACACGCTGGTGCTGCCCTCGCATGGCAAGCCGTTCATCGGCCTGCACCAGCGCATCGCGCAGCAGCACGCGCACCACCGCGAACGGCTGGCCGAGGTGCTGGCGGCGTGCGCGACACCGCAGACGGCCGCGAGCATCGTGCCGGTGCTGTTCAAACGCACGCTCGATCTGCACCAGACCACCTTTGCGCTCGGCGAAAGCCTGGCGCACCTGCATGCGCTGTGGGCCGAAGGTGCAGTGACCCGCACCGAGCGCGACGGCGTTTTCCGATTCCAGGCAGCACACTGAACCCGGAGCCCTCCAATGAAGCGCGCTGACACGCTGCTGGTCACCGGCGGCCGCGATCCCGCCACGAGCTTCGACTTCGTCAACCCGCCGCTGGTACGCGGCTCCACGGTGTTGCACGAGAGCGTCGCCGACATGAAGGCGCGTATCGCGCGCCGCAACGCGGGCGAGGACAGCGCGCCGGTCGCCTACGGTATCTACGGCACGCCGACACACCACGCCTTCTACGAGGCGCTGAACGCGCTCGAAGGCGGGCACGCGAGCTGGGCGCTGCCCTCCGGCCTCACCGCCTGCACGATTTCTGTCCTGGCGTTTGTGCGCGCCGGCGACCACGTGCTGGTGCCTGATTCGGTCTACTGGCCGACCCGACGCTTCTGCCGCGACACACTGGTTCGTTACGGCGTCGAGACGACGTTTTATGACCCGCGCATCGGCGAGCAGGGCCGGGCCGCGGTCGAGGCGCTGTTCCGCCCGACGACCCGTGTGCTGTTCCTCGAGTCGCCAGGGTCACTCACGTTCGAGATGCAGGACGTGCCGCTGCTGGCCGACGTGGCGCGTGCGAAGGGCGCCGTCAGCATGATGGACAACACCTGGGCCACGCCGCTCTACTTCCAGCCGCTGGCGCACGGCGTCGACATCTCGATCCATGCCGCGACCAAGTACATCTGCGGGCATTCGGACGTCATCATGGGCACCGTGACCAGCAACGCGACCGCCTGGCCGCGGCTGCGCGAGACGTTTCATCACTACGGCCTGACGACGAGCCCGGATGATGTCTACCTCGCGCACCGCGGACTGCATTCGATGGGTGCGCGCTTGCGCCAGCACACGGCGACCGCGTGGAAACTGATCGAATGGCTGCAGGCGCGGCCGGAAGTCGACCGCATCCTGTTTCCGGCGTTGCCGGGCGATCCCGGACATGCCCTGTGGAAGCGCGACATGAGCGGTGCCTCGGGTCTGTTCGGCGTGGCGCTGAAGCCGGTGGACGAGCAGCGCTTCTTCGCATTCATCGACGGCCTGCAACTCTTCGGCCGCGGTTACTCCTGGGGCGGCTACGAGAGTCTGCTGATCCCGGTGTTCGCGGAGCGCACGGCCGTGGGGCTGCCGTTCAAAGGACCGCTTTTTCGTATCGCGGCCGGCCTCGAAGCGCCGGAAGACCTGATCGAGGATCTGGTGGCGGGATTCGCCCGGATGCGCGGCTCGCGCTGATACGGACAGGAGCGCTTCGCCGTGGCTACAAGGGATAGGGGCTCTGGCGCTCCAGTTCCCTCACGCTGCTGACCAGCTCGCGCGTGCGCAGCGTCAGGTGGTTGATTCGCGCCTCGAGTTCGGTCCGCTGCTCGGCCAGACGCACCAGTTCCTGCGCAAGGAACACGCGGCGCGGTGTCGGGACATCCGGCTGCACCAGCTCGAGCGTCACGCTCTGCACCGCGACGTCGGTCTGTGCCAGGCCATTTCTGGCGCTTTGCAGTCGCGACTGCGTACTGCGTAGCTCGCTGCGCGCGTCGTGAATATCGCGACCGATGCGATATCCCTGGACGAACGCTGGCTCCGTCGCGCCCGGGCACACGTTCGCATACGACCAGCCGTTGATGCCGGCGCGGAAACCGTTCTTGGGCTGGCAGTACTCCAGCAGGCCCCGCTCGCGCCCTTCGGTGTAGGCGGCGAGGTCGGGCGTGACCTGATGCTTTGCACAGGCGACACGGTGGGCACCGATGCGATCCGCCGGCAGCCCGCGCAGGCCATCCTCGTAGCCGATCGTGCGCCAGTCCGCCGTACGGCACTCGTCCTTGCCGAGGCCTGTCGCACAGCCGACCAGCAGGGTCGCGGCCAACATGCCGGCGACGAATCTCAGGACTGTTCTGGCAGGGCGCGCGCTCATGGTGCGCACGATTGTGGCCAACACCGCCGGTGAGCGAAGTGGCGAAATGTCACCGGAAGTGACGCGATCCTCGCGAATGAGCTCCATCCAGTGACAGCACGGCAGTAGGCAAGAGCCTTGGGATCGTCTCGAGTCCTCGCACCTGACAGGCCCGTTCTCCCTGTAAACAAGAAGCGCGCCACTTTTCAGCCGGGACGGCTCCTGGCCAGGGGTCGCGGTTCAGCCATTCGGTCGAGTAGAGCATCCGCCGTGCGCCCTGTGCAGCATGGATGCGTCATCTACGGACTCGATCGAAAACGATGGGTCGGCCGAACGGACTCCCCCAAAGGAATCAGCCGAGCGACCGCCACGTCGCGTGGCACACGATAGAGTCGACTGACCCGTACTCACTGCCATTCGCGCGGCCATCGTAGACCCCGCGTCGTGTCCGGCACGGCCCGCTGACCGCGTCCAACTCGCTTTGAAACCCGATCCGCTTTCCTTCGACAGGCTGTGCAGGCCGACTGACGCCGCGGCGCGCTCACCCGTGGTGAGCGCCGAGGAGCTCTCGTGCTAGGGGCGCTGCGCAGCCTGGCCCGGCGCGCCTTCGAGCCTGGCGTGTCCCAAAGCGGCGGGCGCTGGTTCCGCCGTGACGAGTCGATCATGGGCACGGCGATCCACGTGGAGCTCTGGGGTGACGATGCCGATGTGGCTTCTGATGCCCTCGACGCGGTGATGCAGGAGATGCACCGAATCGATGCGTCGATGAGCCCGTACAAGGAGTCGTCGGAACTGTCGCGCATCAATCGCGAGGCGGCCCGCCAGCCTGTCGAGATCAGCCTGGAGCTGTTCGACCTGCTGGCTCGATCGATCGCGTTTTCCGAGCTTTCCGACGGCGCCTTCGACATCACCTACGCGAGTGCCGGTCACCTGTACGACTACCGCAGACGCATCCGGCCGACGGACGCGCAGCTGTCGGTCGCTCGCGAGGCGATCGGCTATCGGCATCTGCAACTCGACCGTGCGGCACGCACCGTGCGGTTTGCACGTGACGGGGTGCGCATCGACCTCGGTGGCTTTGCAAAGGGCTACGCGGTCGACAACGGCGCCGCGATCCTCGCGCGGCATGGCGTGCGCCACGCGGTGGTGGCGGCAGGCGGCGACAGCCGGATGCTGGGCGACCGCTGTGGGCGACCGTGGACCATCGGCGTGCGCGATCCGCGCCGCAAGGGTGAAGTTGTGGCGCTGCTGCCACTGGAAGACGTCGCGGTGTCCACCTCGGGCGACTACGAACGCTACTTCGATGACGGTGGCGAGCGCTGCCATCACCTGATCGATCCGCGCACAGGCATGTCTCCGCACAGTGTGCGCAGCGTGACGGTGATCGCACCGAACGGGCTGACGAGCGAGGCACTGTCCAAGACCGTGTTCGTCCTGGGCGTCGATAAAGGACTCCGGATCGTCGAGTCGATGCCCGATGTCGACGCGGTGGTCATCGACGCCGCCGGGACGCTGCACTACTCGGCCGGGCTGCTCGCCGGCGCGCAACCCGTGTCGAACTAATGCCTATGGCCTAGCGCCGTGACCCGGGCAAGGAATCAACCCATGAATCACGCACCACATCAGGCAATCAACGCGAGCGTCTCTCGGGACAATTCCAGCGTCCCGTGTCCGCGAGGTTCCATGGAGGCCATCATGAGGGACATCCAGTTTGCACGTTGGACGGCCGTGCTCGGGCTCGCGGCCGTCGTCGGCGTTGCGGGTTGCTCCGGTTCGAGCACGCAATCGGACAGCACGCTAACCGTCGAAGGCAACGTGCCGATCGCCTACGCCAAGCGCTCGACGTCGCTCAACATCAATCCCACCAACGGCGCCCCGTTCGCCGCCGGCGGCGACCTGATGGTCCGCGAGAAGTCCTCGCCGAGCGCGCCCGAGTACAACGTCACCGCCGCAATCACGCAGGGCAAGGGCGACGTGTCCGATCCCGAGGTGTCGTACGACGGCAAGAAGATCGTGTTCGCGATGCGCTGCCCGACCAGCAACACGTCGAGTGTCGGCGGCGCGGCGGCCTGCACCGGGCGCTGGAACATCTGGGAATACGACATGTCGGGGGGTAGCTATGCGGGCGGCACCTTCCGCCGCATCACGAGTTCAACCACCGATGACGACGTCGACCCGGCCTACCTGCCGGCCGACCGCGGCTTCGTGTTTGCGTCGAACCGCCAGACCACGACGAAGACCCAGGCACTGGGCCAGACCTACTACGCCGTCGACGAGTACGAGCGCGAGCGGGTGCTCAACCTGCACACGGTCGACCGCAACGGCGGCGCGATCACCCAGATCTCGTCCAACCAGAGTCATGACCGCAACCCGGTGGTGCGGCCTAATGGCGACATCATGTTCTCGCGCTGGGAGCACGTCGGCCCGCGCAACCGTTTCGCGATCTTCCGCGTCAAGCCCGACGGCACCGACATGTTCGTGCTCTATGGCGCGCACAGCGGCGGCAACAGCTTCCTGCATCCCCGCGACATGGACCCGCGTGGCCCGTACGCCGGCAAGGTCGTGTCTTCGCTGATGCCGCTGTCGGGCACGCAGGAAGGCGGAGCGCTGATGCTGATCGACGCCGCCAACTATTCCGAGCAGAACACGCCGGCCAACGCCCAGGTGATCGGGCAAGGCGGCCAGGCGCAATGGACCGCGAAGGAAATCGATCTCGGCCGCGGCCTGTCGGAGTTTGGCCGCATCTCGGCACCGTACCCGCTGTGGGACGGCACCAACCGCGTGCTGCTCGCCTATCGCCCGTGTGAAGTGACGCGCAATGGCGTGGTCGTGCCGTGTGCGACGCTGACCTCTGCCGAGCGCGCGATGCTGGCGGATGACACGATGTCGCGCGCACAGCAGGCGCTGCTCCCGGTGCAGGACAACGCCCCCGCGGTGTACTCGATCTACATGGTCGATCCCGCCAAGCAGACGTTCCTGATCGTCGCCGCGCCGCCGTCGGGCTTCATGTACACCGACCCGGTGGCCATCCAGGCGCGCCCGGAACCGAACGCCACGCAGCCGACCGTCGTCGACGAGGTGCTCAAGGCGCAGAACCTGGCACTGATCGAAGTGCGCAGCGTGTACGACACGGACGGCCTCGATCGCATGGGGGATTCGATGCTGGCGGCGTCGGACCTCGGCGCGGGCTGCAGCACGGCCATCGCCAAGACCGCGCCGGTCGATGCGGCCGACACGCGCTCCCAGGTGCCCGACATCGCCAGGATGAAGGACCCGGCGAACCCTGCGTATCGCTGCGCGCCGGCCTATTTCGTGCGCGCCTTCCGCGCGGTCGCACCGCAGGCGAATGCGGTCGGCATGCGTGCAGCGATCGGCGAGACCGAGTTCGAACCGCAGCAGATCCTGGGCTATGCGCCGGTCGAGCCCGACGGTTCTTTCAAGCTGCAGGTGCCGGCCGACACGCCGCTGGGGCTGGCCATTCTCGATTCGAAGGGACGCGCGATCCAGACCCACCTGAACTGGATCCAGGTGCGTCCGGGCGAGCGGCGCACCTGCGACGGCTGTCACAGCCCGCGGCGCGGGGCGTCGCTGAACTCCGGCGCGATCGTCAACACGCTGCCGGCGGCGCTGATGCCGACGATGGCCGCCGCGCACCAGTCCGGTGAGACGATGGCATCGACCCGTACGCGGCTCGATGCGACGGCGCTGAAACTCGGCACCGACCTCGTCCATGCCGACCATTGGGCTGACACGACCCAGGCCGGCGTCAGTGCGCGCCCGAGCGTCATCGTTCGCTACACCGGCAACGCCACTGCCGCGGACGACCTCGCGACCGCGGTGCCCACCGACGGCATCATCAACTACCCCGATCACATCCAGCCGCTCTGGACGCGCAGCCGCGGCGCCGGCGGTGCCAACACCTGCACCAGTTGCCACAACGACACCGCGAAACTGGATCTGCGCGCGACCGTGTCGGGTACCGGTCGACTGGTGTCCTATGAGGAACTGCTGGTCGGCGACCCGGTGATCGACCAGGCCACCGGCCAGCCGGTCACGCGTCTCGAGGACGGCGTCCCGGTCATCGTGCGCAACGCGCCGCTGGTGGACAACATGGCCGGCAACGCGCTTGGCATGACCCGCGCGAGCCGGCTCGGCGAGATCATGTTCGGTGAGCTATTGAAAGCGTCAGCCGGTGCTCGCACTGCGCATCCGAATCCGCCGGCCAGCGCGCCCGATCATTCGACGCTGCTCAATGGCGCGGAGAAGCGCCTGATCACCGAGTGGATGGACCTCGGTGGTCAGTACTTCAACAACGTGTCGGCGAGCGGGAGCCCGGTGCGCACGGCGACTGCGCTGTCGCGCAGCGCGTTCGACGCGAACGTGTATCCGGTGATCAAGGCCAACTGCGTGACCTGCCATCAGCCGACCGGCAATGCCGGCGCGGCGCAAACCGGCCAGTCGTACCTTCGGAACCGTTTCATCCTGACCGGTGACGCGGAGGGCGACTACAACGTCACGCTGACGATGGTCTCGAATGCCTGTAACGCCGCCACCGTCGCGTCGAACGCCTTGCTGCAGCGGCCGTCGACCGTGCCGCACCCGGCTGGCGCCATTGGCCAGACGAGCGCTGTACTGCCCGCAGGCAGCGCCGGCTACAACGCGATCGCGACGTGGATCAGCACGGGGTGCAGCACGCCATGATCGTGGAGGAGGCGGGGGCCGTCCTGAAAGCAAGTCGAACCACCTGGGCGGTGGCCGGCCTCGTTGCATCGATGCTCGTCGCTTGCGGGGGCGACGGAGGTAACCCGCTCGACAACCCGCCGACGGTGCAGAACCCCGTCACGACGAGCGGCCAGAAACTGTCGTTCGTCTACTTCCAGAAGTGTGTTCAACCGGTCTTCCTGAAGCAGCTGCAGATCAACCAGAACGGCGTGATCTCCACCAACACCTGCGCCGCGGCGGGATGCCATGACAACGCCACCGGCACCGGCGGCGCGTTCCGTCTGCTGGGCAATGCGCAGCCCGTCGACATGGCCAACCCCGCCAACACACCTGACGTGATCCGCACGACCGACATGTACAAGAACTTCTACTCGGCGCAGGGCGAGGTGGTGTTCGGGGCCCCGCTGTCGAGCCGGCTGCTGACCAAGCCGCTGACGCTCAATGTCCTGCACGGGGGCGGGCTCATCTTCCTGAGCGAAAGTGATCCGAACGTCATGCTGATTCGCTACTGGATCAGCCGTCCGATGCCGCAGGGCCAGGACGAGTTCAGCTCGGCGGCCAACAGCATGTTCACGCCCGCCGACCCGAATGCCGGCATCTGCAACACGCAATGAGCACCGCCAGCTCGCGCATCCGGTGGCGACGGGCGCTGGCGCGGGCGGCGGCCTGTGCATTGATGCTGGTCGGCGCGGGCGCTGCGGTGCCCATCGCGTCGGCGCAGGAAAAGGTGCAGATCACGGATCCGTTCATCGATCTGCGCACCGGGCCGGGCCGCGGCTATCCGATCTTTTACATCGCTGGCCGCGAGGAGTGGATCGAAATCCTGCTGCGCCGTACCGACTGGTTCAAGGTGCGCACGGCTGACGGCAAGGAAGGCTGGGTGAACCGCGCGCAGCTCGAAACCACGCTGACCGAGGCCGGTACGGCGAAGGCCTTCCGCGACACCCTGGTCGACGACTACCTGCGACGCAAGCTCGAGCTCGGTGCCGCGTGGGGCGAATTCGACAGCGAACCGATGCTGAAGATCTGGAGCGCGTACCGGTTCTCCGACGCACTGAGTGTCGAAGCCGCGATTGGCCAGGTACAGGGGACGTTCTCGGGCACGGAGTTCTGGGCCATCAACCTGAACGTGGAGCCGTGGTCGGATCGCCGACTGTCGCCGTTCCTCGGCATCGGCCTGGGCCGCTTCAAGAACATCCCGAACGCGAGCCTGGTCAGTGCGACCGTCACCAATGCCAACCTCGCCAATGCGGCGATCGGCCTGCGCTACTACATCGCCGAACGCTTCGTCGCGCGGCTCGATTACTCGATCTACACGGCGTATGTGTCGGACGCCGACAGCGCTGAATACAAGGCCGTGACGCTCGGCATCGCATTCTTCTTCTGATCACCACACCCACCCATGCGAAAACTCCTTCTTGCGATGCCCCTGACTGCCGGCCTTGCGATCGCTGCGACGCCGTCGTTCGCACAGAGCACGCCGCCAGCCGCCGCGCCGAATCCGCCGAATGAGCAGGTGATCGAGCCCGCGGTGCCGCGGCGCGATGTCCGCGTGCCGAAGATACCGAGCCGGGACATCATCGCCGGCGCCTACCTGGGCACCTATTCGAGCGAAGACTTCGGCGCGAGCTTCGTGTACGGCGTGCGCCTCGGGTATCACATCACCGAGGACTTCTTCGTCGAAGGCGTCTACGGCACGACCAAGGTCAGCGACGAGAACTTCCGGCAGATCCTCCCGGGTGGCGTCTTTCCCACGAAGGAGGAAGCGCTCTCCTATTACAACCTGTCGGTCGGCTACAACATCCTTCCCGGCGAAGTCTTCTTTGGCAGCCGGTACGCGATGGCCTCGGCGCTGTACCTGATCGCCGGCGTCGGGAGCACCAAGTTCCTCGAACAGAGCAAGCAGACCATCAATTTCGGTCTCGGCTACCGCGTGTTCCTGAAGGACTGGGCCGCCATCCAGGTGGACTTCCGCGATCACCTGTACACGCTCGATCTGCTCGGTCAGAGCAAGTCCACGCAGAACCTCGAGCTGACGGCAGGCGTGACCTTCTTCTTCTGATCACTCGTCATGACATCGATTGTTCGAATCCTCCAGGCGACGCGGCTGCTCGCCGTGGCCGCGTTCGCCGTTGCAGCAGCGGGCGCCGCTGCGGCGGTCACGCCGTCGGCCGGCGCGCCCGACTTCACGCTGCCCAGCCTCGACGGTCCCAACCTGCGGCTGCAGGAGCAGCGCGGCCGCGTTGTGATGATCAATTTCTGGGCCTCGTGGTGCGGGCCGTGCCGGGTGGAGATGCCACACCTCGCGCGGCTGTATGAGAAGTACCGCGGCTCCGGCTTCACGGTGCTCGCCGTCAACATCGACGAAAGCCCGCAGAAGGCCGCCAGCCTGGCCACTCAGCTCGGCATGCGCTTCCCGGTGCTGCTGGATACGGACAAGAAGGTGAGCCGTCTGTACGACCTGAGCACGATGCCTTCGACCGTTCTCGTGGATCGCGATGGCCGCGTGCGCTACTTGCATCGCGGCTACCGCGACGGCTACGAGGAGACCTACGACAAGCAGATCCGGGAGTTGCTGCGCGAATGAGCCCCGTCCGCCAACACCTTTGGACGGCCTTGCGCGGCGTGCTCCTGGCCCTCGCCGCCGCGGGCGCGCTGGGCGCGTGTGCAATGCCGGAGCCCTGGGTCAAGCCCTACGAACGCGAACGTCTGGCGGATCCGCTGATGAAGTTCCAGCGCGATGCCTTGTCGGCCAAGCACCTCGAGCACGTGCATGAGGTGCGCGAAGGCGCGCGGGGTGGCACCGGGGTGCAGGGAGGCGGTTGTGGCTGCAACTGACCGTTGCCGCCGCGCCGTGCGCAGCACGCAACTCGCGTTGCTGGCGCTGGCCGAGCGTCGGGATGGTGCAGGCGGGCTGCCATTTCTGGCGACCGCGCGCCTGCTCGGCGCGCTCGGTGGACTGATGGCGACGGGCCACGCGCACGCGGCCGAGTTGCCGGAAGATCGCGCCGACCTGATGCTGCACAGCTTCGACGGCGGTGGCGTGGAGGCCTGGGGACCGGCACTCCTGGTGCGCAAGAACCTCCTCAACAAGGTCTCGCTGTTCGGCACCTATTACGCCGATATCGTCAGCAACGCCTCGATCGACGTCGTCACCACCGCCAGCCCGTACCGCGAAACCCGCCACGAGTACGGGCTCGGCGCCGACTACGCGGTGCGCGAATCGCTGCTCACCTTTGCGGCCTCGCGCAGCACCGAGCCCGACTACATCGCCACGGCCTTCAACGTCGATGTCGCGACCGATACCTTCTCCGGCATGACCACGGTCGGTCTCGGATACACCTACGGCTCCGACGATGTCGGCAAGGTCGGCGAAGGTTTCTTCGACAACGCCAAGCACTGGCGCTACCGGTTAGGCGTGTCACAGATCCTGACGCCGCGCTGGCTAGCCAACGCGAACTTCGAGGTCGTGTCGGACGACGGCTATCTCGGCAGCCCTTACCGCATGGCGCTCGTCTTCGGTGCCGCGGTACCGGAGCGGATGCCGCGCACGCGTACCAGCCGGACGGTTCAGCTGCGCCTGATCGGCGAAGTTGTCCCTGGGTGGTCGGTGCGCGGCGAGTACCGGTATTTCTGGGATACCTGGGAGATCTCCGCGCACACGTTCGGACTCGGAGCCGCGCACCGCATCGGCGAGAAATGGCTGGTCGATGCCTACGCCCGCAGCTATCGCCAGGAGGGCGCGCTTTTCTACTCCGACAACGCGACCAGCGAAACGCAGTACGTGACGCGCAACCGGCAGCTGAGCACCTACAACTCCCTGACGTTCGGTACGAAGGTGACCTACGAGCTCATGCGCGTGCCGGGCCGGTATGAGCTGTTCCTGAACGGCGCGCTTGAGTACTGGAAGACGGACTACAGCGATTTCACCGACCTGCGCAGCGGCAGCCTGTACTCCTACAACGCGACCGTGGCGCAGGTGTTCGTGACCCTACTTTTCTGAGTGAAGGACTGCAGTATGTCGAAACGCCGCCTGCTGATGGCTGCCTTCCTGTGGCTCACGGTGCTGATGCCCGTTGCGTCCGCTCAGACGACGCCTGCACCCACGCCGCCCAACACACCGGCCTCCACTCCGACGCCGGCGGCCACGGCTCCGGCGTCGGCCACCAGCCTCGACGACCGCATCCAGGATGCCAAGGCCGACGTGATCCGGCTGAACCGCGACCTGATGGTGCTCGAGGAGGAACTGCTGTTCCCGGCCAACACGCAGGTCGCGATCTTCGTGTCGATGGACGTGGGCAGGATGTTCTCGCTCGACTCGGTGCGGGTGAAGCTCGACGACAAGGAGGTGGCCGGTTATCTCTATACGCCGGCCGAGGTGCAGGCGCTGCACCGCGGCGGCGTGCAGCGACTCTATGTCGGCAACCTGAAGGCCGGCACCCACGAACTCGTGGCGTTCTTCACGGGCAAGGGACCGCATGACCGCGACTACAAGCGCGGCGCGACGATCAAGATCGAGAAGGGGACTGATCCGAAGTACATCGAGCTGCGGATCAAGGACTCCACCGGCAAGCTGCAGCCGGAATTCGAGGTCAAGGTCTGGCAGTAGGCGACCAATGACCGGTGTCACGCTGATGACCCGCCAGGCATGCCGCTGGACGCGGCGTGCGCTGCTGCTTGCCGCGCTTGCATGCAGTGCCGTGGCCCACGCGCAGGCGTCGGGCGGATCCGTTCCGGCAAGTTCAGCGAAGACAACGGACTGGATGGACATGTCCAACTGGGCCAACTGGTGGCCCTGGCGCGACAGCACGCCGGCGTTGCCGGCCGGGGTTGAGTCCCCGCACTACGGCGACAGCCTGTTCTACTTCTTCCAGGGCCGCTACTTCACCTCGGTCACGCTGCTGATGACGTCGCAGCTTTTCGGCCGCATGGCGCCGCATGACGACGAGGCCGAGATCCTGCGCGGCGGCCTGTTCCTGTCCTACGGCATGCATCGCGAGGCGGGTGAGGTGTTCGCGACGCTGATCGAGCGTGGCGCGAAGCAGCCGGTGCGCGACCGCGCCTGGTTCTACCTGGCCAAGATCCGCTACCAGCGCGGCCTGTATGCGGAGTCCGAGGATGCTCTGGGACGCATCGAGAAGCGCCTTCCCGGCGCCCTCGAGGAGGACCGCACGCTGCTGCAGGCCAGCGTCTTCATGGCACGCGGCAAGTACAACGACGCGATCAGGGTGCTGGATGCACTCGCCCAGGGCCCGGGTGCCAGCGCCTACGTCCGCTACAACCTCGGCGTGGCCCTGGTACGCAGCGGTGACCTCGCGCGCGGCACGACACTGCTGGACCAGGTCGGCAAGCTGCCGGCCACCAGCGAGGAGTACCGCAGCCTGCGCGACAAGGCGAACGTCGCTCTGGGCTTTGCCTCGCTGCAGGAAGGCCGTGGCGAGCAGGCGCGCGCCTACCTGGAACGGGTGCGCCTGTCGGGGATGTTCTCGAACAAGGCGCTGCTCGGCTTCGGCTGGGCGTCCGCTGCCCAGGGAAGGATGAAGTCGGCGCTGGTGCCATGGGGCGAGCTGGCGACGCGCGACCCGAGTGATGCGGCCGTGCTCGAAGCCAAGCTCGCCGTGCCGTACGCGCTGGCCGATCTTGGTGCCAATGCGCAGGCGCTCGAGCTGTACCAGGACGCCATCGGGGTGTTCGACCGCGAGAGCACCAACCTCGACAGGTCGGTCGTCGCGATCCGCAGTGGCAAGCTGCTCGATGGGTTGATTGCCAGCAATCCGGGCGACGAGATGGGCTGGTTCTGGAGCATCGCCGAACTGCCCGAGGCGGAGGACCTGCCGCTTGGCAGCCACCTCGCGCTGCTGATGGCGACACATCCTTTCCAGGAAGCATTCAAGAACTATCGTGACCTGCGGTATCTCGAGCGCAACCTGCAGCAGTGGCAGGCGAGCCTCGACGTGCTGCGCGACATGCTCGCCAACCGCCGCCTGGCATTCGCCGAGCGCTTGCCGCAGGTGCGCGAGAAAGAGCGTGCGCTGAACCTCGCCGGCTTCGAGCAGCAGGTCGGCGAACTTCTGGCCGAACTGGAACGAGTTGAACGCGACGCTGACGCGGCGGCATTCGCCACCCCGCGCGAGCGCGAACTGCAAACAAGGCTGGATCGTGTGCGCGAGGCACTGGGACGCGCCGGGAGCGATCCCGAGCTGGCCCAGGCACGCGAGCGTTACCGGCGCACGGCCGGCGCATTGCTCTGGCAGCAGAACGATCAGTTCGCCGTGCGCCTGTGGAGTGCGAAAAAAGGCATGCAGGAGCTGCAGCGCAACCTGGTCGAGGCGCAGCAACGCGATGTCGCACTCGCGGTGGCAGAGCGCGACGAACCCGCGCGGCTCGATGCCTTCGGTGGCCGCATCGAGGCGCTGTCAGCGCGCGTCGAGGCGATGGTTCCGCGCGTGGCAATGTTGACGCGGGAACAGCAGAACGCCGTGCAGGAACTGGCGGTGGCTGAATTGCTGCGGCAGAAGGAGCGGCTGGCCGCCTACGGCACACAGGCACGCTTTGCGGTCGCGCAGATCTACGACCGCGCCAGTACGGCTCGGGAGGACCCTCGTGGCCCCGTGCAATAGGCTCGCTGTCGCTGCCGCTGTGGGCTTGATGGCGGCAGCGCTGCTCGCGGCGTGCTCCAGTCCGTTCAAGCGGGCACAGCCCGAACCGCCGACGCTGAAAACGCTCGCGTCGCGCGAATACGCGGTCAAGCCGGATGCCGGCGTCAAGGCGAACGAGGAGCAGGCGGCGCAGGCCTATCGCGAGTTCCTGGCGGCCGCGCCGCGTGAACCGCACCGGCAGGAGGCGCTGCGCCGGCTCGGCGACCTCGAGATGGACCTGGTCGACACCCGCTCGGCGACGGGAGCGACAACCGCCACTGATTACCGGGCGGCCATCGCGCAGTACCAGGGCTTCCTGAAGGCTTACCCGAACGATTCGGGCAATGACCGGGTGCTGTACCAGCTCGCACGCGCCTACGAACTGAGCGGCGACCTGGAGACCTCGCTCGCGACGCTCGACCGGCTGGTTCTGTTGTATCCCACCACGCGTTACCGCGACGAGGCGCAGTTCCGACGCGGTGAACTGATGTTCGCGCTGCGCGAGTATCCGAAGGCCGAGGCGGCCTACCTGGTGATGATGCACGGAGATAAACGTTCTCCGTTTTACGAGCGTTCGCTGTACATGCACGGCTGGTCATTGTTCAAGCAGGGCCGGCTGGAGGACTCGCTGCAGTCGTTCTTCGGTGTGCTCGACCTGAAGCTGGCCGGCCGCGGCAACGAAAGCGATCTCGAGAAACTGCCGGGGCTCACGCGCGCCGACCGTGAACTGGTCGAGGACACGTTCCGCGTGACGAGCATCTCGCTCGCCAACCTGCAGGGCCCCGCGTCGATTCCGCCCTACATCAACTCGCCCGTGCGGCGCGAGTACGAGTTCCGCGTCTATCAACAGCTGGGCGAGCTCTACATCAGGCAGGACCGTGTCAAGGACGCCGCCGACACCTTCGGCGCTTTCGCGCAACGCTCACCGTCGCATCCGGAGGCGCCGGTGCTGCAGGCGCGTGTCATCGAGATTTATGCCGCGGCCGGCTTTGCCTCCCTCGCGCTGGACGCCAAGAAGCAGTACGTAACGCAATACGGTGTCGGCAGCGAGTACCAGAAAAGCAACCCGGAGGGCTGGACGCGCAACGCCGAGCCCCTGGTCAAGACCCATCTGGAAGAACTGGCACGCTACTACCACGCCAACGCACAGAAGACGAAGAAGACCGAGGACTACCAGGAGGCGGTGCGTTGGTACCGCAGCTACCTGGCCTCGTTCCCGCAGGATCCGCAGGCCGCGCAGAACAACTTCCTGCTGGCCGAATTGTTGTACGAGGACACGCGCTATTCCGAAGCGGCCGTCGAGTACGAGAAATCGGCGTACGGCTACCCGCAGCACGCCAAGAGCGCTGATGCCGGCTACGCCGCGCTGCTGGCTTACGCGCAGCACGAGAAGCGCGCTCCCGCGGCCGAAGTGCAGAAGGTGCAGCGTGTCGCGGTCGACAGCGCATTGCGCTTCGCAAGGACGTTTCCGCAGGACCCGCGCAGCGCGCCGGTGCTGACCAATGCCGCCGAAAAGCTCTACGCGCAGAACGATGGCGCGCAGGCTGCCGTGGTCGCGCGCCAGGTGCTCGCGCTGCAGCCGACGCCGTCTGCGGAGCAGCGGCGCGTGGCCTGGACGGTGGTGGCGCACACGTCGTTCGAGAAGGGCGAGTTCGTCGACGCCGAGCGCGCGTACGTGGAGGTGCTGACGCTGACACCGGAGAAGGATGCATCGCGTGCCGCGTTGACCGAGCGCCTTGCCGCCTCGGTCTACAAGCAGGGCGAGGCGGCGCGTGCGCAGGGACAGTTGCCCGAGGCGATCGGCCACTACACGCGGGTGGCGAGCGTGGCGCCGCAATCACCGGTGCGGGCGACAGCGCAGTACGACGCTGCCGCCGCAATGCTGGCACTGAAGGATTGGGACGGCGCGGCGCGCACGCTGGAGGACTTCCGCAGCCGCTATCCCAAGCATCCGTTGCAAGGCGAAGTGGCCAGCAAGCTCGCTGTCGCGTACTCGGAGAAAGGCAACTGGGCACAGGCGGCCGGCGAGTTCGAGAAGCTCGCCGCCGCCAACAGCGACCCGCAACTCGCGCGAGCCGGCCTGTGGCAGGCGGCCGAGATGTACGAGAAGGCCGGTGCCCGCGCCCCCGCTGGGCGCGCCTACGAGCGCTACGTGAAGCAGTACCCCGACCCGCTGGGGCCTGCCCTGGAGGCTCGATATCGGCTCGCCCGGATCGCGCGCGAGGACGGCAATGCCGCGCGTGAGCTGGTCCTGATGAAGGAAGTCCAGCGGGCGGACCTGACCGCGGGAGCAGCGCGCACCGACCGCACGCGCTATCTGGGTGGCATGGCCACGCTCGCACTGGCGAAGCCACTGGCAGACGACTACCGGAAGGTCGCGCTGGTCGAGCCGCTGAAGCGCCAGCTGAAGCTGAAGAAAGACAAGATGGAGCTCGCTCTGAAGGCCTACGCGACGGCCGCCGACTACGGCATCGCCGAAGTGTCGACGGCCGCGACGTATCAGACCGCGGAGTTGTATCGCGACTTCGGCAAGGCACTGATGACCTCGCAGCGGCCGAAAGGGCTCAAGAAGGACGAACTCGAGCAGTACAACGTGATGCTCGAGGAGCAGGCCTTTCCGTTCGAGGAAAAGGCTATCGAGGTGCACGAGATCAACGCCAAGCGCACCACGAACGGCGTCTACGACACCGCAGTGCGCGACAGCTTCACCGCGCTCGGGCAGTTGCGACCGGCGCGCTACAACAAGGTCGAGCGCGCGGGAAGGACAGTCGATGCGATTCGCTGAACGTTTGCTCCGGATCGGCTGCCTCATCGCAGCGAGCGCAACGCTGGCCGCGTGCGCGATGTTCGACGACAAGTCGGCGTCAGCGCCGTCATCAGCAACTGCGCCGGGCGCGACGGCCGACGCGAAGGGCGTAACCGCAGCGGCCGCGTCGGCCAAGGGGCCGGCCGGGCCGACGATCCCCAGGCCTGAATCGCCGCCGATCGATCCGACCGTGCAGCGCACCTTCGATGCGGCGCGCCAGGCGCTGGACGCGGGGCACACGGCCGAGGCCGAGCGCAGCTTCGTTGCGCTGACGAAATCCAATCCGGAGCTCGCGGGCCCGTACGCCAACCTCGGCCTCATTCATCGCCAGGCCGGCAAGACCGCGGACGCAGTGGCCGCGTTCGAGCAGGCGGTCCAGTTGAGCCCGCAGCAAGCCGAGCTGCACAACCAGCTCGGCGTCACCTACCGCATGGCCGGGGACTTCGCCAAGGCGAAGGCCTCATACGAACGGTCGATCGCGCTTGACGCGAACTACGCCGCCGCGGTGCTCAACCTCGGCATTCTGTATGACTTGTATCTATGGGATGGCGCACGCGCGCTCGAACTCTACGATCGCTACCTGCAGCTGACGCCGGGTGGCGACGAGCAGGTGAAGCGCTGGGTGAGTGACCTCAGGAATCGCAGCGCGCAGAAGAGCGCGCCTCAGCGCAAGGAGCAGGGATGAAGCGGCGCTTCTTCGGGCATCGGCGTGGCCCGCTGCGCGCGACCATGGTGGTCGCCGCTGTGCTGGTCGCGTGCGGGGCCGAGGCACAGGACCGCGCGGAAATCGACCGCACGCAGATCATCGGCAACCGCGAGCTGCCGAAGGTGCTCTACATCGTGCCGTGGAAGAAGCCGGCGCCGGGCGATCTGTCGAGCCGGCCGCTGGACAGCGTGCTCGACGAGGCGCTGGCGCCGGTGGATCGCGACGTGTTTCGCCGGCAGGTGCGCTACGACGCGGTGATTCAGTCGCGCGCTGCAGGTCCGACCGAACCCGCCGCGCAGGGCGTGACGCCGGCGGCGGCCCGCAAGTGAGTCTTGAAATTATCGAATGGTCTTTGGAGATCGAGTCATGAATGCGTTCAACACCGTCGTCAAGTTCTTCCAGGACAGCGGTATGTTCATCTACCCCAGCATCCTGATCATGGCGCTCGGGCTGGCGGTGGCGATCGAGCGCTTCATCTTCCTGAACCGGGCGCGCACCGAGAACCGCAAGATGTGGGACAAGATGCTGCCGCTGCTGCAGAACGGCAAGTTCGACAAGGCACAGGCCGTCGCCGGCGGCGGCGACGTGGCGATCGGCAAGATCGTCACTTACGGCATCGAACGGCTCAGGACTCCGCACCGTCGCGAGGACGTGGACATGGCGATGGAAGAGGGCATGATGGAAATCGTGCCGCGGCTCGAAAAGCGCACGCACTACATCGCGACCTTCGCCAACGTGATCACGCTGGTCGGTCTGCTCGGCACCATCATCGGCCTGATCAAGGCTTTCACTGCGGTGGCCAACGTCAATCCGGCCGAGAAGGCGGAACTGCTGGCCGCGTCGATCTCGATCGCGATGAACAACACCGCGTTCGCGCTGATGGTGGCCATTCCGTTCCTGCTGATCCACGCCTTTCTGCAGGCACGGGCCACCGAGATCGTCGACAGCCTGGAGGCTGCGAAGATCAGCTTCCTCAACCTGACACAGCGGATGACTGCCGAGGTCCGGCGCGCGGCCGAGTAACCGAGTGGCCCGTCGCACCTGAACCGGGGAGTACGACATGCGCGTGCGCCGCCTGCGCCGCGAGCCCACCGGGCTCGACGTCACGGCATTCATCAACCTGATCGTCGTGCTGGTGCCGTTCCTCCTCAGCACGGCGGTGTTCACGCACCTGTCGGTGCTCGAGATGTCGTTGCCGGCACAGTCGACCGGCGCACTCGAGAAGCTCTCGGCCGACAAGCTCAACCTCGAACTGGTTATCCGTGCCGATGCGATCGAGGTCGGTGATCGCATTGGCGGCCGCTTTGCGACGATCCCAAGGACCCCGACCGGTGTCTACGACATTGCGCAGCTGGGCATTGAGATTCGGGCGATCAAGGAGAAGTTTCCGGACGCCACCAACGCCACCGTGCTGCCCGAACCGAACGTGCCATACGACGTGCTGGTGCAGGTGATGGACGCCTTGCGCGCCGGCCGCCAGGTGCAGGGTGCGAAGGTGGTCGAGGTGGCGTTGTTCCCGGACATTTCGATCGGCGACGCGCCGATCCGCCAGGCGGCGGGGAGCGCGCGATGAAGGTCTCCGGAATCCAGAAGCGCGCTGCCCGGCGCAACCGCAATACCTCGTCGGTCGACCTCAACCTCGTGTCGCTGATCGACATCTTCACGATCCTGATCTTCTTCCTGCTCTTCAACATGGGCGTCGCCGAGATCCTGCCCAATTCGAAGTCGATCAAGCTGCCGGAGTCAACCGCAGAAAAGCTGCCGCGTGAAACCGTCGTCGTGATGGTCAGCCAGAACGACATCATCGTCGACGGCCGCAAGGTCGCCTCGGTGAGCGACGTCATCAATGCCGAGAGCGATCTCATTCCGACGCTGAAGGCGGAACTGGACGTGCTGGCCGGCCGCCAGGTAATCCGTGCCGAAAACGAGGCGTCCAAACGCGCGATCACGATCATGGGCGACAAGGACATTCCGTATCGCCTGCTGCGCAAGGTGATGGTCACGTGCGCGCGCGCGGACTTCACCGACGTTTCGTTCGCGGTGCAGAAGAAGGGCGGCTGATGGTGGCTGCCGCAACGTATCTGCACACGCCCATCCTGGCGTGGTCCGTTTCGGCTGAAGACGAGGAGCGCTTCAAGCGGATCCTCAGGCTGGTGCTGTTCATCAGCCTGCTGGTTGCCATCGTGATGCCCTGGCTGCCGGTACGCGAACCCGATCGTGCGACGGTCGAGCCGCTGCCGCCGCGACTCGCGAAGTTGCTTCTCGATCGCGAGCCGCTGCCGCCGCCGCCGTTGCCCAGGCCCGACAAGCCCGTGGCGAAGGACGAAACCAAGGCCCAGGCGCCTGACGTTCCCAAGGCCCAGCCCAAGGCCTCCGTGGTCGAGGCTCGTCGACCCGAGGCCAACAAGCCGCCCGGTGAAAAGCTCGAGAACGCGCGCGCCCGCGCGTCCGGCGTGGGACTGCTTGCGATGAAGAATGAACTCGCCGAACTGCACGCGGCCCCGGCCGCCGTGCAGTTGAACAAGGACATCAAGCCGGGTCCGGGCGTGGGGTCCGGCGTCGGCCCGGGCGTGGGTGCCGGCGTCGGGCCCGGTGTGCCGACGCGCTCGCTGATCACTTCCAACGCGACCGGCGGCAGTGGCGGCATCAACACCGCGGCTTACAGCCGCGACACCGGCGGTGGCGGACTGGCCGGTCGCTCGACGACGCTGGTCGAGGGCGTGGCCGGCGGAGCGGGTGGTGGCGGCCCCGGCGGCGTTGCGCACGGCACTGCCGGTCGCCCCGGGGCGGGTGGCGGCGGCGCCGGCGGCACGCTGCAGCGAGGTGCGAGCGGTAAGGCGTCGCGTTCGATCGAGGAGATCAAGCTCGTCTTCGAACGCAACAAGGGGGCGATCTATGCGATCTACAACCGCGCGCTACGCGAGGAGCCGTCGTTGCAGGGCCGGGTCGTGTTGGAACTGAAGATTGCGCCCGCGGGCCAGGTGGTCGACCTGCGGATCGTGTCGAGCGAACTCAAGTCGGACGATCTGGAGCGCAAGCTGCTGGCGCGGATCAAGCAGTTCGACTTCGGCGCCAAGGACGTGGACGCGATCACCGTCACCTGGCCGGTCGACTTCCTGCCGTCCTAGCGGCGGCGGGTTTAGCGAGCTGTGGGCAGTCCGGTTCACTTGAATCTCCGTCAGCGTCAGTGAAATTCCGAGATAAAGTTGCTGAGAATTCCCTGCAGGCTCCCTAGCAGCCCCAAGCAACGCTATGCCTTCCGGAGCGACCTGGAACCCCTTAGCGTCCAAAGGACGGTTCTTTCTCTTCTCACTCTTCGCATTTGGCGTTCCATGCTCAGTTTTCATGGTCTCGTGGTTTGGAGGAAATGATTACGGCGAGTGGGCGATCCTCATAATGCTGGCACTTGCGGGCTCGCAAGTCTGGGCCGCATTGACGGGGCCCTACATGCGAGGCGTAAACGAGCGCTTCAAACGAGCTGCACACGATTCGACGAGCAAAGATTGATGCCCGTTCCGGCGCCTGACGGCCAGAAGCTGTCCCATCCTGCCGCCATCTAACTTGCCTACTAGCGGACGCTTCAGTTGGTGGCAGGCTGCTCGAAGCGGCCTCGAAGATCAGCGCAAACCGAGGTCTCGTTCCGGACCGTGCGATCTCAGTTGCTCGGTTGCGGCGCACTAACGCTGCTCACCGCCGATCATGCCGTGGTCGAGTCGATGCGGACCTTGCGGGACGAAGCGGTTGTGAGGCTGAGACGCCGATTGGCTCAGAATCCCGGCGGCGGACTTGTCACGATGTTCAGATGCGTCGCGATGTCGATGCCCTGATCTACGTTGACTCCCCCGTTCTCGCGGCACGTGCGGTCGGGCGTCGCGCCCGCGGCTCCGTGATGGATGAAGCAGAAACGGTCGACAGCCTTTAGTTCCAGCAGATAGCCGGGCACGGCCTGGTTGTATGCGAGTTGGCTCAGCCAGTGAAAGTGTGCGTGTGCGCCGGGCTGCGGAATGTCGGGCCGTGCGACGAGAAAGACCGGGTGGTCGTGCCCGACCTCATATAGAAATGTCCCGTGCGCCGGCTTGCCGCTCAGCGTCCAACCAGTCGTGCAGTCCGGATACGCGTTACAGTCAACGTGCGTGGCCACTTCATATTTGTCGCGCGTGACTACACCCGTGAGCCGTACGTAGAAGAATCCGAATAGGCTCCCGTCGCGCGCCTGCCGAGTCTGCTGGTGGCTGTCGATTTCATTTCCGAATAGGAAATTGAAAGGCGCCGCGTGGTTGCGCCACTCAGCGGCAACCGCAGCACTTGTCACCAGGCTCAGGACCATGGCCGGCATGGCGACCAGAAGGGCAAAGTTCTTTGTCATCGCGGCCTCCAACCTCGGCACGAAGGGACGCATCTGGCACGGAGATCGAAGGCTGCTGACGTCGTGACGACTAACACTGCAGCGCTTCACTAGCCAGGTGCTCAGGCTGAAATTACCGCAACAGCGATCCGCTAGCGAGCCCGCGCAGACGTGATCGCGCCGACGTCGGCGTGGAATTCCGCGGAAATCGTTCTCAATGCCGCTGGGGAAGGGGTAGGTCGAAATGGCCGGTATGGCCAAACTGGCATCGGCCCGTCCTGCTGGGCCGCGCGGACACCCTGCGTGAGTAGTTCGGTGACTCCCGGTCAGTTGCGGACCTCCACACGAAGACTGAAAATCGGCGGATCGCAGTCGACAGCGGTCGGTTCGCTCTTCGGGAGGGCGCCTTGATCAGGACCGGCTCCTTCACGTAAACGATTCGAACGTTCCTCTCGCAACAAGGACGCGCGAGCTCAAGCCGCTTTCCCGAGAAGACCAAGTGACTTTCGCAATCACTGCGCTTGTACGCGTGCGACCGTGCAGGGTGCCACATGCGCCCGGATTCAAGTGAGACGCAGATGAACGACTCTGTTGCTGTGATTGGCTTGGGGGCGATGGGTCTAGGTATGGCCCAGTCGCTGCGCCGCGCCGGCTTCCATGTTCGCGCCTGCGACGTTCGCGCTGAGGTCGCCCAGAATTTCGCGGCGGAGGGTGGCACGGCATGCGCAACTCCAGCCGAGGCGGCGGCTGCTGCGGAAATCGTCGTGAGCGTGGTGGTAAACGCTTCACAGACCGAGGGCGTGCTCTTTGGCGAAAGTGGTGCGGCCCGGGGGATGAGCAAGGGCAGTCTCTTTGTTATGTGCTCGACGGTCGATCCGAACTGGTCGATCGCACTCGAGCAGCGACTGGCGGACCTCGGACTTCTGTACCTGGATGCGCCGATTTCTGGCGGGGCAGCGAAGGCTGCGGCTGGCACGATGACCATGATGACGGCCGGCCGGCCTGAGGCCTACGCGAAGGCCGGGCATGTGCTCGATGCGATGGCCGCAAACGTTTACCGGCTGGGCGACTGCGCCGGCAACGGAAGTAAAGTGAAGATCATCAACCAGCTGTTGGCCGGAGTGCACATCGCGGCCGCGGCCGAGGCGATGGCGCTGGGCTTGCGCGTGGGAGTCGATCCGCAGGCGCTTTACGAGGTCATCACGCATAGCGCGGGAAATAGCTGGATGTTCGAAAACCGGATGGCGCACGTTCTGGCGGGCGACTACGCGCCGTTGTCCGCCGTCGACATCTTCGTCAAGGACTTGGGCCTGGTGCTAGATACGGCGCGGGCCACCAAGTTCCCGCTGCCGCTGTCGGCGACTGCGCATCAGATGTTCATGCAGGCCTCATCGGCCGGGCATGGGCGAGAGGACGACTCGGCTGTCATCAAGATCTTTCCCGGGATCCGCTTGCCAGCCAAAGTCTGAAGAACGCGGTCCGCTTTCGGGTAGTCCATGAACGTCCGCAATCGGATCCAATCGACGTCCGTAGCGGGTCGACAGTGGGCGAGGCACGTTCCCGGAAGCTGACGCTGCGAGCGCGGCGTGTCGTGTGCGTGGATTCAGTAACTCTGACCGAGGAGTAGGCCGGTACCAATTACTCTGACGCAGGCCCTGATCGTCGAGTGACGCGTTGGTCGCCAAGTTGCTGAATTCCCTGCAATCAGCGTTGCATCAAAGTTGCGCCCTACACAAGCGCAGGCGCCGCAATCGACGGCCGGAACCGTGACGGCGCCACCCCGGCGGCACGTGCTGAACTAGTTGCCCGCCGTGACGCGTGGCTTCTGTTTGCGTCGCTTGGTGATCCGGTCGAAGAGCCAGCGCGGCATCACTTTCAGCAGCGCGGTCGCGGCGCCCATCTGCCACGGAATCGTGCGGTAGCGCGCGCCGGCGATCATCGCGTCGGCCGCCCGGCGCGCGAACTCCGGCGCATCCATCAGGAACGGCATGCCGTAGGGATTCTTCGCCGTCAAAGGTGTACGGATGAAGCCCGGCGAGATCGTCACCACCTTGATGCCGTGCTTTGCCATCTCGACGCGCAGGCTCTCGCAGTAGGTGATGACCGCGGACTTCGACGCGCAGTACGCGTCAGAGCCCGGCAGACCGCGGATGCCAGCCACGCTGGCAATGCCGACAAGCGTGCCGCGTCGGCGCGTCTTCATCGGCGCGATGAACGGATGGAACGTCGCCGGCATCGAGAACACGTTGGTCTCGAACACGCGGCGAAACTGCGCCAGATCCTCGTAGTGCTCGGTCTTCACGCCGATCGAGATGCCGGCGTTGGCAATGACGATGTCGGCGCCACCCACCGCGACGTCAAACTCGCGGCCGGCGGCGGCGATCGCCTCTGTGTTCGTGACGTCGACGCCGTAGATCAGATGCTGCTGGCCCGGCAGCGAGGCGATCACTGCCTTGAGCGCGTCGGTGCGGCGGGCCGCGAGGCCGAGCCGCGCACCGCGGGCGGCGAACTCGTGTGCCAGCGCTTCGCCGATCCCGCTCGAAGCGCCGGTGATGAAGACGTTCACGTCGCCGCGACGGCGAGAGTCACTTGCGGCCGCGCTCGGTGCGCGCCTGCGCCACCAGGTAGTCGAGCACGATCAGGCTGCCTTCGCGCGAGCCCACCATCGACGGCGCGGTCTTGAACTTGCCGTCGACGCCCATCGCCGGCGTGCCGTCGATCTGATAGGCGCGCCAGAGCTGGCCGGCGCGGTTGGCCCGCGCCGCCACTGAGAACGAGTTGTAGGTGTCGATCCACTGCTTGCGATCGATCCCGTTGGCCGCCATGAAGTCCGCAATCTGGTCCGGATTGATCAGCGGCTGCTTGTTCTTCTGGATCGCGGCGAACACCTTCTCGTGCATGTCGTTCACCTTGCCGAGCGCGTCGAGCGTGTAGTAGATGCGCACATGCGGCATCGTGCTGTTGTCCCACGCGATGGGAATGCGCTTGTACTCGACGTCGGCCGGGAGCTTCTTCTTCCAGCTCGCGAGATACGGCTCATAGGAGTAGCAGTGCGGGCAGGTGTACTGGAAGAACTCGAGGACCTCGACCTTGGCGCCACTTTCGGGTGCAACCGGATTCTTCAGCCGCACGTAGTCCTTGGATTCCTGCGGGGCGCGTGCGGCAGTCTGTGCGTGCACCAGCAGCGGCGAGGCGGCCGTCACGGCCGAGGCAATCAGCAGGTGGCGTCGGGAAAGCGACATCTCGAGGTTCTCCAGGTGATCGAAGGAAACGGCCGGTCAGCCGGCACGTGCGGATCTGAACGGTTGTGCGACCGTGGGCGCTGACAAGGGTTCACCCCCACCGACAGGCGGGTCGTGCGGGCATGGTCAACGGACCTTGATCAGCTGCACATCAATGCCGTTTTCCGCCATGGTCTTGCGCATGCGGTTCACGTCCTCGATGTTGCCGTACGGTCCCAGGCGAACGCGATACAGGGTTTGCCCGTCCTGCTCGCGCGGCAAGACCTTCGCGTCGTAACCGAGCAGCGCCAGGCGCGCGCGCATCGCATCGGCGTCGTCCGGCGACTTGAACGCCCCAGCCTGCAGCAGGTAGCGCGAGCCATCGTCGGGCACCGCGGCGGTGACGCCCTTTTCAGGTGGCGGCGGCGCGGCCTTCGGGTCGGTCGCCGCATCGAGCTTCGGTGCGGGCACCGCCGTCGTATCGGGCCCGCGCGGAGTCATCTGCAGCGGCTTGTTCGGGTCGGGTAGCTGCCCGCCGGCGCCCGGATTGATGTTCTCGCTGGCCGGGCGGACCTTGTTCACGAAAGGCACGGGCGCGTTCGTGATGTAGAGCGCCACACCGACCGCGACGCCCAGTCCGACCACTAGTCCGATGATGAAGCCGAGCAGCGTGCCGCCGTACTGGCGACGCAGGAAGAGGTAAGTCATGTGTGAAGTTTACTTGGGCTTGGGTGCCCGGCCGTCCGCAGCCCGCCCCCTGACTGTTTCGCGTGAGGTGCACGCGCGATGACGCCTGTCACATCTTCTCCGGCGCCGACACGCCGAGCAGCGCCAGCCCGTTGCGCAGCACCTGGCGAGTTGCCAGCAGCAGTGCCAGGCGGGCGTTGCGTAAACCCTCGTCGTCGACCAGCACGCGCTCGGCGTTGTAGTAGCCGTGGAAGTCAGCGGCCAGGTCCTTCAGGTAATACGCCACCTGGTGGGGGGCCAGCTCGTCGGCCGCTTCGGCCAGAAGGTCAGGGAACTGCGCCAGCCGGTTCAGCAGCGTCTGCTCGCGAGCATTGGTCAGCGGCGTCAGGTCCGTGTTCAGCGCCGAAGCCGCGTCCGGCACTGCAAAGCCCTTCTCGCCTGCCTGCTGCAGCACTGAGCAGATGCGGGCATGCGCGTACTGCACGTAGTAGACCGGGTTGTCCTCGGATTGCGACAACGCGAGATCGACATCGAACGTGAACTCGGCGTCGGCCTTGCGCGCGACCAGGAAGTAGCGTGTCGCGTCGCGGCCCACCCACTCGAGCAGGTCGCGCAGCGTCACATACGTACCGGCGCGCTTGCTCATCTTCACTTCCTCGCCGTCCTTGGTCACCCGCAGCATCTTGTGCAGCAGGTAGTCGGGGTAGCCGTGCGGTATGTCGAGCTTGAGGCTGCGCGCTGCCGCCTGCACTCCGGCGCGCACGCGTGCCGCGGTGCCGTAATGATCCGAGCCCTGCACATTGATGACCTTCTCGAACCCGCGCTGGAACTTGGTCAGGTGATACGCAACATCGGGCACGAAGTACGTGAAGGTGCCGTCGGACTTGCGCATCACGCGGTCCTTGTCGTCCTTTGGCGGACCGCCGTGGCCGGCGAGGTCGTCGAACTCTGTCGTTTTCAGCCACAGCGCTGATTCCGCCTCGTAAGTCATGCCGGAGTCGACCAGCGCTTTCACGGTGCCCTCGACCTTGCCGTCGGTGTACAGCGACGACTCGAGGAAGTAGTGATCGAAGCTCACGCCGAGCGCGGCGAGGTCGGCGTCCTGCTCGTTGCGCAGGTAAACGACCGCGAAATGTCGCACCGCCTCGAGGTCGTTCGGATTGCCGCTTGCCGTGACCGGTTCACCGTCGCGCGCGGTGACGGTCCTCTTCGCAAGGAAATCGCGCGCGATGTCGACGATGTAGTCGCCGCGATAGCCGGTTTCCGGAAACTCGATCGTCTCGCCGAGCAGTTCGCGGGCGCGGGCCTGCACCGACAAGGCTAGGTTGGCGATCTGCACGCCCGCGTCGTTGTAATAGAACTCGCGCGATACCTGCCACCCCTGTGCCGTGAGCAGATTGGCGAGCGCATCACCGATCGCGGCCTGTCGCGCGTGGCCAAGGTGCAGTGGCCCGGTCGGGTTGGCGGAGACAAACTCCACCATCACGCGATGCCCGGCACGCGTTGACGTAGTCCCAAAGCACTCGCGTTCGCGCAGCGCGAGGCGCACGACTTCCTGCTTCGCCGTGGGCGCTAGGCGCAGGTTGATGAAACCCGGGCCGGCTACCTCGACCGCGTCGATCAGTCCGGCGCCCGCCGGGTTCAGCTTCAGCGCATCGGCGATCGCCTGACCCACTTCGCGCGGGTTCTTCTTCAGCGACTTCGCCACCTGCATCGCCACGTTGCAGGCCAGGTCGCCGTGGGACTCGACCTTGGGCCGCTCGAGCACGACGGGAACCCCGGATACACCGAGACCGGCCAGCGCCTGTTCGATCAGCGCGGTAATGCGTTGTTTTTGTTGGGGCAGCATCGGCGCGCGACAACGGAAAGGAAGGCGCGGATTCTACCGGCGCACCTCAGAACGACATGAGATCGGAGCGCGCGGTGACTTGGATCAGGGTCGTCCCTTTGCGTAGAGACCGATAAGCCGGGCCTCTGCCAGCAAATGCCCAGTGAAAGCCCGTTGGAGTTTGGCACTCGTCGGACGGTGCAGGTCGCCCAGGCAAGTATCGAGGGCGAAGAGTTTGAAGAAGTAGCGGTGCCGCCCGATCGGCGGACAAGGTCCGCCGTAGCCGGTGCGATTCCAGTCGTTCAGTCCGTCGAGCGCGTGCAGCGCGGGCGCAACCACACCCTCGGGAAAGTCGAAAGTCTCCGGCGGCAGGTCGTACAGCACCCAGTGCACCCAGGTCATCTTCGGCGCTGCCGGATCGGGCGCGTCCGGATCGTCGACGATCAGCGCGAGGCTGCGTGTGTCCGCAGGAACGTCTTCGATCGTCAAGGGCGGCGAGACATCAGCGCCTTCGCAGGTGTACTTGCGCGGAATGCTGCCCTGGTCCTGGAATGCGGGTGAACTGAGTTTCATCGCGCCAGCCTCCTTATGCCGCGGCTGCAATCTCGCGCCGCTCGGGCGGGATCCAGGGCAGGTCGAGTGCCGCGTAGATCGACTCCTCGGTGGCGCCGGCAATGCGCTGCGTCACCTTGAAGAGCCCGTATTCGTTGAGCTTCAGCCCGCGCGCGATCGCGCGCTTGCGCAGCTCGATGTTGTACGCCTTGGAGCCGGTGAAGTAGAGCAGAGCCGCCCCGTAGCTTTCTGCCGGGATCACGCGGAGATCGACCTGCATCCCGCTGCCGAGCACTGCACTGGCACGCTTCGCGCCCTGCGTGAGCACCTCGTGAAACTGAGGATACGCGACGAAGTGGTGCGTCACGCTCGTGCCGCGATCGCTGACGACCAGCAGGTCGATGTCGCCAACACTCTGGCGCCGACGCCGCAGGCTGCCGGCGATGACCGCTTCGCGCACGGCGGGGTCGGCCTTCATGTAGGCCAGCAGCGGTCCGGCTTCGCGCTCGGCCACATCCAGCGGCACGCGCTCCTTCTTGCCGCGATGCGTGCCGAGCGCTTCGCGCAGGCGCTCCTCGGTCTTCGGACCAAAGCCGCGCAATTCACGCAGGCGTCCG
>Ga0316601_100000117_pt1 | contig 29550 bp, 25 predicted proteins | sample OWC_soil_day5_no_FD_207663 | JGI IMG/M metagenome (GOLD analysis project Ga0316601, IMG submission 207663) | Wetland soil microbial communities from Old Woman Creek delta, Ohio, United States - OWC_soil_day5_noCT | ecosystem: Environmental > Terrestrial > Soil > Wetlands | place: USA: Ohio... | reverse complement strand
TGATTGGCGGCGAAAAGGGCGGCGTCGGCAAGTCGCTGGTGTCACGGCTGCTGGCGCAGTACTTCATCGACCACGACATTCCCTTCCTGGGCTTCGACACCGACCGCTCGCACGGTTCGCTGATGCGCTTCTACGCCGGTTATGCCTCGCCCGTGCTGGTCGACCGCTACGAGGCGCTGGACACGATCATCGAATCCAGCATCGACCAGCCGGGCCGGCGCGTGCTGGTCGACCTGGCGGCGCAGACCCACGATCCGTTGTCCAGGTGGATGGACGAATCCGGCGTGCTCGACCTGGCCGACGTCTCCGGCCTGGCCATCCACTACTGGCACGTGATGGATTCCGGCCGCGATTCGGTGGACCTGCTGAAGAAGCTGCTCGACCGCTTCGGCCACCGCCTGCGCTACGTGCTGGTGCGCAACCAGCTGCGCGGCGACGACTTCAGCCAGCTGGAGCAGTCCGGCGAGCTGGAACGCGCGCTCGGCCTGGACGCCAAGGTGGTGAACATCAAGCGACTGCACGACGCCGTGGTACAGAAGATCGACGCCGCCAACAGCAGCTTCTGGGCGGCCAAGAACGCCGCCAACGGCAACGGCGCCAAGCTCGGGCTGATGGAGCGCCAGCGACTGAAGCTGTGGCTCAACCACGCCTTCGGCGAGATCGAGGCGGCGGGCGTCTGAACCCGGGGCCGCCTCGCGGCCCGTGAATAAGTCACAGGCGCGCGGCCGCAGATTCACAACCTGCGACGCAGGTGGATCCCTACTCTTTGTGTGCCGAGGCCGGCCCGTCCGCCGACCCTCGACACACGTAGGGGTATTCACCATGCTGGACATGCACACCCAGGCCCTGGGCCTGAAGCCGATCCTCTGGGACTCTCAAAGGCTGGCGGGAACGCCGCCGGGGACCCCTCTGGACCCGGACTTGCCGCCGCTGGCGCGCTGGTACGAGCTGATGCTGGACGAAATCGACTACGGCGTGCTGCTGCTCGGCAGCGACGCGCAGGTGCTGCACCTCAACCATGCGGCGCGCTGCGAACTCGATGCCCAGCACCCGCTGCAGCTGCTGGGGCGGCAGCTGCGCGCACGGGATGCGGCCGACGTGGTGCGCCTGCACGACGCGCTGCAGGCGGCCACGCAGCGCGGCTTGCGCCGGCTGCTGATGCTGGGCCAGAACGGGCACCGCGTGGCGGTGGCGGTGGTGCCGTTGCGCACCGACGGTCCCGATGGCCAGGCCGCGACGCAGCTGTCGATGGGCAAGCGCCAGATGTGCGGAGGCTTGGGCGTGCACTGGTTCGCCCGCAGCCACGACCTGACCTTGGCCGAAACCCGGGTGCTCGAGGCGTTGAGCGAAGGCCTGCAGCCGATCGACATCGCCACGCGCCACGGCGTCGGCATCTCCACCATCCGTTCGCAGATCGGCAGCATCCGCTCGAAGACGCGCTCCGACAGCATCGGCGCGCTGGTGCGGCAGGTGGCGGTGCTGCCGCCGCTGGTCGGTGCGCTGCGCGGCCAGGGCGAGGGCAGCGCACTGCAGGCGGCCTGACGCTGGGGCGGCGCCGATGCGCGCCGCCGGCAGGGCATGGCACCATGCGGGGCCATGTCGAACCCGCCGCCGCCCGCCGAACTCGCACACCTGCCGGCGCTGAGCGAAGCGCTGCGCGCGCTGGCCCGCCGCGGCGAGGTGCGGCGCTATCGCAAGAACACCCTGCTGATCGAGGAAGGCGACCATGGCGACACGCTGTACCTGATCCTGGCCGGCCGGCTGCGCAGCTATGCCAGCGGCGACAAGGGCCGCGAGATCACCTACGGCGTCTACGGCCCCGGCGAATACCTGGGCGAGATGAGCCTGGACGGCGGCCCGCGCTCGGCCAACGTCATCACGCTCGAGGCCAGCAGCTGCGTGGTGATCACGCGCACGACGCTGGAGCGGCACATTGCCGAGCATCCGGAGTTTGCCTTCGAGCTGATCGCCAAGGTCATCCGCCGGGCCCGCGCGGCCACGCTGAGCGCCAAGCAGCTGGCGCTGAACGATGTCTATGGGCGGCTGGTGTTGCTGCTGAATTCACTTGCCGTGGCGCAGGCCGACGGCACGCCCGTGGTCGGCGAGAAGCTGACGCAGCAGGAGATGGCCCATCGCCTGGGCTGTTCGCGCGAGATGATCAGCCGGCTGTTGAAGGACCTGGCGGCGGGTGGCTACGTGCGCCTGGCCGAGCACCGCTTGTGGCTGCTGCGGCCGCTGCCGGCGCGCTGGTGAGCGGACTTCAGCGTACCGGCAGGCGCCCGAGGCCTTCGCGTTCGGGGTCCGGCAGACCTGGCTTGGCGCCCGGTGGCGGCGCCGACAATCGTTCGGCCAGGCGCCGCAGCATGTCTTCGGTATCCAGCCCCCCTCGCAACGCCGCGCCGACCTCGTTGAGTATCTGAGCGACCTGGCGCGCGACCTGTGGTGCCGCGACACTGGTGCCGTTCATGCGCACGCGGTCAGCGGCGCCTGTGCCGGCCGCAAGCAGGCCATGCAAGGTCGGGCTTTCATCGCCGCGCGCCAGCAGCGACGGCCCCAGCCTTGCAGGGCGGCGCGTCGGTCCGCCGCCCGAGTAGCGCGCCACTTTGTTGCTCTGCCCGACATAGGCGCCGGCCACGAGGGTCCTAGCGCCGGTCGCGATGGAGTTGAACGCGCCTCTTCGCTTGACATAAGCCTGGGCGCTGTCGGCCGCCGGTTCCGGGCGCTGGCCTACGGCTTCATATTTCGGGTCGACGAAGTACGACTGGCGGCCCCGCGTCGGATGACCGAAGGGCGTGTCGTCGCGTTCGATCCAGGCATGGATCTCACCGAGATCGGCTTGCCCGTCGTGTCTGAGCTCGACCGTCCAGACCCCTGCGGCTGCGGTCGGCACGCTTGGATCCGTCGAGACCGTGGGCGCCAGGGCGACCAGGATCATGGTGCCGTTGTCGGGGCTGTCGGACACCCGGTCGAGATAGATCACGCCACAGCCACCTTGCAGCGCACCCTGTGCCGGCGCTGCGAGCATTTCGCCCTTCACGCAGCGGACGCGGCAGGTTCCGCCTGGATCACGGAGCTTCACCTCGACTGCGGCGGCCTCAGGCAACCAGATTTCGAGCCAGCTGGGCGTGGCGTCGTCGGGCAGCACCTTCCAGCGCAGTCTGGCCGTCTTCCTCGACTTGTTCAGCTTGACCACGGCATGGCAGCGCGCCTCGCGGCTGTTGCCGGCGGGGACGACCACCCACAGCCGGCCCTGTCGCAGTGCCACCAACTCGTCGATGGCCTGCTCGAGGATCGTTTGCCCGTCGTGCGGCCCGGCCATCGTGCCGTAACTCAGGTTGACCACCACCGACGCCTCGGGCCCGGCACGCTCGACGATGTAGTGCAGTGCGTCGAGCACCTGCATCTTCAGCGCGCTGCCCGAGGTGTCCGCCACGCCACGCCGCGGCAGGTGCACGGCGACGATGTCGGGCAAGGCTTCCTCGTCAGGCACCGCGTTGCCCCCTGCAGCCAGGTCGGCGACATGGGTGCCGTGGGTCCAGCGGCGCAGGACTGGCGGATAGGTGTCACGCAGCGCCACGCCCTCGCGCGCGCAGGCGTGCGTGTCGAGTTCGTAGCCATAGGGAAAATCGGCGCAGGTCTGCCAATTCGAGGCGACGGTGCAAGCGGGCCGCGCGGCGTCCTGGCTCCAGACATGGCGCACGCGCGATCCGCCTTCCGCGTCGCGAAAGCGCGGGTGCGCATAGGCCACGAAATCATCGATCAGGCCGATCACCACCTTGGTACGGCACTTCGACGCGGGTGCTTCCCTTGCCGGCCCGCGATGGCGGGCCACCGCCATGCCGAGCTTGAGCCGCTTGACTCGCGTTTCCAGCGTCGCCAGCGCGTCCGGGTCAATCAGCGCGGTGCAGTAGCGGATGGATTTCGGGTCGACGACGCTGAGTTGCCCATAGTGCTCCGCAATTTCGACTCCCGGCAGTGCCTCATGCACCAGGTCGCCAACACTGCCAAGGCATTCGATCGCCACCGCCAGTTGCCCGGTCCCGGGCTCGCGCAGGACGTGGCGCCAACCCGTGTGCTTGGCCCAGTACAGGTACGGGTCGCGGGCCGGAGCCTGCTCAGGCATGGGGCCACTCGGCACGGGCCTGGTCCCAAAGCCAGCTCAGCGCGCTGGGTGCCGCGCCTTCCGGCACGGGCGGCGGACCGCTCACGACCTCGCCTTTGACTACTTCGTGTTCCGGCAGGAAGTCGAGCGCGCCGTTTTCTTGTGCATCAAAAACGCGCGAGCGCCAGTGGTCACTGTCGAGGGGCGCAGGCACGTTCGGCGCAACGGATCGTGGACCGCGGAGGCACTTCCAGACCAGATACTCGCCCAGTGTCCGGCCGAGCATCTGCCCGGCAATGCTGTCGATCGGGAAGTGCACGCCGGCGACGGTGCGGTTGATCGAGGTGCGTGCCGCCAGCCGCTGCAGTGGCTGGCGCAGCGACGCGCCATGCGGCAGCAGTTTTTCGATGAGGTGCACGACCATGAAGGCTTCGGTGGCATGGCCGCTGGGCAGGCTGCCGTGCAGCGGCGTGGCGATGATCGGCTGAATGTGTGGTGAGTACTCCGCCGGCCGCGGACAGGCCAGTGCATGTTTGAAGCGCATTTCGACGAAGGAGGCGAAGGCCAGCGCCAGCCACATCAACTCCAGCGTCTTCGGCCGCCGCTCGAGGTTCAGGCTGGCCACGGCGTTCCAGTAGGCGAATTGCGGCGTCAGCTGGCTGAGGATTTCGCTGGTGCGCTCTTCGCGCAGATCGGCCCAGACATCGACGAGTTGCACCTGCGCCTTGAAGACATCCGACGAAGGCCGCCACATCGCGGCGATCGGGTACAGGCCCGGAGGTGCATCGTTCGTGGCGGGACTGCGGTGCTGGAGCCCGGCCACTTTGTCGTTGGTCTCGAAATGGAGCGCCGCGATCAGGTCGAACAGCAGCACATGCTGACGCACGAAGGGCGCCCATTGCGTCATCGAAGTCGCCTGGTCGATGCCCGGCATCAACGGGTCCAGCGTCGGGATGGGAGGCGCATCGGCGAGCGCGCCGCGTGTCTTGATCAGGGCGTCGGCCAGCATCAGCCCCTCGTCCGGCACCGCGGATGCCCCTGCGCCCATCGCGCCCATGGCACCCATGGCACCCATCGCCCCCATTTCGCCTGCCATCGCCTTTTCCTCCTTCCAGGGCCGGTTCTGCTACTCGGGCAGCCCGGCGGCCACCAGCGCATCCCCGAACACTTGCCCGAGCGGCCCCGCGCTGAAACCGGAGACCACACGGAACTGGCTTGCGGTGTAGCCCGGCGTCAATGCCAGCAGACTGGACACGCTGCGCCGCGCCTGGTCCATGTGCCCGGACATCGACTGCGCGATGGCCAGCGCGCGATAGGTCGATGGGTGCATGCGGTTGGCGCGCAGCGAGCGTTCGGCCAGCTCGATCGCGCGCGCATAGTGGCCCGCGCCAAGAGCGGCCGAGGCGGCGAGCGAGTCGTAGTAGTGACGCATCGGATCGATTGGCGACAGCATCAGCGCACGTGCACTGGCCTGCTCGGCCGGAACGCCTTCGGCGGCAAAGCCATGCAGGATGCCGCGGAACAGCCAGGCCAGTGATTCGTTCGGGTTTGACTCCAGCGCGGCATCGAGCCGCTGCCTGGCGGTGGCGACGTCCTTGCGCAGGTTGAGCTGCAGCACGCCGTCGATGGCCAGCGCCAGAGCACATTGCGGATCGCGATCGAGCGCGCGTTGCGCGTGTTCGAACGCCAACTGGACGTCCACCTGCGGCGCGTTCGACCGGTTCTGTGTCACGCGCAGCGCATGCCAGTTGGCCAGCCAGGCGTAGGGCCTGGCATGACGGCGGTCGCGGTCGATCAGGTGGTCCAGCATCGCCTTCGAGGTATCGAACTCGGCCGGCGAGCTGCGGTGCATCAGGGCGATCGCGCCGAGCAGCAGGCTGTAGCTCTTGACGGTGGGCAACGCATGCGACGACGCACGCCCCAGCTCGTGCTGCATGATCGCCGCGCTGACCTCGGAAACGATGGTCGCGATCATGCTGTCCTCGGCGGCCCACACGGCGCGCAGATCGCCCAGCAGACGATCGGCCCAGACGATGCGTCCGCCGGGCGCTTCGACCAGCTCGATCATCACCTTGAGCTGGTGTCCCGAGACCTGGACGCTGCCCGAGATCAGGTAGTTCGCACCGAGGTGCGTGGCGATCTGCGCGGGCGTGTCGGGCCGGCCCTTGAACACCGTGGTCGACATGCGCGAGATGACGTTCAGGGCCTGGGTCTTCGACAGCGCCGCAATGATCTCGTCGGCCAGCGCATCGCCGATCAGCTGGTGGCCCGCCTCCTGGCCCAGCAGTCCCAACGGGATGACGGCCACGGTGGGCCGGGTCGGGCCCGGCTCGGGTGCGGACGGCGCGATCACGGGCAGGGGCCCGGCTGGACCGACGCGGAACGCGCGCACCGGAGCGTCGATGTGCTTCATGTAGCAATCGCCCAGGTCCTCCACCGAGGCGTCCAGACCGTCGGCCAGGGCGTCGCGCGTTTCCGCGGACACGACGATCTCGCCAGGTCCCGCCAGCGTGGTCAGACGCGCCGCGAGGTTCACGCCGGTGCCGTAGATGTCATGCTCGTCGCTCGTCACTTCGGCAAAGTGGACACCGATGCGCAGCTTGATGCAGTCGCCGTCGGGTCGATCGCCGTTGTGCCGCCCAATGGCGGCCTGGATGTCGATCGCAGCCTGCACGGCCGGTGGCACGGTGGCGAACTCCAGCAACAGCCCATCGCCCAGGCTCTTCACCATCCGGCCGGCATGTGCCGGCAACACCTGGGTGCGCACCAGATTCACAAACCGCCGCCAGCGATCGATGACACCGGCCTCATCCGCCTGCATCAATCGAACCGACTCGACGACATCCACCACCACGATGGCGCGGCGTTCACGCCTCAGCTGTGGCCATTCCGCGTCATCGTCGATGGGCTGGGACATGCTGATCGGGTGTTGACGTGCTGTCATCCCGATTCTGGTGGACAAGCGCGTGCTGCAACAAGAAGGACAGCGCGCCGCCATGGCGCCATCGCCACAGAGCCGGCCTCCAGGAGGCCTCAGCGTTTGGGGTCGTTTCCGCCCTGGGGCGGCGGCTCGAAGCGCCGCTGCGGCCTCGGCGCGCGCGCGTACAGCCCTTCCACCTTGGGCAGGTTGGCTTCGATGTCCTTGATGCGCGTCGGCCCCGACGGGTGGGTGGACAGGAACTCCGGCGGCGCACCCTTGCTGACCGCGCCCATCTTCTGCCACAGCGTGACGCCAGCCGCCGGGTTGTAGCCGGCCCGGGCGGCCAGCTCCATGCCCACCAGGTCGGCCTCGGATTCGTCGTCGCGGCTGAACACCAGGCTCAGCATCTGCTCGCCCATGCCTGCCACCAGCCGGCCGGTGTTGCCCAGGCCGAGCAGCGCCGAGCCCAGCTCGAGCGCGCCGCGCGTGGCGAAGCTCTTGCCCATGCGCTCGCGCGCATGCTCGCGCAGCGCATGGGCCATCTCATGGCCCATGATCATGGCCACCTCATCGTCATTGAGCTGCAGCCGCGACAGGATGCCCCAGAAGAAGGCAATCTTGCCACCGGGCATGCAGAAGGCGTTGATCTGCTGGCTGCCGATCAGGATCACCTCCCACTTCCACTTTTTCGCGCGCGGGTTCCACGGCGGCGTATACGGAATCAGCCGCTTGGCGATGTAGCGCAGCCGCAGCAGCTGCGGGTGATCGTCGGGTGCCAGCGCGCGCTGCTGCCGCGCCTGTCCCTGCATCTGCACGAACTGCTGCGCGGCCGCCTGCTCCACCTGCTCGGCCGGCACCAGCTTGGCGAAACGCGAGCTCTTGCCCACGTCCACGCCCTCGCCGGCAGCCCAGGCCGGCCACGTGCCTGCCGCGCCCAGGCCCAGCAGGCCCAGCGACAGCCGGCGGCGGCGGTGCACGCCGCAGCTGCAGCCGCGGGCATGCATCCAAGGCGGCAGGTCGGCGTCGGTGACGAAGGCAGTGTCCATGGCGTGCTGCGATGCGCGGGCGGCTGTCCGGTTCCCCGGGCCGCCAGCCTAACAAAATGTCAGTCGTCGCTGGCGCCGGCCGTGGCCGGGTCGACTTCCAGTGCGCGCACGCTTGCGCGCATCCACCACAGCATCCACAGGGCCGGCAGCGCGGCCACGGTGCTGACGATGAAGAAGACCGGCCAGCCGATCGACTCCGCCAGCACGCCGGCAAGCGGGCCGACCCAAACCCGGCCGACCGAGGCGAAGGCGCTGAGCAACGCGTACTGCGTGGCGGTGAAGCGCTGGTTGCACAGGCTCATCAGGAACGCGACAAAGGCCGCCGTGCCCATGCCGCCGGACAGGTTCTCGAAGGCGATCACCATCAGCAGCCCGCCATCCACCGGCGTGGGCTGGGCCAGCTGCACGAAGCCCAGGTCGAAGGCCGGCAGCACCAGCCCCGGCATCAGCCCTTTGCCGCTGACCGCCAGCCACCAGAAGCCCAGGTTGCTGGCCATCTGCAGGATGCCGAAGAGCAACAGCGAGCGCCACAAGCCCAGCCGCAGCATCAGCAGTCCGCCGAGCAGCGCACCGCCGATGGTCAGCCACAGGCCGATGATCTTGTTGACCACGCCCACCTCGGCCGGGCTGAAGGCCATGCTCTTCAGCAGGAAGGGTGTCATCAGCGACCCGGCGAAGGCGTCGCCCAGCTTGTACAGCACGATGAAGGCCAGGAAGGCTGCGGCACCGGGCTGGCTGAAGTAGCTGGACAGGCCGCCGAGCAACGTCTCGAAGCGCGCCTTGCGCGCTGCCCAGGCGGCCAGTGGCAACGTGAAGCCGATGCCCAGCAGCAGCGCCAGCAGGTTCTCCCAGCGCACTTTCAGCGTATCGCTGAGCGCCGCACCTTCGAGCAGCGGGCCGAGCAGCGCTTGCGCCAGCGGCGGCGCCAGCCGGTCGCTGACGAGGTAGCCCACCGCCACCGCCGCCAGCACCGCCAGGAAGCCGAACACGTCGTGGCGCGCCGCGGTGGGCTTGATCTCGGGCATCGGCACCTTGGGCAGGGCGATGGCCGAGAGCACCGCTGCGCCGAACATCAGCGCGGCCATGAAGCGGTAGACCATCGGCCAGTCCCAGCCACCGCCCTGGTTGGGGTCGGTCCAGATCAGCGCGATGCCGCCCGACAGGATCATCGCCAGCCGATAGCCCATGACGTTGAGCGAGGAGCCCAGGCCACGCTCGCGCGGGCGCAGCAGGTCGGTGCGGTAGGCGTCGATGACCACGTCCTGCGAGGCCGACATGAAGGCCACCGCCACCGCCAGCAGCGCGAAGGCACGTGTCGCGCTGCTGGGCGACGTCGCAGCCAGCAGCAAGAGCGTGCCGCCCAGCGCCAGTTGTGTCAGCACCAGCCAGCCGCGCCTCCGCCCAAGCCAGGGCAGGTCGAAGCGGTCCATCAGCGGCGCCCACAGGAACTTGAAGGTGTAGGGCAGGCCGACCAGGCTCAGAAAGCCGATGGTCGCCACGTCCAGCCCTTCCATGCTGAGCCAGGCCTGCATCGCCTGTCCGGTCAGCGCCAGTGGCAGGCCTGACGCGAAGCCCAGCACCAGCACCACGGCCAAGCGCCGCAGCGCCGCCGCGCGAGACATGGCGCCAGCGGCGACGGTAGCTTCGGGCATGGCCCGATTCTAGGAGTCGGGTCAGCGCGAGGCGGCGGGCGCACCCGCCGTAGCGACAGCCGGCTTTGCGGGGCCGCCGAGCAGGCCGCGCAGCGTGGTTCGCGCACGGCACACGCGCGACATCCCCGTGCCCACCAGGATGTGCAGCCCCGCGGCCATGTCGACATGGCTGAACCGCTCCGCACCCACCAGCTGCGGTGGCGCTCGCTGCCCGGGCGACTGCAGCGCTGGGGGGCCGGATTCATCCGATGGATCGACGTCTTTGCTGCGACGATCATTCCCCGCCCCTTGAGATGGCCGCGAGCGCACCCATGTCCAGAAAATGAACGACAACACCACCTCCCATGTCGCCTGTCCCCATTGCGGCGCCACCAATCGCATTCCCACTGCCCGGCTGGGTGACGACCCGGTGTGCGGCCGCTGCGGCCAAGCCCTGCTCGACGGCCATCCGGTGGAGCTGAGCGACGACAACTTCGACAAGGTGGTCGATCACAGTGACCTGCCGGTGGTGGTGGATTTCTGGGCGCCTTGGTGTGGCCCATGCCGGCAGATGGCGCCGCAGTTCGAGCAAGCTGCCGGTACGTTGAAGGGCCGGGCGCTGCTGGTCAAGGTGAACAGCGACGACAACCCGCGCACCGCCTCGCGCTTCGGCATCCGCAGCATCCCCACGCTGGTCAAGCTGCAGCACGGCCGCGAAGTGGCACGCGTGGCCGGCGCGCGGCCGGCCGGGCAGATCGTGCAGTTCGCCAGCGCCTGATCAGGCGTGGCCGGCCGCGCGAGAGGCGGCCAGTTGCACGAACCAGTCCACGCAGTCGGCATTGGCCATCGCGTCGCGCTTGAGCACGGCGTCGGGGCTGGCGCCCATCAGCAGCTTCTTCACCGGCAGCTCCATCTTCTTGCCGGACAGCGTGCGCGGGACGGCGCTGACCTGGAACACGTCGTTCGGCACATGGCGCGCGGACAGCGCCTCGCGGATGACCTGCTTGATGCGCTTGGTCAGCGCCTCGTCCAGCGTGCTGCCGTCGCGCAGCACCACGAACAGCGGCATCCAGCTTTCGCGGCCCAGGTATTCCAGGTCCACCACCAGGCTGTCCAGCACCTCGGGCAGGGCTTCCACCGCACGGTAAAGCTCCGAGGTGCCCATGCGGATGCCGTGGCGGTTGATGGTGGCGTCGCTGCGGCCGTAGATGATGGCGCCGCCGCGCGGTGTGATCTTGATCCAGTCGCCGTGGCGCCAGACGCCGGGGTACATGTCGAAGTAGCTGTCGCGATAGCGCTTGCCGTCAGCGTCGCCCCAGAAGTACAGCGGCATCGACGGCATCGGCTTGGTGCACACCAGCTCGCCGACTTCGTCGATCAACGGCCGGCCGACGCCGTGCTCGTCGGGCGCGGACCAGGCCTCGACGCTTGCGCCCAGGCAGCGGCACTGCATCTCGCCTTCGATTACCGGCAGCGTGGGCAGCCCACCGACGAAGGCCCCGGCGAAATCGGTGCCGCCGCTGATCGGCGTGAGCCAGATGTCCTGGCCGTTCACCTTGGGCAGCTTGTCCCAGACCCAGCGGTAGCCCTCGGCCGACAGCGGCGAGCCGGTGGAACCCACCGCGCGCAGCGACGACAGATCGGCCACGGCCTGCGGTTCGACCCCGACCTTCAGGCACGAGGCAAAAAAGGCCGCACCGGCGCCGAAGAAGGTGCAGCGCGCCAGAGCGGCAAAGCGCCACAGCGTGGACCAGTCCGGCGCGCCATGCGGCCCGGCCGGGCTGCCGTCGAAGATGCAGATGGTGGTGCCGCCCAGCAGCACGCCGACCTGGCTGTTCCACATGATCCAGCCGGTGCTCGAATACCAATGGAAGCGGTCGCCGCGCATCACGCTCGGGCCGACATCGTTGTGCAGCGCGCCCATCTTCAGCGCCTCGACCATGACGCCGCCGTGGCCGTGCACGATGGGCTTGGGCAGCCCGGTGGTGCCGCTGGAATAGACCACCCACAACGGGTGGTCGAAGGGCAGCCATGCGGGGGCGAAAGGCGCATCGCCGGCCAGCGTGGCGGCCAGGTCGTGCGCCTGGCGGCCGGGCCCGGCCAGCTCCACATCGAGGCCGAGGTTGCGCCACAGCAGCACATGGCGCACGCTGGGCAGCTCGGCGAGCAACTGCGCGAGCAGCTCGCGCCGGTCGTGCGCGGCGCCGGCGTAGCGGTAGCCGTCGCAGGCCACCAGCAGCTTGGGTTCGATCTGGCGGAAGCGGTCGAGCACCGCCACCGGCCCCATGTCGGGCGAGCACACCGACCAGATCGCACCCAGGCTGGCGCAGGCCAGGAAGGCGACGATGGTCTCCGGCACGTTGGGCATGACCGCGCAGACCCGGTCGCCGCGCTGCACTCCCATGGCCTCGAACGCGGCCGTGCAGGCGGCCACCTGGCGGCGCAGGTCGGGCCAGCTCACTTCACGCAGTTCGCCGCGCGCCAGCAGCGCCTCGTCGCAGAACACGATCGCCGGATGGCCGGCCGCATGGCTGGCCTCGGCATGACTGAACAGGTGCTGCACGTAGTTGAGCTGTGCACCGGGAAACCATGTCGCGCCGGGCATCACCGGCTCGCGCAGCACGCACGCGTGCGGCGTGGGCGATGCAATGCCGAAGAAGTCCCAGATCGATGCCCAGAACGCCGACAGGTCGCTGACCGACCAGCGCCACAGCGCGTCGTAGCTGTCGAAGGACAGGCCGCGCTGCTCGCGCAGCCAGCGCTGGTAACGCGTGATATGCGGTTCGGACGAGATCATCGAGGCGGCTCCGATCCAGGAGCGGCCGATGATGCCAGACGAGTACGCCGTCCTCAGGGCTTGAAGTCGCCGGCGAACACCATGTCGATGGCCTCGGGCTTGAGGTACTTGCGCAGCGCCGCGTTCACCTGCTCGGGCGTGGCCGCGGCCAGCGCGGCGTCCACCCGCGCCGAGATCTCGAACGTGCGACCCAGGTACAGGTTGGAGGCCAGCGCCGAGGCCAGCACGTCGTCCTGCGCACGCGACAGGCGGCGGAAGCTGAGCAGCCCGTTGCGCGCGGCGTCCAGTTCCTTGGCGCTGAAACCGTCCTTCAGCGCTCGCGCCAGTTCCTCGCGCAGCGCGGTCTCCACCTTGGCGCGGTTCTGCGGCGCGAAGATGGCGCCGGCCAACCAGTTGGAATTGGGTTCGAAGTTGTTCCAGGCGATCTGGCTGTACACGCTGTAGGACAGGCCTTCGGTCTCGCGGATGCGCGTCCACAGCCGCGAGCTGCCGCCGCTGCCGAGCAGGTGGTTGGCCAGCGTCAGCGCCGGGTAGTCGGCATCGGTGTCGGACAGCGCCACGGGCAACCGTGCGCGCAGGTCGGCGTTCTGCTTGTCGGGCGTGGCAAGAAGCAGCGTCTCGCCCTTGGCGGCCAGCAGCGGCTGCGGCACGCGCGTGAAGGGCTCGCCGGCAGCCCAGTCGCCAAAACCCGCGCGCAAGGCCTGTTGCAGCGGATGCAGGTCGATGTCGCCGGCGGCGCCGAACTGCGCGAAGCGCGCACCATAGAAGCGGGCATGGAAGGCGCGCACCTGGTCCAGCGTCAGCGCGTTCAGGTCCTGGATCTGCTCGTCGAACGTACGGGCGTAGCGCACGTCGCCGCGCGGGTAGGGGTTGCCCAGCCTGGCCAGCGCGTTGCCAGCCACCGCGCTGGGCTCCTTGCGCGCCGCCTCGATCCGCGTCAGCGTCTGGCGCTTGTATTCGTCGAAGGCCTCGGCCGGGAAGGCCGGGCGGCGCAGCAGCTCGGCCACCAGCGCCACGGCGTCGGCCAGGTGTTCGCGGCGCGAGCTCAAGCTGACGCTGACCCCCCCCGCGCCGGGCTGGATGGCGATCTGCGTCTTCAGCGCATCGAGCCGGTCCTGCACCTGCTGGCGCGACAGCGTGGCCGTGCCCTTGTCGAGCAGCCGGGCCACGGCCTCGGCGGCGGCGGCCTGGCCGAACAGCGTCTTCTCGTCGCCGAAGCGCAGGCTCAGCACCGCCTGCGCCGCCGCGCCGCGCGTAGGCTTGGCCAGCACCGCGGCCTTCAGGCCACCGAACTCGAAGCGCTGCGTGCGCGCGTCGATGTTGGTCGGCGTGGCCTCGAAGGCCTCGACCGCAGCCGCCGCGGCCTGCGGCTTGAACTGCTGCAGCACCTGCGCCACGTCCACCTTGGCCGGCGCCGGCGCACGCTGCGGCGCGTCGGTGGGGATATAGCTGCCGAGCGTGCGGTTTGAAGGCCGCAGGTAGGCCTCGGCCACCCGCTGCACGTCGGCCAGCGTGACGTCGCGCACCTGGTCGCGGCCCAGGAAGAACAGGCGCCAGTCACCCAGCGCGATGGCCTCGGACAGCGACAGCCCGACGTTCTCGGGGTCGGTGAAGTTCTGCTCCCAGCCGTTGAGCCACTGCGTGCGTGCACGCTGCAGCTCGTCGTCGCTGATCGGCGTCTTGGCGACCGACTCGCTCACCTCGAGCAGCGCCTGGCGCGCCTTGTCCAGGTCCTGGCCGGGGGCGAGCTCGGCACCGACGAACATCACCGCCGGGTCGGCCAGCGACCAGGCGAAGGCGAAGGTGCTGGACGCCAGCTGCCTTTCGGTCAGCTGCTTGTGCAGCCGGCCCGAAGGCACGTCGCCGAGCACCTGGGCCAGCATCTCGACCGCCGCAAAGTCGGGCTGCGAGCCGGCCGGCACGTGGTAGCCGGCCACCAGCAGCGGCGCGCCGCCGCTGCGCCGCAGCGTCACCTGGCGCTCGCCGTCCTGCACCGGGTTCAGCGTGTACATCGCCGGCAGCGTGCGCGTGGGCTTCGGAATCGCGCCGAAGCTCTCGGCCACCCACTTGAGCACCTGCGGTGGATCGAACTTGCCCGAGACGATGAGCGTGGCGTTGTCGGGCTGGTAGTACAGCTTGTAGAAGGCGCGCAGCCGCGGGATATCGACGTTCTCGACATCGCTGCGCGCACCGATGACCGAGCGGCCATAGGGGTGCCAGTCGTGCATCGCCGCCATCGTGCGCTGGATCAGGATGCGGCTAGGCCGGTTTTCGCCGCTTTCCATCTCGTTGCGCACCACCGTCATCTCGCTGTCGAGGTCTTCGCGCGCGATGTGGCTGTTGACCATCGAATCGGCCAGCCAGCCCAGGTACCACTGCAGGTTGTCGGCGTTGGCCGAGAAGCTGGCGGTGTAGTTGGTGCGGTCGAAGCTGGTGCTGCCGTTGGCGGCCAGGCCGCGCTTGGTGAATTCGGCCCACACCTGCGGGTGCTTGGGCGAGCCCTTGAACAACATGTGCTCCAGCAGATGCGCCATGCCAGTCTCGCCGACGTTCTCGTGCTTGGAGCCGACGCGGTAGGTCAGGTTGACCGTCGTGCTGGGCTTGGAATCGTCGGGCACCAGCAGGATCTGCAGGCCGTTGGCCAGCCGGTATTCGTCGATGCCCTCGACCGAGCGCACTTTGGTGATGCCCTGCGGCAGAGTCTGCGCCGCCAGCGGCGCGAGGAAGGTCAACGGGGCCAGACAGAGCGCCAGGCGGCGCAGGATCTTCAGCATGAGGACGGGGCTCGGATGACGATAACCGCCCGAGTCTATGGGTGCCGGGTTAAGCCGGTGTTAGCAAGGTCTCGAAGGGCCCGGTGGGCAGTGGCTGAACTCCCGCGTGACGGGTGCAGAAGCAGGACACCTCGGTCTTCTGAGATATCGCCGATCACTGGCACATAGCCCTGAACTCATAAAAGCGCTCCGCTGCTGACCTTCGCGCCCGCGCCGTCGGGGTCAGCAATGCAGCGTAAGAAGCCGGTCGCCTTCGGCGGGGGTACTCACGGTAAGCGCCATCAAGCCGACGTTCGCTTCGGCGGCCGGCGCTGGCCCGTGCTGCAGCTATACGAGGGACAGTTGACCCCCGGATGGCGACTGAGCGGTCTCGCTGCTCAGATGACTGCTTCGCTGTCGTGCGAACTGGCCGTACCCCAACCGGACATCCAACTGCCGAGATTGACACGCACGGAGCGGCAATTGTCAGGCGGGCCTCGACGCGACCTGACATCCAGGAGCGTGGACGCCCGAGTACGCGGCCGGTGCCGAGGTTCAGGTGTGCAAGGCCTCGGCGACGCCCGGTACGGAGGCTGCATCGTTCTCGGGCGCATGCGCAACGCTTGCAGGCCCGGCCTCGTATAGGCCCGCAATGCCTGCCTTGCCCCACCGGCCGAAACCGATCACGGCGTCAGGCGGGTCAGCACGCGTCCGATCTGGCAGATGACATACGTGTCCAAAGTCAACGAACCATTCGACAAGCGCGATAGGGACACGGTGTTCCCGCTGTTCAACAGCAGCGTCTTGCGATCGTTGCTGTACGTCCCGGACAAGTCCCACGTCTCGGCAAGGCCGGTGGTTACGAAGGTCCCGCGGAATCCTGCCAAGGGGCCAGTCAGGTAGGTCGCGGCGTAGGTTTCCAGGTCCACGTTCACCGTCATCGCGCCGCCGGGCGCCAGTTCGTACTTGAAATTGAACGTGATATTGGCCGAGCTCGAGAAGGCCGCCAGCGCCGCCGACGACAGGGGCGGCAGGTTCAGTTGCGTCTGGACGATGCTGGCGCTGCCCTTGCCGTCGCGCTCGAAGGTGAAAACACCATGGGCGACGTTAGAACTGACCGAACTCGGCTCGATGGCCACGTTGTTGGGGTAGAAGCCGCTCGGCGACCCCAGACAGGTGCCCGACGCCGAGAACCCATACCGCCCCTGGAGCGACCCCGGTCCGACTTGGGCCGTGGCAGCACCGCCCAGCGTCAGCAACACCGCGGCCGTCACCGCATTCACATAGGCAATAGTCGTTCTCATCACATCTCCTTTCAGATCATTTGGAAGACTTGATGCTCGGGGCGAAGCCGTCGCTGCACGTTGAGTGTGCTCAATGCCGACGAACAGGCGGTTGCGGGCGGACGACCGGGCTTACACAGGCAAACCGGGACGGAAGGTGAAGCGCGATGGGTGAGAGGAGATAGGAGTCTTGACCGCCCTCAGCAAAGCCCAGCTAAGGCCTGAGGACTGGGCTGCGGCGGCATGAATTGGCAGGGTTTTGGTGCCGGCGCCCTCGGGTTGGCCTGTTTCGGCAGGCCCGTGACCTTTGACAAGAGGCGGCTTCGGCGTTCACCTCAGGGTTGACCCAGGGTCTTTCTGCGTCGAGCCGCCATGTCGCGTAGCGCCGCCCCGGCCGCGGGCTGGTGACGTGGCACGGGTTAAAGTGCTTGCGACCAGGGCAACTCAGGCAGGAAAGTCTCGCCACGCCTTGCGTGACCGGTGACCAAGGTGCCGCGCGCCACCGAGGCCGCGGGCATCGAACGACCGGTCGTCGCCACAGCCGCCGTTCGGCTGCGGACTGCGAGTGACCGGAACCAGTCTGTAGCAGACTCCCGCGCCCGCCGTGCTTCGGGCCAGCCACCGACAAGCGCGTCCGCCTGGCGGTTTTCAGCGGCGGGAGCGGGGCCTGATATGAGCGCGGCTTGCGCTTCTCGGGCTTAGCAGTGCTTCCCGCCTTATTGCGCGCTGAGGAAGATGCCACCAAGGACGCCCGCAATGGTGACAACGGCGATGGACAGTCCGAAAATGAAGGTCGCCATTAGTGTCGCGGGCGTCATTCGCCGCAGCGTCAGGGCGCCACAGTGCGGGCAGCGCATGTCGGAGCGTTTGACTAGCCGCTGGCATCCAACGCAAACCGATATCGACATGGTGGCGTGTTCCCCCCCTGTCGCCAATGCAAGAGCTGAGCCACCTATAGATGCCCATAGGAAAGCGAGGCACTGCAGGCTGCGGGCGAATGACAGGCTGTAACCAATCTCGACACCTGCGGCAGCGGTATCGCCGGCCAGCAGCGCTACGGCTGGGTGTCAGTCTGCCCACAGGCCCGCTTCGGCGGGCTTTTCGTGGGGCCGTGCCTCCACGAGTTATTCGCGCCGGGCATCCGGCTAGCGGTGCATGCCGTAGAGGCGCTCGGCCTTCTCTTCGTCGGTCTCGGGCAGCTCGCGCACTTCGAGTGTGCCGGGCACGCGCACTGCATTCGGATCGCGCTCCAGCGCTTCCGCCTTGGGAATGCTCCACCGCGTGGTGATGATCTTGTGCGGCGCTGTCTCGCTGCCGATACGCCAGAACCAGTATTCGACCTTCTTCATGGAGCGGTAGCGTAGCGCCGGCCAGGCTCACCACGCGAGCTTGTCCTACACGGTGCCCTGCGTGAGCGTCAGGCGGCGTTAGTTGTCGCTTCGCTCCTCCGCACTCTTGTAACGGTCCTTGCTTTGCCGCCACGAGTCATCGGTGCGCCCGAACATCGATTTCTGCGCGCCCGAGGCGGGCTGCGCGACGGCCGGCTTGTCGACACCCGCCGTTTTGGAGCCGCGAACGCGAGTGGTCGTCTGGCCGCTTTGCCATAAGGCGCCGAGGTAGGGCTTCGCCAGCGGAACGACAACGGCCAGTGCGATCATCAAGCCGAGGAAGCCGAAGATTGCTTTGAACATGGCGTCGCTCCTATTGGATGCGGACGGGGTAGGCAGAGTGTGCCGGCCATACGATCTGATCCTCTTTTCAGTATGCCAACTTGGGCGAGCGTTGAAGGCCGCAACCAGAGGCAGTTCTTCACGCCGGTCGGAGTTGGGAAGGCGTCAATCCCCAACACGCGCCCGCGCCGCCAGCAGGCCCTGCGTGAGCGCGGCTTCTGCAGTAGGCAAGAGCGCGCCGCGCAGCCGTCCCTGGTAGTCGCCCGCGACGTAGGCCCACGTCCAGCGGCCGTTCGGCTGGCTTTGCGCGATCACCAGCAGCTTGACGCCGCGGTAGGTTTCCGTGCGCTGCTGCTGCTCGGGGATGTGGGGCTTGGTCATGGCGCCACAGAGGCGTCACTCGTTCGCAGCCGCGCCGTACATGCTGCCGATGCAGCAGACTAAGCCGGCGCCCGGCAGCCGCCGCAGAGCCCAGCCCCAGCCAACGGGCAGCCCTTGCTCGGCTTCGAGCATCGACAGGTCCCACGCGTCCATTGCCGCCTCTTTGCGGGCTGTTCACTCGTTGGACCGCCAGAAGGTCCTGGCCGCCTGCACAGGGTCTAACCCGCGGTAGCGCTGGGCCTCGATGAACTCGCCGGCAGTTTCCAAGCTCCATTCATCCGGCGGAACATCGTCTACGCCGCTGCGTGGATTGGTCAGATACAGGTGTTGAAGCTCGGCAGCGCAGCGCGCCAGCCAGGTTTCTGCCTTCATCCCGCGCTACCTCACGCATTCACCCGCGCGCAGTGTCTCGTGAAATATTGCCGCAGGCATCCCGCAGTCGTGGGGTCGCAATGCGATGGCAGTTGAATGAGGATGACGCTACCCAATCAATTGGGACGGGGAGACGACGGTGGCGTACATGATGCTTCATGCACTGGTCCCGCTGATCGTAGTGGTCGGCATTGCCGTCGTCTTTGATCGATGGAATTCGGGTAGTGGTGGAATGCGTCGTAGCTACGGGGCGAATCGCAGGAAATGGCTTCGGCTGTGACACTTAGGCCCGCCTCGGCGGGCTTTTTCATGCCCCCACTTTCGGCTGGTCGATGGCCTCGTTTCCTACGCCGAAGCGGTCGCCATCTATGGCTGCCGCAAAACGCCGATCACAGACCGCGAAGCCCTGGCCAAGGTAGTCTGCGAGCGCATCGAGCGTGCACCGGCACCGCAGGGTGAGACGCTGCAGTGAATGGTCGACGGCTACCTGTACGCGATGGCGCTACCTGGGCGCCGCGAAATCAAGCTCGGCATGACCACCCGCACACTGGCCCTGCAGGGCCCGTGACGGCAGGCTCGGCCCCGTGCCCAGGTGCTGAAGGCTTGGCGCTGCGCCGAGCCGCGACGGCTTGAGCAGTTGGTGCAACTGTGAAGTGGCTCACGCTCGGATAGCGCGCGCAGGAGCAAGCCTGAAAGGGCTCGAATTTCCCGACTCTTTGTACCGCTTGCCGCGGCCCCGGGAGGCCGAAGATGGCTGCGTGCCTTGACTGAGCGACCGAAGGCACCAGCAGCCGCCAGCGACTGGCAGGGACTGCAGCAAATTGCGGTTGCCGCTCAGACTCGGGAACCACAAATGAACTCCCAAACCTTCTCCAAGTTGACGCAGCCGGGAGAACTGGCTCATCAGTTGCGATTTGCCTCTCTCTTCCATCCCGGCCGCGGTGTGGCAGTGGCATGCGACGCTCAAGGAGAGGTGAACATGAATGAACTCTCCGAGCGCCTGAAGATGGCCTATCTCGGCGCGCGCGCGCTGGTTGGTCGAGAGTATGCGTTTCCTGTGGTCGTGCCGTTGCACTGACTGCCGCTACAGCGCAGGTGCAGGCGCTTGCGCTGCCCAGACGTTGAAGGCGAACGCGCAGAGATCGGGCCGCAGCCTCCACCTCTCTGACCGGAATTGCCGAGCTGGGATCCGCCGGATTCGTGAGGAAGGCGACTCGGGAGGCATGAGGGACGGCCTCCTTCAGGAGTTGGAGTTGCTTGCCGACGATCTCCGGGCCGGCGGCGAAGGTTGTACCCGTGACGTTTGCGAGTGGCCGACTCAGGCTGGCGACGAGGCCCAAACCGACAGGATCGACTGCGAAGATCATGACGATGGGAATGCTGTTTGTCGTATTCTTTGCTGCCAGTGCAGCCGACTCGGCCGGCGCGACGATCAGGCGCTGGCCGATGCCGGACTGGCCGGCTTCGGCGACCGCGATCCGGCCACGCTGTCGGGCGGGTAGCGCGCGCGCGTGGCGCTGCTGCGCACGCTGCTGGCGGAGCCACGCGCGCTGCTGCTCGACGAGCCCTTCTCCAAGCTCGATGCGCAGTTGCGCGACGAGGTGCACCGCTTCGTCTTCGAGCACGCGCGCGACAGTGCCCTACCCACCGTGCTGGTGACGCACGACGAGGCCGATGCCGCGGCGGCGCGCGGTGCGCTGATACGGCTCGATGCGTACTGATGCAAGGATGCCTTCAGCGCTCAAGAACGCACAGACGGATTCCGGCGCCTTGCAGTCATGTCATTCGAGCCAGCGAACTGGCGAGCGGCTCGCAGCGGCGGCTTTTGACTGGCTGGTCCCGAATTCCCGGTCTGCTGGCCGCGGGGAGCTTCCTGGCATCTCCATCTCTTTCAGTTCGTCTGATAGATCCAGTCCAGCACCTCTTGCCGATCGACGCGATAGCCAAAGTCAGTGCCACGGCACAGGCTGTTCAAGCCGAAGGAGGTGACGGCGACGACCAGGTTCGATTTGCTGCCGCCGAGGAACACCGGCCCACCGGAGTCGCCGGAACAGGTGCCGCCGCGGCCGTTGCCGTTGCCCTGGGTCTGCAGGTTGAAGCCATCGGTTTGGGCGCTGTTCAGGTTGACCAGTGTCGACTGCGCCATCAGTCGTATGCGGTACGAGACGTTCGGCACCGCCGAGTGCTCCTGCGTGCTCAGCGTCAGGCCGTAGCCGCTGACTGTGAACACCGTGTTTTTCTTGCCGCGCGCCGTGCTGAGGCTGTCCAACGTACCGGCCGACGGAAGCTGGCCGTACTCGGGCAGCGAGATGGCTTGGTCGAGGATCACCAGGGCGACGTCGCGCGTGTTCGGGAAGCCGGCGAAGTTGTCGAAGCCGTAGTTGAAGAGCCTGCTCGATGTCGCACACAAGCTGCCCAACGTGTTCCCGGCGCAGGTCTCGGGGTAGCCGGAAACCGGATCTAGCTGGGTCACCGGGTCGTAGTTGCCGCCGGCGTTCTGCTGCAAATAGATGCGCGCTGTCACCGCACCCTGAATGCAATGCCCCGCTGTGAGGACCTTGGTCGGGCTGATCAGCGAGCCACTGCAGCGTTGCAGGAATGCGCCGCCGGCGTCGTAGAACACGACCAAACCGACGAACGGATGCTCGTTGTCGTCGACCCAGCTGTTGCCGGTGATGGCTGATGCGGGCGTTGACAGTGCAGCGGCCGCTGCGAGCAGCATGCCTCCCAGGATTGCGGACTTGCTCATGAACTGGCTCTCTTTCTGTTGAGTTGAACACGGCTGCCCAGCCGGTGGCCGACTTGACTCTATGCGCGGGCCTTGCCGCTGACAAGGCATCGATCGGAGGATGAGGCAGGCAAGAAACGGCGTTTGAACCGCCTACGCTCCTGCGTTGGTGAGCGCCTGTTTCAGAGGTCGCTAGAGCTGCCGGTCACGAGTACTCGCTGATGGCCGCGTGGGGGTGCCTCGTCCATCGATTTCATCGCCACTTTGCTGACCGTCGTCCTACCCCCTGAGAGACGGCTCTGGAGCAGGCAATTCGAACCGTTGAGCGACCGGACCCAGTCTGAAGCAGCCACCCGCGCCGACGCCCTGCATGGAAGCAGCGAGTCGACCTGGACTCTTCATCGTCGCGCGTCAGCGATCGCCCCGCGCATGCAGCGCCGCATCGATGTCCAGGTACTTCCAGAAATCGCGCACGAAGATGTTGCGGTCGAAGCCCAGCACCCACGGGTGCCACAGGTCGGTGGTGATGCGGTGCACGTGCACCTTGTAGGGCATGTAGGCGATCATGATTTTTTTCGCCTGGTCCAGCAGCGCCTGGCGTTCCGGCCCGTCGGGCAGCCTGCGCTGGCGCTCGTAGAGTTCGTTGAACGCAGCCAAGTCGAAGCGCGCGTGGTTGGCCTGACCCTTGTTGGGGCCGTAGCCCAGCGCCAGGAAGGTGTCGGCATCGGGCTGGCCCGCGCTCCAGCCTACGCCCCACATCATCAGCTTGCCGGCGCGGCTGGCCTTCAGTTGCTCAGGCCACTTGGCCACCTTGAATTCGATGCGCAAGCCCAGCGCGTCCATGTTCTTCTTCCACAGCTCGCTGAGCTGGCGCGAGGTCTGGTCCGGCGAGGTGGCGTACTCCAGCAGCAGCGGCTTGCCTTCGGGCGCCTCGCGCCAGCTGTCGCCGTCCTTGTCGACATAGCCGTACAGGTCGAGCAGCGCCTTGGCGCGCGCCAGGTTGTGCTCGCTCATCTCGCTCTTGAAGGCCGGGTCGTAGCCCCAGGTGCCCGGTGCGATCGGCGACTGCGCCGGCACTGCCTGGCCGCGCCGCACCAGCGCAATCTCGCGCGGCAGGTCCACCGCCAGCGCGATGGCCCGACGCAGCGCCACCTTGTCGGGCGAGGTGCCGCCGACCACCGGATGCTCCATGCCGAAGTAGGTGACGGCCACGTCGGCGCGCGGCACGCGCAGCATGCCGATGCCACGCTTGGCCAGGTTGGGCGCCAGCTGGTTGTTGGGGATGGCGAGGTGGGCGAACTCGGCCGGCAGGCCCTCCAGCAGGTCCTGCTCGCCGTTCAGGAAGGACAACCAGCGCGGCTGCGCTTCCTCGATCACCGAGATCTGCACCTGGTCGATCATCGGCAGGCGCCGGCCCTTGAACATCTGCGCGATGGCCTGCAGCCGCGCATCGTCGGCCGGCGGCTGCTCGTCGTACAGCACCTCGCGGTAGTTCGGGTTCTTCGCCAGCAGCATGCGCGAGCTGCGCTTCCACTGCGCCAGCCGGTAGGGGCCCGTGCCGACCGGGTGCTCGCCGACCTTGTCGCCATAGGCTTCGACCACCTCGCGTGCCAGCGCGCCGGTGAAGGAGCCGTCGGCCAGGTTGTAGAGGAAGCGCGGGCTGGGCTCGGCCAGGCGGATCTGCAAGGTGTAGCGGTCCAGCGCGCGCAGGCCCTCGACCTCGGTGTCGTAATCGAAGGGCTTTTTCTCGTCGAGCGCGCGCTTGCGCAGCTCGCTCAGGCCCAAGATCTTGGCGTTCTCCAGGATGTAGAGGTTGCCGCTTTTCCAGCGCGGGTCGTAGTGGCGCTTGATCGAATACACGTAGTCGGCGGCGGTGAGCTCGCGCTTCTTGCCGCCGAAGGCCGGGTCGTCGTCGAAATGGATGCCCGGCTTGAGGCGCAGGGTGAAGCTGCGGAAGTCGGCCGACACCTCGGGCAGGGCCGCGGCGGTGTTGGGCCGCAGCTTGAAGGGCCGCGCCATGAAGGCGAACTCCAGCGGCGCGTCGAAGATCCCCGCGGCCACGGTGCGTGAATACAGGTCGCTGATCTGCGCCGGGTCGAAGCCGGTCTCGGCGATCGGGAAGGCATAGCGCAGCGTCTTCGGTGCGGCGTTCTGGGCCTGCCCGGGGCCGGCCAGCAGCGCCAGGCACGTGGCCAGTGCGAGCAGCAGGGGTCGGATCATCAAGGAACCTCGGGTCGAGCAGCGTCGTGGCAGTCTACGGCGCGGCGCACCCGTACACTCGCGCCACCCTTCAACGCACACCCGACGCAGCGCGCATGGCGGCCTACCTGATCCGAAGGCTGTGGCAGATGGTCCCGACGCTGCTCGGCGTGGTGCTGCTGGTGTTCGTGCTGTTCCGCTTCTTCGGCGGCGACCCGGCCGAGATCCTGGGCGGGCTGAATGCCACGCCGGAGCAGATCGACGCCATCCGCCGGCAGCTCGGCCTGAACGAGCCATGGTGGGTACAGCTGGGCATCTTCATCCAGCAGATCGTCAGCTTCGATTGGGGCAAGAGCTGGGCCACCAACGAGGCGGTGTCGCAGCTCTTCGCGACAAGGCTGCCGGCCACGCTGACGGTGATGCTGCCGATCCTGGTGCTGGAGACGCTGCTGGCCATTCCCTTTGCGCTGTTCGTCGCGCACCGGCGCGGCTCGCTCACCGACCGGGTGATCATGGTCGTCACCACGGTGGCGCTATCGATCAGTTTTCTGGTCTACATCATCGTCGGGCAGTATGTCTTCGGCTTCCAGCTCGGCTGGTTCCCGGTGCAGGGCTGGAGCGACAGCCTGTGGACCAACCTGACGGTGTACGCGCCGCTGCCGGTGCTGCTGGCGCTGCTCGTCAGCCTGGCGCCGCAGACGCGGCTGTACCGCAGCTTCTTCCTCGACGAGATCGGCCAGGACTACGTGCGCACCGCGCGCGCGAAGGGCCTGAGCGAGCCGGTGGTGCTGCTGCGCCATGTGCTGCGCAACGCGATGATCCCGATCCTGACCCACATCGGCTTGTCGCTGCCCGGCATCTTCGTCGGCTCCTTCCTGATCGAGGTGTTCTTCTCGATCCCGGGCCTGGGCCGCGAGGCGCTGCTGGCGGTGAACCGCAGCGACTACCCGGTGATCCAGGCGGTGACGATCTACGTCGCCGTGCTGACGATGGCCATCAACCTGCTCACCGACCTGCTCTACAAGTGGGTCGATCCCAGGGTAGTGTTGAAGTGAGTGCCGTGTTGGCTGACGGTGCCGCCTGGGCGCCGGCCTCCGAAGGCGTGTGGCGCGCGGCCTGGCGGCGGCTGCGCAGCGACCGCGTCGGCATGTTCTGCCTGGCGGTGGTGGCGGCCTTCGCCGCGATGATCGTGCTGTCGGCGCTGGGACTGCTGGCCGGCGGCTGGCAGCGCGAGGTGGGCGTGCCGAACGCCCCGCCCAGCTTCGTCGGGCCGCGGGCGGCCGAGGCCACCGGCGCGATCGATGTGCCCAAGGGTCCCAATGCCGACCTGTCCGAGGTAGACCCGCTGGCGCCGCGCTACAAGGAATGGGACGCGCGTGCCGCCAGGTTCCGCACCGTCGAATTGGCCAAGCTGGAAACCCTGCCGCTGGGTGCCGACCGGTTGGGCCGCGATGTGCTGTCCAAGGCCATCAAGGGCACCGAGATCTCGGTCTTCGTCGGCGTGATGGCGGCGCTGGTGGCCACGCTCATCGGCACCCTGCTGGGCGCCTTCGCCGGCTTCTTCGGCGGGCGTGTCGGCGACCTGCTGGAGTGGCTGTACAACGTCTTCACCTCGATCCCCGGCATCCTGCTGATCTTTGCCTTCGCGGCGGTGTTCGGCCGCGGCATCGGCACGGTGGTGCTGATCCTGGGGCTGACCGGCTGGACCGGCGTCTACCGCCTGGTGCGCGCCGAGTTCATGAAGCATGCCGTGCGCGACTACGTGCGCGCAGCGCAAGCCATCGGCGCCAGCGCGGCCAGCCGCATGTTCCGCCACATCCTGCCCAACGTCAGCCACGTGATCCTGGTGCAGCTGTCGATCCTGACGGTGGGCTTCATCAAGGCCGAGGTGATCCTGTCCTACCTGGGCCTGGGCGTGCCGGTGGACCAGGTGAGCTGGGGCACGATGCTGGCCGAGGCACAGAGCGAGCTGCTGCTGGGCCACTGGTGGCAGCTGGCCGCGGCGACGCTGTTCATGGCCAGCTTCGTGACCGCGTTCTCGCTGCTGACCGACGCGTTGCGCGATGCGCTGGACCCGAAGCTGCGGGGCTTGGAATGAGCGAGCTGCTGCTGTCGATCCAGGACCTGCGCGTGGCCTTCCGCATGGGCACGCAGAACGGCGTCGCACAGCGGGCCGAAGCGGTGGGCCGCGGCGCCGAGGGCATCGGCTTCGACATTTCCGAGAACTGCACGCTGGCACTGGTCGGCGAATCGGGTTCGGGCAAGAGCCTGACGGCGATGTCCATCGTCAACCTGCTGCCCGACAACGCCGAGCGTGCCGGCCGCATCCTTTACCGCGGCCAGGATCTGCTGCGGGTCGATGCGGCACACATGCGCGCGCTGCGCGGCCGCGAGATCGCCTGTGTGTTCCAGGACCCGATGAGCTCGCTCAACCCGGTGCTGCCGGTGGGCCGCCAGCTGTGCGAGCCGCTGCAGACGCACCTGCGGATGTCCACGCGCCAGGCGCTTGAGCGCGCTGAGGCGCTGCTGGCCGAGGTGGGCATGCCCGAGCCGAAGCGCCGGCTGGCCGCCTACCCGCACGAGCTGTCGGGCGGCCAGCAGCAGCGGGTGATGATCGCGATGGCACTGGCCTGCGAGCCGAAGCTGCTGATCGCTGACGAGCCCACCACTGCACTGGACGTGACCATCCAGCGCCAGATCCTGGAGCTGCTGGCGTCGCTGAAGGCCAGGCACCGCATGAGCCTGCTGTTCATCAGCCACGACCTGGGCGTGGTTGGCGAGATTGCCGACCAGGTGGTGGTGATGCGCCACGGGCTCGTGCGCGAGCGCGGGCCGGTGGCGCAGATCTTCGCCGCGCCGCGCGATGCCTACACGCGCGCGCTGCTGGCCTGCCGGCCGGCCCTGTCGGGCCCGCCGCCGGCGCGGCTGCGGGTCATCGACGAGCACATGGCCGCCCCGGGCAGCCCGGCCGTGGCGGCCCGGCCGGCCAAGGACTCAAACGCGCCGGTGATCCTGGAGGTGCGTTCGCTGGCCAAGTCCTTCTGGCTGCGCCAGGGCGTGTTCGGCAAGCGCGAGTTCAAGGCGGTGCAGGGCGTAAGCTTCCAGCTGCGGCGCGGTCACACGCTGGGCGTGGTCGGGGAATCAGGCTCGGGCAAGACGACGATGGGCCTGACGCTGCTGCGCCTGCACGAGCCCACGCACGGCGAGGTATTGCTCGACGGCCGTAACCTGAACAGTCTGGACGCAGGCGAGCGCCATGCCATGCGTCGGCGCATCCAGATCGTCTTCCAGAACCCCTATGCGTCGCTGAACCCGCGCTTCACCATTGGGCAGACGCTGGTCGAGCCGATGGCCATCCATGGCATCGGCGCCAGCCTGGCCGAGCGCGAGCAGCGTGCCCGCGAACTGCTGCGCAAGGTGGGGCTGCAGGCCAGCGCCTTCGCCCGCTATCCGCACGAGTTTTCCGGCGGCCAGCGCCAGCGCGTGGCCATCGCCCGTTGCCTGACGCTGCAGCCCGAGGTGCTGGTGCTGGACGAGGCGGTGTCGGCGCTGGACGTGAGCGTGCAGGCGCAGGTGCTGAACCTGCTGCGCGACCTGCAGGACGAACTCGGCCTGGCCTATGTGTTCATCAGCCACGACCTGGGCGTGGTGCGCTTCATCAGCGACGAGGTGCTGGTGATGAAGGACGGCCTGGTCGTCGAGCAGGCCAGCGCCGAGCAGATCCTGGCCGCGCCGAAGCAGGACTACACGCGCAAGCTGCTGGCTGCCGTGCCGCGCGGCTGGCGGGCGCCGGTCACGCCCTGATACGTCTGGCGCAGCCCGGGATGGGCACTTCCCGACCGGTTGCGTCAGGGTTGTAACGGGATGGACACGCGAGGGACGTTTTTTGCCAGGCCAGGCGGCCGCGCGGCGTGAACAAGCGCACGGGCCGAGGCCGCCTCCGCCCTTGCGGCCACGTGGCATGGAACCTGCCCTGTGCAGCAGGCGGCATTCCTGCCGATAAGCCAGACAACACGCTGCGAGGTTCCGGACATGACAGTTTCGTCGTTGGTATCAGCTTCTGCCTCGCGCCGGCTGCGCGCCGCCTCGCCAGGAATGCACGGGGGCGCATCGTCGTTGCTTCGCCTGGCCCGCGGCAGCGAGGTGCGGCTGCCGTCAGGCGCGGCGCTGTCCGGCTGGGCCGAGCGCGCCGCGGGCATGCTGGACCTGACGCCGATGATGGTCGGCCCACTGTCGCAGCCCGTGCGGGCAGCATCGCCGTCGCCCGAGCTGCGGCGGTCAGCCCCGGATCGCGGGGTGCAGGCATGATCCTCACGCCCACCCCGCTGCAACGCCCGGCGCTCGCTGGCACCGTGGTTCGGCCGCTGCTGCGCAGCGGCGTGCTGGCTCAGGCGCGGGCCGTCATGCCCGCCCGGCCGGTGTTACAGACGCCGCCACGCGTGCCGCAGCAACTCTGCCTGGACCTGCAGCCGCGCCTGCGCTGAGCCCCAGTCGCTGAAGTCAGGGCCGGCCCTGACGAGACAGGCGGCTCAACCGTTGGACCAGAGCACCTTCTTGCGCTGGCCGACCCAGCGCTCATAGTTGACGGCGAACACGTCCTCGATCTTGTTGCGCTTGACCTTCATGGTCGGCGTCAGGATGTCGTTTTCCACCGTCCAGGCCTCGGCAGTGATGACCACGCAATCCATCTGCTCGTGCGGGTCGAGCAACGCGTTGACACGCTTCAGGTGCTCGGCCAGCGAGGTTTCCAGTGCCGAGCGGCCAGCGCTGTCCCTGGCCTTGGCGGCCGCCTCCGGATTGAGCATCAGCAGGCCGAGGGGCTGGCCCAGGTTGGCGCCAGTGACGCAGCACGCCTCGATGGCCGGGTGGGTCGAAAGCTTGTCCTCGATCGGCGCCGGCGCGACATACTTGCCCTTGCCGGTCTTGAACAGGTCCTTGACGCGGCCGGTGATCTTCAGGTTGCCCTCGGCGTCGATCGTGCCCTTGTCGCCGGTCTTCAGCCAGCCGTCGTCAGTGAAGGCCGCCTTGGTGACATCGGGCTGCTTGTAGTAGCCGAGCATCAGGCATTCGCCCTTGACCTGGATCTCGCCCGTGTCCTTGTCGGTGCGGCACTGCACGCCGTCGTAGGTGGTGCCCACCGTGCCGGGCCGCGGCTTGCCGAGCACCGTGGAATGCGACAGGCCGCAGTTTTCGGTCATGCCGTAGACCTCGACGATGTCCAGCCCGAGGCTGCGGTACCAGTTGAGCAGCGAAGTGGGCATCGGTGCGGCACCGCCGGCGGCCCAGTACACCTGGTCCAGGCCCAGGCCGGTGAGGATCTTCTTCTTGACGATGCCGCGCAGGATCGGGATCTTCAGCAGCTTTTCCATCTTCTCGGCCGGCATCTTGGCCTGCACGCCCTGCTGGAACTTGACCCACAGCCGCGGCACCGAGAAGAACACCGTCGGCCGCGCGCGCTGGATGTCGGAGACGAAGGTCTCCAGGCTGTCGGCAAAGAACACGTGCATGCCAGTGGCCAACAGGCCGTGCTCGACCAGCATGCGCTCGGCCACGTGGGCCAGCGGCAGGTAGCTGAGCATGCGGCCGGTGGAATCGAGCTTGACGCGCTTCAGGCCGGAGGTGATCGACCAGGCGAAGGTGCCGAAGCTGTGCATCACGCCTTTGGGCT
>Ga0316601_100000116_pt1 | contig 29660 bp, 28 predicted proteins | sample OWC_soil_day5_no_FD_207663 | JGI IMG/M metagenome (GOLD analysis project Ga0316601, IMG submission 207663) | Wetland soil microbial communities from Old Woman Creek delta, Ohio, United States - OWC_soil_day5_noCT | ecosystem: Environmental > Terrestrial > Soil > Wetlands | place: USA: Ohio... | reverse complement strand
CCGGATGGAGCGCGCCAGGTCGCCGTGCGCGAGCACGACCTCCTGGCCGGTGAGGATGTCCGTGGCAATCGCCCGGAACGGGGTCGGAAGGCGGTCGAAGTCGTCGATGCGGTCGACGTGCAGTGTGTTCTGCTTGAGGATCAGGTCGATCTTCTGGCCCGCGATGAGGCCGGCCGGAAACCGGACGTTCAGGTCGTCGTCCAGGCCCAGGTCGCGCTTGACGAGGTAGTTGTCGTCGTCGCGCTTGCGGACGAACGGGCGGTCGGGGCGGGGTGACCTGTCGTCAAACGCATCGCCCCAGTCGATGCTGTTCAGGACCTGCTCGATCTGTTCCGCGGACAGGCCGGACGCGTAAAGACCGCCCACGATGGCCCCCATGCTGGTGCCGACGACGTAGTCGATCGGGATCCGCTCGCGCTCCAGCACCCGCAGGACGCCGATGTGGGCCGCGCCGCGCGCCCCGCCGCCGCCGAGGACCAGGCCGATCCTGGGCCGGCCGGCTGCCCCGGCCTCGGTGGTCGCGGCGAAGGACGTCGCGGTCACGGCGAAGAAAAGGGCCGTCAGCAGGCCGAAGGCGAGCAGGCGGCGCAGGCTGGCGTGCGGGCGCTCGGCGTCGGTGAACGGTGGGAAACGGACGTTCGCGGCAGGGGTGTCGGGAATGCGCATTGTCGAAGGCGGTGTCTGGCAGGCAACCCCCGGAAGCGAGGGCGGGGCGAAGCATACCAGCGGGCCGCTGCGCGAATGCCAGTCCTCGCCGGCCGGTTCGTGGCGGTTGCCATTCCCCCGGCACTGCCCCGATGATGGGCGCCGATCGAGTGATCCGGCGAGGGGGCCCAGTGAGACCACGTCCAGCGACGATTCTCGTGACCGCCGCCCTTGCGGTGGGAGGCTCGGCGGCTGCCCCCGCGTTGGCCGACGACTGGGAGGTCACGAACCGGAGCTCGGCGGTCGTCCGGCCCGGCCTCGCCTTCACGACGGATCCAAAGGCGGCGCGGCTCGATTTCAGGACGTTCGACTTCAGCGGGTTCCTGCTCGGCGACGGGAGCTGGCAGGTCAGCAGCCCCGTCACGCACCGTGGTCTGGTGTGTGGCACCTACGAGGTCGGCGTTCGATTCGGTATCGGCAACCCCGGCTGCACCGACGTGCGCTGGCTGTCCGAGCCGATGTACATCGGCTCGCGAAGGCAGTGCAACGAATCCACGGTCGACCACGTCGGCGGCGAGACCGCGCCGCGCCTCGGCAGCCAGCTGCCCAGCATCACCTGCGTGGAGCGGGTCGTGCGCTGTGTGGGCAACTGCAAGTGAATGCTATCCGCATGCAGTGTCGCGTTTCCCTGTACGGAGACCAATCATGAAGCGCGCCTTACCGATCCTGATCGTCGCCGGGCTCTTCGCGGCCGCGCCGGCCGCGCGGGCAATGAACCTGATCCCGCTGCTGAAGGACACGCCGGCCGAGCTGTTCACCGTACAGGACTACGAGCTGTTCGATGCAGCCCTGAAGAAGGCCCTCGACGAGCTCCGGCAGGAGGGGGCCGTGCAATGGGACAACCCCGACACGCGCGCGGGTGGCAGCGTGACGGTCGTCAGGGAGTATCAGCGCGAGGGCAGTGACTGCAAGCGGCTGCGGCTCGACAATCACGCCAACAACCGCAAAGGCCACACGACCTTCGACTTCTGCCGCCAGGCCGACGGCCGGTGGGTGCTGGCGCCGATGGGGCAGTGAACCGCTGACCCGCGGTGTCGCGCGGCTCAGCCGCGCATCGCGTCGAAGAACTCGTTGTTGGTCTTCGTCTGCTTGAGCTTGTCGTAGAGGAACTCCATGGCCGCGAGCTCGTCCATGGGGTGCAGGATCTTGCGCAGGATCCACATCTTCTGCAGCTCGTCGGGCCGCATCAGCAGCTCCTCGCGCCGCGTGCCCGAGCGGTTGATGTTGATCGACGGGAAGATCCGCTTCTCGGCGATGCGCCGGTCGAGGTGGATCTCCATGTTGCCCGTTCCCTTGAACTCCTCGTAGATCACGTCGTCCATGCGCGACCCGGTGTCGATCAGGGCGGTCGCGAGGATGGTGAGCGACCCACCCTCCTCAATGTTGCGCGCGGCGCCGAAGAAGCGCTTGGGCTTCTGCAGCGCATTGGCGTCGACGCCGCCGGTCAGCACCTTGCCCGAGGACGGCACGACGGTATTGAAGGCGCGGGCGAGGCGGGTGATCGAGTCGAGCAGGATGACCACGTCGCGCTTGTGCTCGACCAGGCGCTTGGCCTTCTCGATCACCATGTCGGCCACCTGGACGTGGCGCGCCGCCGGCTCGTCGAAGGTCGACGCGATCACCTCGCCGCGCACCGAGCGCGACATCTCCGTCACCTCCTCGGGGCGCTCGTCGATCAGCAGGACGATCAGGTAGCACTCCGGATGGTTGTGCGCGATCGAGTGCGCGACGTTCTGCAGCATCATGGTCTTGCCGGCCTTGGGCGGCGAGACGATCAGCCCGCGCTGGCCCTTGCCGATCGGGGAGCACAGATCGATGGTGCGGGCCGTGATGTCCTCGGTGGAGCCGTTGCCGATCTCGAGCTTCAGCCGCGAGGTGGGGAAGAGCGGCGTGAAGTTCTCGAACAGAACCTTGTTCTTCGCGTTCTCGGGCCGGTCGTAGTTGATGTGATCGACCTTGAGCAGCGCGAAATAGCGCTCGCCCTCCTTGGGGGGGCGGATCTTGCCGGCGATGGTGTCGCCGGTGCGCAGGTTGAAGCGGCGGATCTGGCTCGGCGAGACATAGATATCGTCGGGCCCGGCCAGGTAGGAGCTGTCGTTCGACCGCAGGAACCCGAAGCCGTCCTGCAGGATCTCCAGCACCCCGTCGCCGGAAATGTCCTCGCCGCGCTTCGCGTGGGCCTTGAGGATCGCGAAGATCACGTCCTGCTTGCGCGAGCGCGCCATGCCCTCCAGATCCATCGCCGCAGCGAGGTCCACGAGCTGGGACACCGGCATCTTCTTCAGTTCGGTCAGGTTCATGGTTTAGGCAGGCTGGGTTAGCGGCAGGGCAGATGGGAGTGGGATCGATCCCGGCGGCGTCCGGGGCGTCGGATCGGGGTCCTGGGATTCGTCGTGGGTCTTGGATCCGCGGCGGGTCCCGGCCGCGCGGCGGGGACCGGACCGCGGCGGTCGGCTGTCAAAGGTTGCTGTCGACGAAGGCCACCAGTTGCGATTTCGAGAGCGCACCGACCTTTGTCGCCTCGACCTCGCCGTTCTTGAACAGCAGGAGCGTCGGGATGCCCCGGATACCGAAGTTGGGCGGTGTCCGGTTGTTCTGGTCGATGTTCAGCTTCGCGACCTTGAGTCGCCCACGGTACTCGCCGGCGATCTCGTCGAGCAGCGGTGCGATCATCTTGCAGGGGCCGCACCAGTCTGCCCAGAAGTCGACCAGAACGGGCACGTGCGATTTCAGCACATCGTTATCAAACGTATCGTCCGTCAAATGAACGATCAATTCGCTCACTGGAGATTCTCCGGTCTTCGATGGTCGGGGGAGAGACGCCGGGCGATGCGGGGAGCCATCGTTGGAGCAATGACGGCTGCTTGCGGGTGGTGAAAGCGGGGTGGTGGCCCGGCGCAGGTGTCGTAATTTGACCTATCGCCGCCGCGCTTGCAAGCCCGGGGCCGCCTATTCCGGTATCCTACGCCGCCATGACCGAGACCCACCTGACCCAGACGCGCTTCGACAGCTTCGGCTTCTCCGACGTCATCCTCCGCGGCATCCGGGATGCCGGATTCGAGCTATGCACCCCCATCCAGGCCCAGACCCTGCCCCTGGCGCTGGCCGGCCGGGACGTCGCCGGACAGGCGCAGACGGGCACCGGCAAGACGGCCGTGTTCCTGCTGGCGGTGCTGCACCGGCTGGAGACGGAGCCCGCCGCGCCGGGGCGCAAGCCGACGCAGCCCCGCGCCCTGATCGTGGCCCCGACGCGCGAGCTGGCGGTGCAGATCCACAAGGACGCCACGGTGCTGGCGGCGCACACGGGGTACCGCCTGGCGCTGGTGTTCGGCGGGACGGGCTACGAGCAGCAGCGGCGTGATCTCGAGGCCGGGGTCGACATCCTCATCGGGACGCCGGGCCGGCTCATCGACTACTTCAAGCAGCACGTCTTCGACCTGCGCGAGGTCCAGGCCGTCGTCCTCGACGAGGCCGACCGCATGTTCGACCTCGGCTTCATCAAGGACATCCGCTTCCTGCTGCGCCGCTGCCCGAAGCCGGACCGGCGTCTGGGCATGCTGTTCTCGGCGACCCTGTCCTACCGCGTCACCGAGCTGGCCTACGAGCACATGAACCATCCGGAGATGATCCGGATCGAGCCCGACCGGGTCACGGCCGAGGGCGTGCGCGAGGTCGGCTACATGACCGCAAACGAGGAAAAGATTCCGCTCCTCATCGGCCTGCTGCGCCACAAGGCCCTGACGCGAACCATCGTCTTCGTCAACACCAAGCGCGCCGCCGACCGGGTCTGGGGTTACCTCGAGGGGAACGGCTTCCATGCCGCGATCCTGTCGGGCGACGTACCGCAGAACAAGCGGCTCTCCCTGCTGAAGCGCTTCCAGTCCGGCGAGCTGCCCGTGCTGGTCGCGACCGACGTCGCGGCGCGTGGCCTGCACATCCCCGACGTCAGTCACGTCGTCAACTTCGACCTGCCCGAGGACCGGGAGGACTACGTCCACCGCGTCGGCCGCACCGCGCGGGCCGGGGCGTCCGGCGACGCGATCAGCTTCGTCTGCGAGACGCACGCCTTCTCGCTGCCCGAGATCGAGGCCTTCATCGGCCACCGCATTCCGACGGAGCGCGTGCCCGAGGAGCTGCTGGTGCACGTCGACCGCAAGAGCCGGGTGCACCGCGACGACGAGCCGATCCCCGGCCGTGAGCGGCGCGGGCGTGGCGAGCGGCGGGGTGGTGGCGGCCACGGGGAGCGCCGGGAGCGCGTCCGGCCCCGCCGAAGCGAGGAGGCTGCGCCGCCTGCCACGAACGCCGCCCAGGAGCCGCCTGCCGCCCCGGCCGAAGCCGGCGCCGCGGAGCAGCCGCCACGGCGCCGCCGTCGCCGCCGCAGCCCGGGAGACTCCAGCCCGCCGGCCGGCGATGCCCCGCCGGGATCCTGAGCCGCTTCTGCCGGTCGAGGGCAAGTGCGCGCGCTGCGCCGGCTCGACCTGCTGCACCTACGTCACCCAGCAGATCCCCGGGCCCCGGTCGAAGGCCGACTTCGATCACCTGCTCTGGCAGGTCGCGCACGGCGGTCTCGAGGTCTTCCACGACCGCAGCGGCTGGTACCTGCTGATCCCGGGGCGCTGCGAGCACCTACGCGCCGACGGGGGCTGCGCCATCTACGAGAGCCGTCCGCAGGTCTGCCGCGCCTACAGCAACGACTGGTGCGAGCTCGACGAGCCGGCCTCGCGGCATTTCCGCCATCATTTCCGCCGTTACGAGGAGCTGCTTGAGTACTGCCGGTCACGCTTCCGGCGCTGGCCCTGACCAAAATTGCCGCTATGCAGCATTCAAGCAGCTTATGGCGGCAGCGTTTTTTGCGATTTTCACCCGGATCAAGCGTCCGTTAGGATCCGGCTGCCACAATCGCCCAGCGCCCGCTCGGGCGACCCGAATAGCAATTCCTGGGAGGGAGATGAAATGTCAGCAAGTCTGTTGTTTGCGCTCGCCTGCGCGATCGGCGCGATCGCGTACGGCGTGGTCTCTATCAAATGGATCATGGCGAAGCCGACCGGCAACGACCGCATGCGCGAGATCGCCGCGGCCATCCAGCAGGGCGCGTCGGCCTACCTGCACCGCCAGTACATGACCATCGGCTTGGTCGGCGTGGTGCTGTTCCTGGTCATCGGCTTCTCGCCGATCGGCTGGCCAACCGCGATCGGTTTTGCCATCGGCGCGATCCTGTCGGGCGCGGCCGGCTTCATCGGCATGAACGTTTCCGTGCGTTCCAACGTCCGCACCGCGCAGGCGGCCAGCGAGGGCCTCAACGCGGCCCTGCAGATCGCCTTCCGCGGCGGCGCCATCACGGGCCTGCTGGTCGTCGGCCTGGGCCTGCTGGGGGTTGCAGGGTACTACGGGATCCTGACGATGATGGGGCTCGAATCGATGCACGCCCTGCACGCCCTGGTCGGCCTCGGCTTCGGCGGCTCGCTGATCTCGATCTTCGCCCGACTCGGCGGCGGCATCTTCACGAAGGGCGCCGACGTCGGCGCCGACCTGGTCGGCAAGGTCGAGGCCGGCATCCCCGAGGACGACCCGCGCAATCCGGCGGTGATCGCCGACAACGTCGGCGACAACGTCGGCGACTGCGCCGGCATGGCCGCGGACCTGTTCGAGACCTATGCGGTCACCATCATCGCCACCATGCTCCTCGGCGGCCTGATGGTCGCCGGGGCAGGCACCGCCAGCGCGGTGATGTACCCGCTGGTGCTCGGCGGCGTGTCGATCATCGCGTCGATCGTCGGCACCTACTTCGTCAAGGCGCGCGAAGGCGGCAAGATCATGAATGCCCTCTATCGTGGCCTCATCGTCGCCGCCGTGATCGCGATCGTTGCCTTCTACCCGGTCACCACCTGGATGCTGGGCGCGGGCCTGACCATGGTGGACGGCAGCACCGTGTCCTCGGTCAACCTCTACATGGCCTCCCTGATCGGCCTGGTGCTGACGGCCGCGATGGTGGTCATCACCGAGTACTACACGGCGACCGAGTACTCGCCCGTGCGGCACATCGCGCAGGCGTCCACGACCGGCCACGGCACCAACATCATCGCCGGCCTTGGCGTCTCCATGCGGGCCACGGCGGCTCCGGTCCTGGCGGTCTGCGCCGCGATCTGGGGCGCCTACGAGCTCGCGGGCCTGTACGGCATCGCGATCGCCGCGACCTCGATGCTGTCGATGACCGGCATCATCGTGGCCCTGGACGCCTACGGCCCGATCACCGACAACGCCGGCGGCATCGCCGAGATGGCGGAGCTGCCGTCCGCGATCCGCAACATCACCGACCCGCTGGACGCGGTGGGCAATACCACCAAGGCCGTCACCAAGGGCTATGCGATCGGCTCGGCCGGTCTCGCCGCCCTCGTGCTGTTCGCCGACTACACCCACGCGCTCGAGGCCGGCGGCATGAAGGTGCAGGGCATGTTCGATCTGTCCGACCACATGGTGATCATCGGCCTGTTCATCGGCGGCATGGTGCCCTACCTGTTCGCCGCGATGGGCATGGAGGCCGTGGGCCGCGCCGCCGGCTCGGTGGTGATCGAGGTGCGCCGGCAGTTCCGCGAAATCGCGGGCATCATGGAAGGCAAGGCCAAGCCCGACTACTCGAAGGCCGTCGACATGCTCACCAAGGCGGCGATCAAGGAGATGATCGTGCCCTCGCTGCTGCCGGTGCTCGTGCCGGTCGTGGTCGGCCTGGTGCTGGGTCCGAAGGCACTGGGCGGCGTGCTGCTCGGCACCATCATCACCGGCATCTTCGTGGCGATCTCCATGACCACCGGTGGTGGCGCCTGGGACAACGCCAAGAAGTACATCGAGGAAGGCAACTTCGGTGGCAAGGGCTCCGACGCCCACAAGGCGGCGGTCACCGGCGACACCGTCGGCGACCCCTACAAGGACACCGCCGGCCCGGCCGTCAACCCGCTCATCAAGATCATCAACATCGTGGCGCTGCTGATCGTGCCACTGCTGGTCTGACGGGCCTGCCCCGACTGCGGGGCGCAGTGCAGTGAAGACGAACGGGGCCCGCGGGCCCCGTTCGCATTTCCGGGATCCGTGACGGATCTCGCGGCGCGGAGGTTCAGAGTCCCCACAATTGGCCGTCAGTGCAACACGGGTGGGCCGATCACGCGAAACGGGAGAGCCACTGGCGATGCCCCCGCGCAAAGCAGAACCGTGCGGCCTGGAAAGCCCCCGGCGGGGCGGGCGTCGCGAATCTCCCGTTGCGGGCATGGCGACGCCAGAGGGCTGACGATGCCGGGCTCGATGACCGGTTCAGCAGTGCCTAGCGAGGGCGAGCCGACAATGACAGATGGCACGCAACCTACCGCCGCAACGATCGCCGCTGAGGTCAGAGTCCTGGCTTCGCCGCCCGGCACCTACGTGCGCCTGAGGCGGGTGATGAAGGATCCGCGGTCCTCGGTCCGTGACCTCGTCGACGCGGTTTCGACCGACCCCTCCCTCACTGCGCGCCTGCTGCGCGTCGCCAACAGCGCCTATTTTGGTGGCGGCCGGGCGGTCGACACGATCGAGCGGGCGGTCGTGGTGCTCGGCAACCGGCAGATCCACGACATCGTCCTGGCGACCTCGGTGATGAGTCGGTTCTCCCGCATCCCGGCCCGGCTCGTCGACATGAACGGCTTCTGGCGCATGAGCCTGTTTGCTGCCGCGGCGTCGAGGCTGCTCGCCGATCGCTGCCTCATCTTCGACAGCGAGCGGCTGTTCGTCGCGGGTCTGCTGGCCCAGATCGGCCAGCTGGTGCTCTACCTGCGCGTGCCGGACGCGATGACGCGGGTGCTCGAAATTGCGCAGGGCGAGGACCAGCCGATCCACCTCGTCGAGCGTGAGCTGCTCGGCTTCGACTACGCGGCGGTCAGCGGTGAGCTCTTTGCCGCCTGGAAGCTTCCCGCCAGCCTCGTCGGTCCAATCCGGTGTCACACCGATCCCGCGACCGCCGGGGATCACGTGCTCGAGGCGTTGGTCGTCGGCGTCGCGGTCGGGCTCGCGGCGGATGCCGGTCGGCCCACCCGCCTCGCGAATCCGGTCCGTGACCTGAGTGCCGCGTCCCTTGCGACCTTGGGACTCGATGCGGGCGATCTCAGGCCTCTCTGCCAGGAGGCCGCCGAGCTGACGCGCGAAGCGGCGACCGTCTTTCTGGCGGCGGCGTGACGATGGCGCCGCGCGGTCCCGCCGCGCCCGTCCGCGATGCGGTAGGTGCCCGCGCTGTGCCACGCCATGCGGATGAATAGGCCTCCGTAGTGGCCACAGTCGGCAGGCCACCAGTCCTGGGAGTCGGTCATCAGCTCATACAGGTCCTGCTTCACCGCCGCCAGGTCGAGCTTCTTGAACTCCTCGGCGTAGTTGAAGCTCTCGCCCATGGGGTCGGCCTTCGCGGAGTGCTGGTGCAGGATCTTGAGGTTCAGCTGGTTCGGCCACCAATCGCGGTTCGACTGCACGCCGGCCGTTGTCCGGGCGCCGTGCGTGGCATGGAATGGGCATTTGCTTTCGGTGCTCATGGTTTTCGCTTCCTCAGATGTTCGGCATGGGGTTTCAGGTCTGCTTGGCCTGAAGCGTAGGCCGTCCCGAAGTGCGCCGGAAATCGGTTGCGGGCATGAGCATGATTGGCGGGGGCTATTGGCCCCACCACGAGGGGCCGTGGCGTCGTCAGGCGCGGTGGCCGGTACCCGCTCGCAGCACGGCCAGGGTCGCGAGGCTGAACAGGACGGCGAGGAGGGCGATCCGGCGCGCGACCCGTGGACAGCGGGCGACGAGCGCGAGGACGGCGCCGAGCCAGAGGCCGGCGCTCACGGCAATCAGCAGGAGCTCGTCATCGCCGAGCATGGACGTGCCCAGCGAGATGCGGCGACGCGCCTCACGCCACCGGCATCAGCTCGCTGAAGTCGTGGATCGCGGGGAACTCGGTGACGCTTCGTGCCGGCTGGCTGGCGTCCGGGCGCAGGACGGCGCAGAGGTGCCGGATCCCGTAGTCGCGCGCCGCCCTGAGCACCGACACGCTGTCGTCGACGAACAGCGTGCTCTCGCGCATGAACGGTTCGATCGCGTGCAGGCGCGCCCAGAACTCGACCTGCTCCTTCGGCAGGCCCAGCTCATGGGCGCAGACGATGCGGTCGAGATGGCCGGCCAGCTCGGTCCGCTGCATCTTCAGGGCGATGGCCTTCTGGTGGGCGTTGGTGACGAGCACGACCCGCCGGCCCGTCGCGCGCACGGCTGTCAGGAAGTCCAGGACGTGCGGATGCACCGCGATCAGGTGGTGCACCTCTTCCTTCAGGAGGGCGATGTCGAGGCCGAGCTCGCGGCTCCAGTGGTCGACGCAGTACCACTCCAGGGTGCCTTCCCGGCTGCGGTACCGCTCCAGCAGCTCGACCTTCGCGGCCGCCGGGGTCAGGCCGCGCGCCTCGGCGTACCGTTGCGGCACGTGCTCGAGCCAGAAGTGGTTGTCGAAGTTGAGGTCCAGCAGTGTCCCGTCCATATCCAGGAACACCGTGCTGATGTCGCGCCAAGGGATCATGGCAGACTTCTCCAGACCGGCCACCCGGCAGGCCGCCGACGCCGCAGATGATCGCATGAGACGCCGGCACTGTTGTGCGCTGATCGCCCCGCTGGCACGCTCCGCGGCGGCGATGCCCGATGCCCGGCCCGCGAGGCTGCGGTTCCGCGGTCGGGGCATCGCTCAGGAGGAGTGACCGAAGCCATGGCTGCCAAACCGCGTGTCACCGCCCGCCGGCTGCTGTTCGAGACCGGGGTGTTCCGTGTCGAGGAGCTGGACCTGGAGTTCTCGAACGGCGAGCGCCGGCGCTATGAGCGCCTCCTCGGCTCGGAAGGGGGCGCCGTGCTGGTGGTGCCCGTGCCCGACCCCGGCACGATCCTGCTGATCCGCGAGTACGCGGCGGGCATGGACCGGTACGAGCTCGCCTTCCCGAAGGGCCGGGTCGAGCCCGGCGAGGACCCCCTGGCCGCCGCGGCGCGCGAGATCCGCGAGGAGACCGGCTATGGCGCCGGCCGGCTCGAGCACCTGCAGTCGGTCACCCTCGCGCCGGGCTATCTCCGGCACACTACGCACATCGTGCTCGCGCGCGACCTCTTTCCCGACCCGCTGCCGGGGGACGAGCCCGAGCCCATCGAGGTGGTGCCCTGGCCGCTCGCGCGGATCGATGAGCTGCTCGGGCGCGACGATTTCACGGAGGCACGCAGCATCGCGGCGCTCTACCGGGTGCGCGACCGGCTGCAGGACGAACAGGGCATGGGAGGGGAAAGCAAGTGAATGACCAAGGGTTGCTGGATGCGGTGCTCGAGCTCTCGCGGCGGGCAGGGGAGGCCATCCTCGAGGTCTACGGGACCGAGTTCGACGTCGACATCAAGGCCGACCGCTCGCCGCTGACGGAGGCGGACCTGCGCGCCCACCGGATCATCGTCGACGGGCTGGCCGCGCTGACTCCCGACCTGCCCGTGCTGTCGGAGGAGTCCGCCTCGGTGCCCTACCGCACCCGCGCGGGCTGGGACCGCTACTGGCTCGTGGACCCGCTGGACGGGACCCGCGAGTTCGTCAGCCGCAACGGCGAGTTCACCGTCAACATCGCGCTCATCGAAGGCCACGCGCCGGATCTCGGCGTGGTCTACGCCCCGGTCAAGGACGTCGCCTACCTGGGTGGCTCGCGCCACGGGGCCTGGCGCGTCGAGCGCGACAGGGCACGCGAGGCCATCGCCGTGCAGCGCAGCCTGCGCCGCCCCGTGCGGGTGGTCGGCAGCCGCTCGCACGCGGGCGAGAGCCTGCAGCGCTTCCTGGCCAACCTGGGCGACTGCGAGCTCGTCAGCATGGGCAGCTCCCTCAAGCTCTGCCTGGTGGCCGACGGCACCGCCGACGTCTATCCGCGGCTCGGTCCGACATCGGAGTGGGACACCGCGGCTGCGCAGGCGGTGGTCGAGGGTGCGGGTGGCCGGGTCACCGACACCGCCCTGGAGCGGCTGCGCTACAACGCCAAGCCGGAGCTGCTCAACCCCCACTTCCTGGTGTTCGGCGACAGCAGCGTCGACTGGACGCGTTACCTCTAGGCGCGCCCTGACCAAGCCGTCATCGCGAGCGCAGCGACGTGGCGATCCGGGAATACGAATAGGGTCATGCAACGGATGCCCCTCGATCGACTTCTGCTGATCGCCGTCCTGCTGCTGCCCGGCTTCGCGGCCGGCGCGGAGCGGGAATCGACGACCGGCCTCGAGTTCGACGATGCGCCGCTCGCCGAGCCGCTCGAGCACCCGGCCTGGTTCAAGCAGAGCTTCCTCGATCTGCCCGACGAGCTGGCGCAGGCGGTCGCCGCCGGCAAGCGCGGCATCGTGGTCTATTTCGGCCAGCGCCGCTGCCCGTACTGCAAGATGCTGCTCCAGCACAACTTCGGCCAGGCGGACATCGAGGCCTACACGCGCCGCCACTTCGACGTCGTGCCGATCGACATCTGGGGCCTGCAGGAGGTCACCGATCTGGATGGCAGCGTGCTCACCGAACGTGACTACGCCCTGCGCGAGGGCACGAACTTCACGCCTTCGCTGGTCTTCTACGACGCCAGGGGCAAGGTTGCCCTCCGGTTGCGCGGCTACTACCCGCCGTACAAGTTCCGGGCGGCGCTGGAGTACGTCGCGGACGGCCATCATCAGCGCGAGCCGTTCACGGCCTACCTCGCGCGGGGCGACAGCACGCTGAGCTTCGAGCCGGGCGACCTGATCGAGGAGCCGTTCTTCATCCCGCCGCCGCACAACCTCGACCGCTCGCGCCTGCGGGGCGAGCGGCCGCTGCTGGTGTTCTTCGAGCAGGGCGAGTGTCATGCGTGCGACGTGCTGCATACCCAGCCGGTGCAGGAGGATGCGATCAGGGATCTGTTCTTCCGCTTCGACGCCGTGCAGCTCGACGCGCGCGCCGACACGCCAGTGATCACCCCGGACGGGCGCCGCACGACCGCGCGGCAATGGGCCAGCGACCTCGGCCTGTTCTACGTGCCCTCGCTGCTGTTCTTCGACGAGGCCGGCACGGAGATCATCCGCGTCGACTCGGTGGTACGTTTCTTCCGCCTGCGCAATGTGCTGAACTACGTGCTCGGCAAGGGCTACCTCGACGAGCCCAGTTACCAGCGCTGGCGCGCCGGCGGCACCCCCTGACCGGCCGCGAGCCCTGGTTCTCACGCACGCTGAGATGAGGGCGGCTGCCGCATGACCGACAGGGACTTCCTGCAACCGCCCGTGCGGCGGGTCCGGCTCGCCGATCTCGAGGCCGAGAACCGGCTGCTGCGCGATCAGCTCAACGCGTTCAAGCGCGACGCCCTGCACAACCAGGAGATCGCGCAGCATTTCCACGAGCGCGAGCTCGCCCTGTTCAGTGCCGACAGCCTGCCCACGCTGCTCAACACCCTGACCGATGGTCTGCGGCGCTCGTTCCGGGTCGACGAGGTCAGCGTGGTCATCGTCGATGCGGAGTACGACATCCGCCAGCTGCTCGTACACGCCGGGTCGCGCACCGAGACCTATCCCGAGGTGCGCTTCGTCGAGGACATCGGCGAGCTGAGCCCGATCTACAACCGCCTGACCGGGCCGGTCCTCGGCCCCTGGGTTCCCTACGAGCACTCTGCCATCTTCACCCGCACCGACCTGCGCAGCGTCGCGCTGCTGCCGATGGAGCGGCGGGGCATGCTCACCGGGAGCCTGAACCTCGGCAGCCGGGACCCCGAGCGCTTCACTCGGTCCCACGCCAGCGACTTCCTGAACCGCATGGCGACCGTCGGCGCCGTGTGCCTCGAGAACGCCGTCAACCGCGAGCGCCTGATCCTGAGCGGCCTGACCGACGCCCTCACCGAGCTCTACAACCGGCGCTACCTCACCCGCCGGCTCGAGGAGGAGCTGGCGCGCGCCCAGCGCCACGCGCAGCCGCTGTCGTGCCTGTTCGTCGACGTCGATCACTTCAAGCGCATCAACGACAGCTACGGCCATGCCGCCGGCGACGAGGTCCTGCGCGAGCTGGCCGCGCGGCTGCGCGATCACCTGCGCCCGTCCGACGTGGCGGTGCGCTTCGGTGGCGAGGAGTTCGCCCTGCTGCTGCCGCAGACGGCGCTGCGCGAGGCGGGGCGCATCGCGGAGCGGACACGAATCATGGTCAACGGCGAGCCGGTGCGCACGCGCGCCGGGCTGATTCCGGTCACGGTGTCGATCGGTGTCGCGCAGGCGCGGCCCGAGCTCGGACAGCGGCGCGATGCGGTCGGCAGCGCGCTGCTCGCCGCCGCCGACGCGGCGCTCTACCAGGCCAAGGAGCAGGGACGCAACTGCGTCGTCCTGGATCGTGGTGGGGTGGACGGGCGCAGCGAGGCGTTCGCGCTGTCGCCGGGCTGAGGCGCGCGCGACCGGCCGAGGCTGCAATGGACGCGCCCCGCATCGCCATCGTCGCCGCGCTCGACCGCAACGGGGTCATCGGTCGCGGCAACCGGCTGCCGTGGCACCTGCCCGACGACCTGCGGCACTTCAAGCGCCTGACACTCGGCCGCCCCATCATCATGGGCCGGCGGACCTGGGAGTCACTTCCCGGCCTGCTGCCCGAGCGCACCCACATCGTGGTCACGCGCGAGCCGGCGTACCGCGCCGACGGCGCCGTCGTCGTGCACTCGCTCGACGCGGCGCTGGCAGCCGCCGGCGGTGACGAGGCGCTGGTCGTGGGCGGCGCCGGGCTGTACGCGCTCGCGCTGCCGCGCGCCGTGCGCCTCTACCTCACGCTGGTCGATGCCGAGGTCGACGGCGACGTCTTCTTTCCCGCCATCGACCGCGCGCAGTGGCGCGAGGTGGCGCGCGAGCCGCACGGCGCCGACGAGCGCCACGCCTTTCCGTTCGCGTTCGTGACGTTGGAGCGGGTGGTAGCGGTACCGGCCTGATGGCAGCGGGTCTGCAACGCCGACAGGGCCGGCGCCGGGGTGCAGCGAGCAGCGCACAGGGATGTGCGCGCTAGCCCGTAAATTCAGGACAGAATTTCCGGGCGGCGAGCTGCACCCGGCGCAAGGCCCGCAACAAGGGCGCCCCGACTCTTCACGCGACCTCCGCCAGCAGCCGCCCCATCATCGCCTCGGCCTGCGCGCCGTAGCCGCCGCCGAACAGGTTCAGGTGGTTGAGCACGTGGTAGAGGTTGTAGAGCACCTTGCGCGTCGCGTAACCGGGATCGAGCGGCCAGGTCTCGCGATAGCCCGCGTAGAACTCGCCGCCGAAGCCGCCGAAGAGCTCGGTCATCGCGAGATCCGCCTCGCGGTCGCCGTAATACACCGCCGGGTCGTAGATCACCGGCTCGCCCTCGACCGTGTAGCCGATGTTCCCGCCCCACAGATCGCCGTGCAGCAGCGACGGCGCCGGGGCGTGCGAGAGCAGATCGGGGAGGCGCGCGAGCAGCCGCTCGCCGAGTGTCTGCAGGCGGCCGGCGTAACCGCTGCGGGCGGCGAGGCGCAGCTGGTGGCCGAGGCGCTGGTCGCGCCAGAAATCGCTCCAGGACTGGGTCCAGCGGTTCGGCTGCGGCGTGGCGCCGATGGTGTTGTCGCGCCGCCAGCCGAAGGCCGGCGCGGTCTTGCGGTGCAGCGCCGCGAGTCGACGGCCGGCGTCGCGCGCGCTGCCGGGGCCTGGGCGCCCGAAGCGGATGTCCTCCAGCACCAGCCAGGACTGCGCGCCTTCGCTGCCGGCGGCGAGGGGACGCGGCACACGGATGGCCCGGGCGCCCGCAAGCTCCTCGAGGCCGGCGCGCTCGGCCTCGAACATGTCCAGCATCGAGGCGGCGTTGACCTTGACGAACCAGCTCTGCCGGCCGTCACTCAGGCGCACGGTGCTGTTGATGCAGCCGCCGCCGATGGAATGCGGCGCGTCGGGTGCGAACGGAGCCCCCGTCAGCGCACCAACCTGCGCGGCGATGGCTGCCCAGACCGTCACGCGGTGCCCCTGCGCGGCAGTGCCGTCAACGCCCGTTCCTGCCGCCGCGCGATCCCTTCGCGCCGCCGCCGAATTCCCGCTTGCGCTCCTCCGGCAGGCGCTGCCAGGTGTCCCGAAGCTCCTGCTTGCGGTCGTCCGGGAGCTCGCGGTACCAGTTGCGGCGCTGCTTGACGGCCTCCTGCTGCTCGGGGGGAAGCTCCCGCCAGCGGTTGATGCCCTGCTTGGTCCGCTCCTTCTGCTCCGGCGTGAGCTCGCGCCACCGCTTCGCGCCCTCGCGCAGACGCTGCTGCTGCTCGGGCGCGAGCTCTCCCCACCGCGGCTTCGCGCTGCCCAGGACCGATCGCTCTTCGGGGGCGAGCTGGTTCCACTCGATACCCCGCGCCTGCGCCGCGCCGCCAGCCAGGATGAGGATCAGCACCGGGACCAGCCCGCGGCTCATGCGTTGCCCCCGTTCTCCGCGACCTGGGGTTTCTCGATCTCGAGCCAGCGGTAGAACTCCAGCCTCTCGAGGAGCTCGAGCTCCTCGTCCTCGGCCAGCATCTCGAGCTCGTCGGGGCCGGGCGGCATCGGCCCCTGCATGGGGCCGTGCAGCCATACCGAGACGCCGAAGACGACGCTCGCCGCGAGGGCGAGGCCACCGATCGCCTGCCAGCGGCGCGCGTCGAGGCCGAACGAGGGCCGGCGCCTGGCCAGCGCCCGGTGTCGGGAAGCGGCGAGTCGGGCGAGCGTGCCGGCGTCGAGATTCGCGGCCCGGTCGTCCAGGGCCGCCACGATGCGCTGCTCCAGTGGATCTCGCGGTGTGTCTGTCATTGCCAGTGCCCTTCCAGTTTCTCGCGCAGGTGCTGCAGCGCGCGCCAAAGGTGGGTCTTCACGCTGCCTTCCGAACAGCCCATCGCGCGTGCGGTCTCGGCCACGTCGAGGCCCTCCCAGGTGCGCAGCAGGAAGGCCTGCTGCTGTCGTGCCGGCAAGGCCTCGAGCGCCGCCATCAGTGCATCGCCGGCGTTCGCCATCGCGACCTCCTCCTCGGGCGTGCGTCCCCGCGGGTCGGGCGCGGTTTCGATCGGGTCGGTCTCGTCCTCGTCGTCACGATTGAGCCAGATACGCCAGCGCCGGCGCACCTGCTGGCGCCGATGCCAGTCGCGGATGCGGTTCTGCAGGACCCGATGGAACAAGGGCGCCCACTCCGCGGCATCATGGCCCGAATAGCGGTCGACAAACGCCAGCATGGTGTCCTGAACCAGGTCCAGCGCCTCCTCGCGGTCCCGGGTGGCGAGCTCCGCGATCACCAGCGCCCGGCGCTCGACATCGCGCAGGAAGCTGTCGAGCGGTTTCACCCGGGTACCCCCTGACTCGCGCGCCGACAGCCCATCCCGGGGCATTTCTCCGTCCAGGCCGCCGAGGCCCTGCCACACTGCTGCTGTCGACACCCGGTCCGGTCCCCGCCCGAAGGCTCCTGCCTCTGCTCAGAAAAGCCAACGCAGGGCGCCTGGAGACGTTGACAGCGCCGTGCATTCAGGGGCTTATGCACATCGCCGCGTTTTGTTGCACGGATGTTGCGCGGACGTGGCAAGTGTTGTAGGACGATCTGCATTCCCTCGCTAACTCCTTGTTGTTTAAGCAGCCGCTAATTCATGGCCGATTTGTACGCAAGCGACGTTTTTTCATAGAAAAAGGCCGCTTAGTGTCCATCCGCAGTGTCTCTCAACAGAGTTTTTCACAGTTTCTGTGGAAAACCGACCCCGGGCGCCGAGCCGGGCATCCGGCAGTCGCCGCCTAGGGCACGCCCGATGCCCCGGGATCCGCTGCTGCGCGTCGCCATCCCCGCCCCGGTGCGCACGCTGTTCGACTATCTGGCGGCCGGCAGCGGGGACCCGCCGCGCCCCGGGGTGCGGCTTCGGGTGCCCTTCGGCAGGGGCGAGCGCTGCGGCGTCCTGGTGGAGGTCACCACCGGGGTGGCGCCCGGCCGGGTGCTGAAGCGGGTCGCGGCGGTGCTCGACGCCGAGCCGCTGTTCACGCCCGCCGACCTGGAGCTGTTCGGCTGGGCGGCACGCTACTACCAGCACCCGATCGGCGAGGTGATCGCGGCGGCGCTGCCGCTGAGGCTGCGTCAGGGCAGGCCGCTGATCCCGGCGGGCCGCGACCGCTGGCGCCTGACGCCGGTCGGGCGGGATCAGGTGCAGGCGCGGGTCCTGGCGCGGGCGCCGCGTCAGGCGGATCTCGTCGCGCGGCTCGCCGCCGTGCCGGAAGGACTGCCCGGCGCCGAGCTCGCGGCCGCCGACGGCGCGAGCGCCGCCCCCGTGCTGCGGGCCCTCTGCGCCAAGGGATGGGTGGAGCGGGTCGCGGGCCGGGACGACGCCAGCCCGGCACCGCCGGCCGAGCCCGGGCCGGCGCTCAATGCGGCCCAGGCAGCCGCGGTGTCGGCCGTCCGCGAGCGGCTCGGCGGGTTCGCCGCCTTCCTGCTCGACGGCGTCACCGGGAGTGGCAAGACCGAGGTCTATCTGGAGCTGGTGCGGGCGGTGGTGGCCAGCGGCCGGCAGGCGCTGGTCCTGGTGCCGGAGATCGGCCTTACACCCCAGGTCCTGGCCCGCTTCCAGCGCCGTGCCGGCGCTCGCATTGCCGTGCTGCACTCCGGCCTCGCCGAGGGTGAGCGCGAGCGCGCCTGGCGCGCCGCCAGCAGCGGCAGGGCCGACGTGCTGGTCGGCACGCGCTCGGCGGTGTTCACGCCACTGCCGCGCCTCGGGCTGGTGGTGGTCGACGAGGAGCACGACGCCTCGTTCAAGCAGCAGGAGGGGTTCCGGTATTCGGCGCGCGACCTCGCCGTCGTGCGCGCGCAGCGGGCCGGCTGCCCGGTCGTGCTCGGCTCCGCGACCCCCGCGCTGGAGACGCTGCGCAATGCCCAGCTCGGCCGTTACCAGCGTCTGGTGCTGCCGCAGCGCGCCGGCATGGCCGCGTCGCCGCAGCTCGATCTGGTCGACATCCGCGGCGTGCCGCTCCAGGCCGGGCTTGCGCCGGTCAGCCGCCGGCTGGTTCAGGAGACCCTGGAGCGCGGCGAGCAGGTCCTGCTGTTCCTGAACCGGCGCGGCTACGCACCCGTTGTGCTGTGCCACGCGTGCGGCTGGGTGGCGGAGTGCCGGCGCTGCGACGCCCGCATGACGCTGCACGCCGGCGACGGCCTGCTGTGGTGCCACCACTGCGGCAGCCACCGCCGGCGCGACCGCCAGTGCCCGGACTGCGGCAGCGCCGACCTGGTCGACGTCGGTCTCGGTACGGAGCGCCTGGAAGAGGCGATCGCGGCCTTGTTCAAGGGGTACGGGGTGGTGCGCGTCGACCGTGACTCGACGCGCCGCAAGGGCGCGCTGGAGCGCTCGTTCGAGGGCATCCGCACCGGACGTTTCCCGCTGCTCGTCGGCACCCAGATGCTGGCGAAGGGGCACCATTTCCCGAACGTCACCCTGGTCGTCGTGCTCGACGCCGACCAGGGACTCCATGGCGCCGACTTCCGCGCGCCGGAACGGATGGCGCAGCTGATCCTGCAGGTTGCCGGGCGCGCCGGGCGCGCCGACAAGGCCGGCCGTGTGCTGATCCAGACCCACCACCCCGACCATCCCCTGCTGCAGCTGCTCGTCCACCAGGGCTATGGCGGCTTTGCGACGGCGGCGCTGGCCGAGCGCGAGGCGGCGGGCCTGCCGCCTTTCGGCCATCAGGCGCTGTGGCGGGCCGAGGCGGCCCGCCCCGAGCCCCCGACGGCCTTCCTCGCGGCGCTCGCCGGCATGGTCCGGGCCGAGGCCCCGGCCGGGATCGAGGTCTGGGGGCCGGTGCCCGCGCCGATGGAGCGGCGGGCCGGTCGTCACCGCGCCCATCTGCTGCTTCAGGCGCGCGAGCGGGCGCCGCTGCACGGCCGCCTCGAGGGCTGGGTGGAGCGCGCCGCCGCGCTGCCCGAGGCCTTGCGCGTGCGCTGGTCGGTCGATGTCGATCCGCAGGATACCCTGTGAACGGCCGGCACCGGGCTTGTAGTGGCGGGGCGTTTGGGGACAATCGGCCCGAGTGACCGACCTGCCCTCCGACGTCTCGATCGTCACGCCGCCGACCCTCGTGATCGCGGGCCGGACGCTGCGCTGCGCGGGGGCGTGGACCCTGGACGGCGCCGACCGGCTCGAGCCCCTGCTGCGCGCGGCCGCCGCGGCGCCCGGCGTCGCGGTGCTCGATGCATCGGGGATCACCCGGCTGGACACCGCCGGTGCCCTGCTGCTGCTGCAGATCGCGGCGGACCGGGGCGCGGGTGCGCCGGCCTGGGAGGGCCTTGCGCCCGAGGACCAGGCGCTGCTCGACCTGGTGCGGGAGCGACTCGCCGCGGGGGGCGAGCGACCGGCGCCGGCGCCCCGGGCGTCCTTCGTGGCGCGCCTCGGCGAGCACAGCTGGGCCCACGTCGAGCAGGCGATCGGCTTCCTCGGCTTTCTGGGCGAGGCGGCCGTGGCCGCGGCGCGGCTGATCCGCAACCCGCGGCGGCTGCGCTGGAAGGCGCTGCTCACCGCGATCGAGGACGCGGGCGCCGACGCGGTTCCCATCGTCGGCCTGCTGTCGTTCCTCATCGGCGTGGTGGTGGCGTACCAGGGCGGCCAGCTCCTCAAGACGTACGGCGCCAATATCTTCATCGTCGAGATGGTGACCCTGACCATGGTCCGCGAGATGGCGCCACTCATCGTGGCGATCATCGTCGCCGGCCGGACCGGGTCGGCCTACACGGCCCAGATCGGCACCATGCAGGTCACCGAGGAGGTCGACGCCCTGCGCACCATCGGGATCCACCCGATGGACCTGCTCGTCCTGCCCAAGCTGATGGCGCTGCTGATCGCGCTCCCCCTGCTGACCCTGTTCGCGGACGCGCTGGGCGTGTTCGGCGGGATGCTGGTCGCCTGGTCCCTGCTCGACCTCAACCTGGTCGCCTTCGCCGAGCGCATCCCGGCCGTACTGTCTTGGCGGTCGCTGCTGGTCGGTGTCGGCAAGGCGCCCTTGTTCGCGCTGATCATCGCCCTGGTCGGCTGCTTCCAGGGCTTCCAGGTGCGGGGCGGCGCCGACAGCGTGGGCCGCCAGACGACGGTCAGCGTGGTTCAGTCGATCTTCCTGGTCATCATCGTGGACGCCATCCTGGTGGTGAACTTCGGTTCCTGGGGGCTGCGTTGAGCGACGACGCCGTCATCGCGGTCCGGGGGCTCGGCACCCGGTTCGGCACGCTGCAGGTGCACGAGGGGCTCGACCTCGACGTCCGGCGCGGCGAGATCACGGCGCTGGTGGGAGGCTCCGGGTCGGGGAAGACCACACTGCTGCGGGAGATCATCATGCTGCAGCAGCCCTCCGCCGGCTCGATCAGGCTGCTCGGCGAGGAGCTGGCGGGGATCGGGGAGGCGGCGGCCCTGCGGCTGCGGCGGCGTTTCGGGGTGCTGTTCCAGATGGGGGCGCTGTTCAGCTCGCTCACCGTGCTCGAAAATGTCATGGTGCCGCTGCGCGAGCACACGACACTGCCGCGTGAACGGTTGCGCGACCTGGCGGCGCTGAAGATGGCCCTCGCCGGCCTGCCGGCGCATGCGGCCGACATGCTGCCGCGCCAGCTCAGCGGCGGCATGCTCAAGCGGGCCTCGCTGGCAAGGGCCCTGGCCCTCGATCCGGAGCTGCTGTTTCTCGACGAGCCGACCGCGGGGCTCGACCCTCTCAGCGCGGGGGCGCTCGACGAGCTGGTGCTGCAACTCAAGGAGTCTTTGGGGCTCACGATCGTGATGGTGACCCACGACCTCGACTCACTCTGGCGCACGGCCGACCGGGTCGCCTTCCTCGGCGAGCGCCGGGTGATCGGTCACGCGCCGATGCGCGAGTTGGTGCGGAGCCCGCACCCGCTGATCCGCGACTACTTCGACTGCCCGCGCGCCCAGGCGGCGGGCGTCGCCTACCAGGCGGCCTAGGGAGGCGACGTGGGCGACCGGATCAGCTACAGCGCGGTCGGGCTCTTCGTGCTCGGGCTCGGCGCGGCCCTGATCATGGCCTTCGTCTGGCTGGCGACCAAGGGTGACGACAAGGACTATCTGCGCTACCAGGTCCTCACCGCGGAATCGGTGTCCGGGCTGAACCGCAACGCGTCGGTGACCTACCGCGGCGTGGTCGTCGGTCGGGTCGCGTCGATCAGCGTCGACCCGGACGATCCGGAGCAGATCCGGCTCCTGCTCGACATCGAGGCGGGCACGCCGGTGCGCACCGACACGACCGCCAAGCTGGTGACGCAGGGCGTCACCGGGCTGGCGCGCGTCGAGCTCACGGGCGGCAGCCGCGCGGCGCCGGCGCTGGTGCCGCTGCCGAGCCAGCCGCCGCCGGTCATCCCCAGCGGGCCGTCGCTGGTCGCGCGCCTCGACAGCGCGCTGGACATGCTGGTCGTCACGATCGAGCGCCTGTCGACCCGCTTCGACCGCCTGCTCAGCGACGAGAACCTCGACGCGGTGGCCGGCACGCTCGATGCGCTGCGGCTGGTGACCACCGAAATCGCCCAGCATCGGGCGGAGATCGGCACCGGGCTCGCGAATGCGGCGACGACCCTGGACAACACCTCGCGGCTGAGCGGCGAGCTGGCGAGCACCCTGGCGCGCACCGCCGGCAGCGTCGCCGCGCTCGAGGAGACGGCGCGCAGCGTGACGCGGACCAGCCGGGCCCTGGAGGCGGCGGTGGGCGAGGGCCGCGAGGGCGTCGCCAAGGCCTTCGGCCAGCTCGGGCCGGAGTTCACGGCCCTGCTCGGCGAGCTGCGCCAGCTCGCGGAGACCCTTCGGCGCGTCGCCCGCGACGTCGAGACGAACCCGCGCGTGTTCCTGTTCGGCCGGCAGCGCGGCGAGCCGGGTCCGGGCGAATGACCCTCGGAGCCCCGGTTGTCACCACGGTGGCGCAGAGGCACGGAGAGAGAACAATGTGCCGGCTTCTGGAGCGAGCGCACCTACGGTGTGAGCCTCTGTTCGATGTCCCTTCGCTAATGCGACCTTCTCTGTGCCTCCGTGCCTCTGTGGTTGGGAAACCAGGATGAACGCCGTTCTCCGCATGTTCGTTGCGGCCGTCGCCGTCGTGCTCGCCGGCTGCGCCCAGCCCCTGCTGACGCAGCCGGCGGCGCCCACCGCGCTGCTGCTCGAGGCCGCACCCAATGTCCGACCCGTATCACGCAACACCGGCCTGACGCTCATCGTTTCGCCGCCCCAGGCCCAGGCCGGCTTCGACACGCGGCGCATCGCCTACACGCGCACCCCGCTCACGCTCGAGTTCTACACGCGCAGCGAGTGGGCGGACACGCCGGCACGCATGCTCGGGCCGCTGGTGGTGAGGGCGCTGGATTCCAGTGGCGCGTTCCGGGCGGTCATTGCCGGTCCCGCGCCGGTCCCGGTGGACCTGCGCCTCGACCTGGAGCTGATCCGGCTGCAGCAGGAGTTCCTGGCGGGCGGGAGCCAGGTGCAGCTGGAGCTGAGGGCCAAGCTGTTCGACGTGCGCGCGGGGCGGGTGCTGGCGACCCGTCTGATCGCGGAGGTGGCACCGGCGCCGTCGGCCGATGCCCTGGGCGGTGCGCAGGCGGCCGGCAGCGCCGCCACCGCGGCGCTCGAGGCCCTCACGGCTTTCGTGGTCGAGGCGACGGCGCACCGCTGATGCCGGTCCCGCCACACCTGCGGGGTGCCGATCCTGTTATCTTTCACTGTTTACCCGGCCAGGCTTCACCCGGCATGAAAGCCCAGATCCAGACCCTCGTCCAGCAGGCCCTCGTCCGCCTCGTCGCGGACGGCGTCCTCCCGGCCGACACCCCGGACGCCCCCGCCGTCGAGCGGGCGCGCGACCCGACGCACGGCGATTTCGCGAGCAACGCGGCCATGGTGCTCGCCAAGGCGGCGGGGATGCCGCCGCGGGCGCTGGCGCAACGCGTCGTGGCCGCCCTGCCGGCCAGCGACTGGCTCGAGCGGGTGGAGGTCGCCGGCCCGGGCTTCATCAACTTCCGGCTGGCGCCGGCTGCCTACCACGACGTCGTCGCGTCGGCCCTCGAGCTCGGCCCGGCGTTCGGGCGCGGCCAGCGCGGGCGCGGTCGGCGGGTGCAGGTGGAGTTCGTCTCCGCCAACCCCACCGGCCCGCTGCACGTCGGCCACGGCCGCGGCGCGGCCTACGGCGCGGCCGTGGCCGAGCTGCTGGCCGCGATCGGCTACGACGTCCACCGCGAGTACTACGTCAACGACGCCGGGCGCCAGATGGACATCCTGGCCACTTCGGTGTGGCTCCGCTACCTGGAGCTGTGCGGCGAGACGCTGCGTTTCCCCGCCAACGGCTATCGCGGCGACTATGTCTGGGACATCGCCGCGACCCTGCACCGCGAGCACGGCGACGCCTACCGGCATGCCGCGGACGAGGTTTGGGCCGGCCTGCCGGCCGATGCCGCGACGGCCGAGGAGCGCGACGCCGGGCAGGACCCCGGCGGCGACAAGGAGGCGCACATCGACGCGCTGATCGGCAGGGCGCGGCACCTGCTGGGCGACAACCGCTACCGCTACGTCTTCGAGCTGGGGCTCAACACCATCCTCGACGACATCCGCGACGACCTCGAGCAGTTCGGGGTGCGCTACGAGGAGTGGTACTCGGAGCGGTCGCTGACCGACAGCGGCGCGGTGAACCGGGCGATCGAGCGCCTGCGCCATTCCGGCCACGTCTACGAGCAGGACGGGGCCCTGTGGTTCCGCTCGACCGAGTTCGGCGACGAGAAGGACCGGGTCGTGGTCCGTGACAACGGTCAGAGCACGTATTTCGCCTCCGACATCGCCTACCACATGGACAAGCTGGAGCGCGGCTTCGAGCGGGTGATCGACGTCTGGGGTGCCGACCATCACGGCTATGTGCCGCGCGTGAAGGCGGCGCTGGCGGCCATAGGCGACGACCCGGCCCGCCTCGACGTGCTGCTGGTGCAGTTCGCCGTGCTGTACCGGGGCGGCGAGAAGGTGCAGATGTCGACCCGTTCCGGCGAGTTCGTGACCCTTCGCCAGCTCCGCAAGGAGGTGGGCCGCGATGCGGCGCGCTTCTTCTACGTCACCCGCTCGTCGGAGCAGCACCTCGATTTCGACCTCGACCTCGCGAAGTCGCAGTCGGCGGACAATCCGGTCTACTACGTCCAGTACGCCCACGCCCGCATCTGCTCGGTGCTTCGGCAGGCCGCCGAGAAGGCGTTGGCCGTGGAGCCGACAGCCGGCACGCGCAACCTCGACCGACTGGTCGAGGACCACGAGCTCGCGCTCCTGAAGACCCTGGCCCGCTACCCGGACGTCGTGGAGACGGCGGCGCTGGCGCACGCGCCGCACCAGGTCACGCACTACCTGCGCGAGCTGGCGAACGACTTCCACACCTACTACAACGCCCACCCGTTCCTGGTGCCCGATCCGGAGCTGCGCGACGCCCGCATCAAGCTGGTGCTGGCCACGCGCGAGGCCCTGCGCAACGGTCTCAACCTGCTCGGCGTCTCGGCGCCAGAGAGCATGTGAGGGCGCATGTCCAGGGACTACCGACGCCGCGCCGAGCCCCGCTCCCGCCGGTCGACGCCCGGCTGGATGCTGTTCGCGGTGGGCTTCGTCGCCGGCGCGTTCAGCGTCAGTCTGGCGTGGGTCAAGTACGGGCCGGCTGAGCTGAAGGCCCTGACCGCGAGCCTCCAGACGGCCGCACAGCCGCCAGCGGCAGCGAAGGCCGAGCCGCCGGCCAAGAATGCCGGGGTGCCTCGGCCGCAGTTCCAGTTCTACAGCCTCCTCCCGGAACGCGAGATGATGGTGAGCGAGGACGAGGTCGACCGCCGCGCACGCGCGACGGCATCCGCGCCGGCCGGCACCCGGCCGGCAACGGCCGCTCCCGCCGGCGCGCCGGTCACGACCAGCGAGCCGGGCACCCCTCCGGCGGCGGCCGCGGACGAGGTGCTGATGCTGCAGGTGGCAGCGTTCAAGGCGAAGGCCGACGCGGAGAGCCTGAAGGCCCAGCTCGCCCTCAAGGGCATGCAGGCCGGGATCGAGAGCGCCAGCATCAAGGGGGAGAGCTACCACCGCGTCCGGCTGGGGCCCTACCGCAGCATCGAGCAGCTGCAGGCCGCGCGCGCCCGCCTCAAGGGCAATGGCTATGACAGCGTCGTGGTGCGCCTGAAGTAGCCGCGCAAAAAAATGCCGCCCGAGCGGGCGGCCAATAAGGAGGAGATGCGATGTGGAAGCGGAAGCGACGCTTCCAGCTCAGGCTCGTGCGGAACCTGATCGTCGGACCGTGCCGCGAGGCGCGGTGACAGGTGGCTTGCTTCCCCTGGGCCACCTGTGCTTGACCCTGGCCCTGCCGGAGGGCTGTCCGGCAGGCTTGCCCTTAGTCGATACACGAAGCGTGCCAGTTGATGTCGGTTCACAGCACTTGGGTCCAAGCCCCTGCCAGCACATTAGAAAATCCTGATGTGCGCGATATGCCGCAGCCCAGCATTCGCCGCGACAGTCTTTTTGGCTGGCCTGCCTGCCATATCTGGCGTAATATTTATTTGTGGGTGCCGAAAATGACAGTCTGGCCGTCGTAGCCGGCGCCGTTCTCGACGGTCTCGACGGTCCCGCCATCGCGCTCGACACGGATTACCGGATCCTGGCGGCCAACCGGTCGTACCGGAACGTGTTCGGCAACGGGGCCGACGTGGTCGGGCACACCTGCTTCAGCGTGTCGCACGGCTCGGTCGTCCCCTGCGACCAGGCCGGCGAGGCCTGCCCCATGCAGCTCGCCGAGGCCGCCAGTGCCGCGCAGCGCGTCCTGCACATCCACCACACGCCCCGCGGCGACGTCCACGTGTCCGTGGAGGCCCGGCCCGTGTACCGGCCGGACGGCTCGCTGTGGTTCTACGTCGAGTTCCTCCAGGAGCATCCCGGCGGCACCGCCACCGCGAGCGCCGAGACGGGCCTCGTCGGCCGGTCCCCCGCCTTCATGCGCGTGCTGGACCTGGTCCACCGGGTGGCCCCCAGCATGACGACCGCCCTGCTGCTCGGCGAGTCCGGCACCGGCAAGGAGCTCGTCGCCCGGGCGATCCATGACGCGAGCGACCGGCGCGAGCGGCCCTTCGTTCCCGTCGAATGCTCGGGGCTGACCGAGTCGCTGTTCGAGAGCGAGCTGTTCGGGCACGAGCGGGGGGCGTTCACCGGCGCGCACGCTGCCAAGCCCGGGCTGGTCGAGGCGGCGAAGGGCGGCACCCTGTTCCTCGACGAGGTCGGCGACATCCCGCCGATGCTGCAGGTGAAGCTGCTGCGGCTCCTGGAGACCCGCACCTTCCGTCGCGTGGGCAGCGTCGAGCCGCAGGAGGCGAACTTCCGGCTGATCTGCGCCACCCATCGCGACCTGGGCCAGCTGGTCGCGGCCGGCGAGTTCCGGCAGGACCTCTACTACCGGATCTGCGCCTTTCCCATTCCCTTGCCGCCACTGCGCGAGCGGCGGGACGACATCCCGCTCCTCGTCGAGACGCTGCTGCGGCGCATTCCGGGGGCCCAGCATCTGCGGCTGGCCGAGGAGGCCATGGAATGTCTGCGGGGCTACGCCTTCCCCGGCAACATCCGCGAGCTGCGCAACATCCTGGAGCGGGCCGCCCTGCTGGCGGACGGCCCGGTCATCCGGCCCGAGCACCTTCCGGATGCCTGCCGCCAGACGGCTGCCGCGCGGCCAGCGCCCGCTGCGGCGGACGACGGGCCGCACGGTGGCATGCGGACGCTGGAGGAGGCCGAGCGGGACTATCTGCGCCGGGTCGTCGCCAGCTTCCCGGGCGACCGCAAGGCGCTCGCCCGGGCACTCGGAGTCAGCGAGCGGACGCTGTTCCGGAAGCTGCAAGGGCTGGATTCCGCCCAACGGTAGGCGCGGTCGGCCGCTCGTCCGGAGCGGACCTTGCACCAGGGGGCGGCTCGCGGCCACTCGCATCGACCCCGATGGCGGCGGGCCCGAAGGACATGGGAGGACCGTAGGCGCGGCATGGATGCCGCCTCCGAGCCTACAGGGATGTATTGACGGCGTGTCCGACCAGGTCCTGCGGGTCCGCCGCTGAACGAACGCGATGCGCGAGTGGCAGCGGGCGATGGGTTGCCCCCGGGCCAAGGCCGGATCGGTGATGTCGTTTCCTCGTTCCAACCGAGAGCTCACCCGCCCTAGACCGCCATCTCGGCCGCTATCGCGGGGTGGTGCTGGTAGCCCTCGAGCACGAAGTCGCCCGGCTCGACCCGCTCCAGCCACTCCGGCTCGTACCGGCCGGTGTCGGCGAGCGCAGGGATGCGCTCGGACAGCTGCAGGGTCGGCAGGGCCAATGGTTCGCGTGTCAGCTGCACCGCGACGGCGTCGAGGTGGGTTTCGTACAGGTGGACGTCGGCGCCGAACCAGGTGAACCAGCGCGGCCGGTAACCGGTCAGGCGGGCGAACAGCGCCACCAGGGCGGCCCCCTCGGCGAGGTTCCAGGGCAGCCCGAGGAAGGTGTCGACCGAGCGCTGGTAGAGGCAGAGGCTCAGCTCGCGGTCGGCGACGTTGACGTTGAACTGGTAGAGCAGGTGGCAGGGCGGCAGGGCCATCTGCTCGAGCTGCGCCGGGTTCCAGGCGTGGAACAGGATGCGGCGGTCGCCCGGCTGGTAGTGGATCTTGTCGAGGCAGTCGCGCACCTGGTCGAAGGCACGGTACAGCACCAGGCAGCGCGCCGCCGAGCCCGGCTCCGGGTCGAGGCCGGTTGCGAGGTGCCGGTAGCCGTCCTGCTCGGCCTGCGCGATCGCCGCGGCCCGGTCTTCCCGCAACAGCTTGATGGCCGGCCAATGGCGCCACTGTGCACCGTAGACCGGGCCGAGGTCGTCCTCTCCATCCCGGTACGGGCTCGTCAGCCACTGCGCATTGGCATTGGCGTTGGCGTCCCAGACCTTGCAGCCGAGGTCCCGGAAGGCGGCGGCGCTGGTGGCGCCGCGCAGGAAGGCGCAGAGCTCGCCCATCGCCGACCTGAAGGCGAGCCGCTTGGTGGTGACGGCCGGGAAACCTGCCGCGAGGTCGAAGCGCAGCATTGCCCCGGAGATGGCCCGGGTGCGGACGCCGGTCCGGTTCTCCTGCCAGGCGCCCTGGTCCAGGACGGTCCGGAGCAGGTCCAGGTACTGCCTCACGCGCCGCCGCTCCCGGCCGGCGCGGCGCCCCGCGCGCGGTACGCCAGCCACGTCAGGATCAGGCCGGCCGCGAGCATCGGCAGCGTGAGGAGCTGGCCCATGGTCAGCCAGCCGAAGGCGAGGTACCCGAGGTGGGCGTCAGGCAGCCGCACGAGCTCGACCGCGAACCGGAACAGGCCGTAGCAGATCAGGAACAGGCCGGACACCGCCATGGTCGGTCGCGGCCGGCGCGAGTACAGCCAGAGGATCACGAACAGGAGCAGCCCCTCCAGGGCGGCCTCGTAGAGCTGGCTGGGGTGGCGGGCCGCGCTGAGCATCGCGTTGGCGGGGAGCCCGGCACAGTGCTCCGGGAAACGCAGGCAGGGGAGCTGCATGCCCCAGGGGAGGGTCGTCGGCGCGCCCCACAGCTCGCCGTTGAGGAAGTTGCCGATCCGCCCGGCGCCGAGGCCGAGGGGGACCAGCGGGGCGAGGAAGTCGGCCACGGCGAAGAAGGGGCGCCGGCTGCGGCGGGCGAACAGCGCCACTGCGACGAGCACGCCGAGCAGGCCGCCGTGGAACGACATGCCGCCCTCCCAGATGCGGAAGATCCGCAGCGGGTCGGTCATCCAGTCCTGGAACGAATAGAAGAGGATGTAGCCGAGCCGGCCGCCCGCGACGGCGCCGAGGGCGCCGAAGAAGATCAGATCGTCCACCTCCTGCTCGCGCCAGCCCGACCCGGCGCGCCGCGCGCGCCACCGGCCGAGCCACCAGGCGGCCGCGAACCCCACGAGGTACATGAGGCCGTACCAGCGGATCTTGAGCGGCCCGAGGGCGAGT